>OGGG01001782.1_pt1 | contig 15555 bp, 10 predicted proteins | sample 1571201 | NCBI WGS metagenome assembly OGGG01 (sample SAMEA2581946, study PRJEB24529) | metagenome | biome: Human gut stool | place: China | collected 2011 | reverse complement strand
GCCCACCAGAAATTGAGTGTTGACACCACCGGCAGCATTGGAAACGAAGAGATACTTCACGCCTAATTCATGTAATACCCGGATAGGAAAAGTGACTTCTTGCATCGGATAACCTTCATAAAAATGAAAACGTCCTTGCATTGCGATTACGTTTTTCCCGCCGAATTTCCCGATTAATAGATTTCCTTTGTGTCCTTGGACGGTGGATACCGGGAAATGAGGAATTCCGGCATAGGGAATCGTATGTTTTATTTCTATCGATTTGCCTAATTCTCCTAATCCTGTACCCAGGATGATACCGATCCGATATTTTTCCCCTTCCAGAAAACGGGAAATATAAGCTGCACTATCTTTGATTTTTCCTAACATATTCTGATATTTCGTTTAATAGTAAATCGTCTTGGTCGATAAATACGGGTTCCACCGGAATATAATAAATCACCCTTTGCAATTCTTCGGGTAAGGGACAAGCTTTCAGCCGCACCGCATCTTTTTCGGTGGTGAATATATATTTCTTCGGATTTTCGATGGATTCGAAAGCCCGGGCAATCTGCTGAAAATCTTTTTTGGAGAAATGATGATGATCCGGATACCGGATTTCGGTGATATCCGAGGTGAAAGTTTTCAAATGATCGATATAAGGACCGGGTTGTGCTATGCCTGTCAGGCACAGGATACTGCTACTTCGGTCCGGTACGATAGATTCGTATTGCGGGAAAAGAGGCTTGATCTTACCGTATTCCAGGGTGGTGAAGAAGAGTTGTTGATAAGGCTTTATCTTTAAGTGTTTGGATAAAATCCTCTTTTCTATCGGTTGGATACTTTTAGGACATTTAGTGACGATAATATAGTCAGCTCGCTTCAGTGCTTGTACGCTTTCCCTTAACCGGCCTGCCGGAAGCAGACAATCTTCGTGTACCGGACGGTTATAATCGATCAGAACGATATTTTTGTCGGCTTGTACATATCGGTGTTGGAAAGCATCGTCCAGCAGGATCACTTCGGGAGGTTCCGGTAAGGCAAGAAGTTTTTGGATTCCTCTCACTCGGTTACCATCACAAGCTACCAGAATATCCGGGTATTTACTTTTGATCTGCATCGGTTCGTCACCGATTTCAGCGGCGGTAGAATGTTCGTTGGCCAGGATAAAGCCTCTGGTCTTGCGTTTATACCCCCGGCTGAGACAGGCTACCCGGAATTTCTTTTTTAGCTCCGAGATGATCAGTTCTGTATGAGGCGTTTTTCCGGTACCTCCTACAGTAATATTGCCGACACAAATAACAGGTACCCTGAAAGTTTGTGATTTCAGTACTCCGATATGAAAAAGAAAATTGCGTGCTCCGGTGACAACACCATAAATAACACTGAGTGGCAACAATATTATTTTGACAAATGCCATGGCCGTGGTTTTTGTTGGTAAATAGCTTGTGAACTTGCTAGTGGAATGCAATATCATAGGGAATACGTGCCAGTAATCCCTGGTTTTCTACCTTATTTTTCATCTGTTCCCAAGTCGTATAGAAAGTGCCTAGTTCTTCTTTCAACAGGCGTGCTTTTACTTCTGTCGTAAACTCGGCGAATAATTCCTCTATCGGACTTTTTACTACCGGATATTCCGTCAGGTTGTATTTTTCGATACCGGCTTTTTGAGCCGCAATCCGAATCGCATCTTCTAATCCTCCCAACACATCTACTAAACCGATTTTCAGGGCATCTTCTCCGGTCCATACCCGTCCCTGAGCGATAGCATGAAGTTCGTCATGGGTTAAACCGCGGCCGGACATAACACGGCTCAGAAAGGTTTCATACCCCTGATTGACATAGTTTTGCAGTACATTCCTTTCGTAGGGAGTTAAAGCCCGGTTACTGACCGGTAAAGGGAGGGGATAGCTTCCGCCGAAATCACTGTGATCGTTGGTTTTGACTACATCGGTATGGATTCCCATCTTATCTTCGATCAGTTTTTCGCCACTGAAAAACATACCGAAGATTCCGATCGAACCGGTCAAAGTCGTCGGTTCGGCGACGATGGTGTCGGCTGCACACGAAATATAGTATCCTCCTGAAGCTGCTACATTACCCATAGAAACGATCACCGGTTTGGTTTGTGTGGCTAGTTCGACTTCCCGCCAGATAATGTCGGAAGTCAGGGCACTGCCTCCCGGTGAGTTTACGCGCAGGACGATGGCTTTCACAGTATTGTCTTCCCGGATTTTGCGGATTGTTTTTGCGAGCTCCGGCCCTATGGTATTATTTTTTTGCTCCAGTCCGATTTCTCCGGAAGCATATACGACGGCAATTTTGTCTTTATTAAATTCGATCGGTACTTCCGGAACCGAGGCATTCTGATAATCGGTCAGAGCAATCTGGTTCAATGGATCCGAACTTCCTACCCCACATTTCTCCTTCAATAAGGCCAGCATCTGATCTTCGTAGAGAACACCGTCGAAGAAACCGAAATCCTGAAATTGGCGGGTGGTGTAGAAATCGAAACGATTCGCCAGGGCATTGATCGAATCGACGGGGATGTTCCGGCTTTCTGCAATTCCTTGCACAATCGTCCCCCAGGAAGAATCGAGGTATTTCTGTACCTGTTCCCGGTTGGCGGGACTCATTTCGTCGGAGATAAAAGGCTCTACGGCTGATTTAAATTTACCGACTTTCACTACTTCGGGTTGTATGCCCAGTTTGGCCAGAGTCTCTTTGTAAAAAGAGATGCTACTGCTCATTCCGGTTAACAACAAAGGTGTTTCGGGGTTTACAAAGATTTTGTCGGCAACGGTAGCCAGATAATAACTTTTTTGGGAATATCCCAGGTTCGAATAACTGTAAATAAACTTTCCGCTTTCCTTGAATTTTTGTAAAGCGTTCCGGATTTCCTGAGTAAAGGCCAGGGCTCCGAAATTTCCCTGAATTTCGGTCAGGTCCAGATAAATTCCCTGGATACGCGAATCCTTGGCTGCTTTTTGTATACTGGCTAATATTTTATTTAATCCCAGATTTTTCTTTGGAGTGAATGAGAGAAAATCAATATTGTCGAGGGGATTGTCGGAAGTCCGGTCCAGAATTTCTCCTTCCAGTTTAATAGTTAAAATGCTATTATTTTTTACAGTAACTGTTTTTTCTGAAAAAGAAGCGATAGCTCCGATAAACCCGATAAAAATAAAAAACAGAATAACATGGACAATCATTATACCCACAATAGTCGCCAGGGTATATTTCAAAAAGTTCTTCATCTCCGAATATTTTGAATATTTATTACAATACCTACAAATGTAACCATATAATTGATTTAAGACAATATAAAATTGAAGTTATTTTTGTTTTACGCCTTTTTTGATAACTTTGAATGATTGAATCGGATTTTAAATTGATGGGCGGTTTAGGAATGACGATTGGCGATTAGAAGTTGATACAGAGCTTGTTGATATGGATAGTTTGTTTTTCGGCAGTCGTTTGCCGTTCTTTTAAATAAGCGATATGAGTAAATTTGCAATTACCGGAGGAAGAAGACTGAAAGGGGAATTATGTCCTCAGGGAGCTAAAAATGAGGCATTACAAGTGATCTGTGCCTGTTTACTGACCAAAGAAGAGGTAACCTTATCCAATGTCCCTGAGATTCTGGATGTTTTGAAGCTGATCGAATTATTGCAGGGGATGGGCGTACAGGTCGGACACCCTGCACATGGAGAATTTGTCTTCAAGGCTTCGGATATCAATTTTGATTATTTCGAAACGGAAGATTTTTATAATAAAGCGGTCAGTCTGAGGGGGTCTATCATGATTCTCGGGCCACTATTGGCAGTCTACGGGTGTGGATTGATCCCTAAGCCCGGTGGAGATAAAATCGGCCGGAGGCGGTTGGATACTCATTTCCTGGGTTTTGAGAAATTAGGGGCTACTTTCGATTATAATAGTTCGGAGGGTTGCTTCCGGGCTTCGGCTGAGAAATTACGGGGGTGTTATATGTTGCTCGACGAAGCTTCGGTGACAGGTACGGCTAATATTATTATGGCTGCGGTATTGGCAGAGGGAATGACTACGATCTATAATGCGGCTTGTGAGCCATATATCCAGCAATTATGTCTGATGCTGAATGCGATGGGTGCCCGGATTTCGGGGATAGCTTCGAATCTTCTGACCATAGAGGGAGTGAAGGAGCTGAAAGGTTGTCATCATCGTTGTTTGCCCGATATGATCGAAGTGGGAAGTTATATCGGATTGGCTGCCATGACCCGTTCGGAGATTACGATCCGGAATGTGAATATACGCCAATTGGGAATCATTCCCCGTCCTTTTAGTCGTGAAGAAAGGAATAAAAATCTCCCGTTCGATAGCCACCGGAATAGGCGCACCATTGTTGCTGACCCACAACCCCTTCTTCCAACGCACATCCACGGTCGTAGCCCCTGCCTCGCAAGCATTCCGGATCAGGTTAATCAGCACTTGCCGCAACATATTCTGATCCGTACACATCGTAGCAGACAAAGGGATGGAAAGATGCCACTCTAAATCGGGATAAAGAGCCCGGATCCCTTCCATAAAATCATTCAAATAGACCTCTCCGATAACAGGTTCTTGCAGTTCCGCCAGTTTCCGGTAGCTGTCCACGAACAGGGCAAGTCCCCGGCTGGTATCGTGAATGGCACGGATCCCCTCCTCGTAAACCGTCCCGGCAATCGCGGGATGCTCCAGATAGGCCTGGCTGATACTGGCGATAGGCGTAGTGGCATTCATAATCTCATGCGTAAGCACACGGGTCAGCCGTTGCCACGATTCCACCTCATTGCGGGCAAGCAACTGCCCGATGTCCCTGCCCGTCTCGTTAAGGGCCTCTTGCAACGCCCGCTCCCCGAAGAACAGGCCTTTCACAGGAAGACGAAACGTAAATTCTTGGTTACGAATCGCCTCACGCATCAGATGCGCCCGGTCTCTCAACAATACCTGATGGCGGTAGAACCATCCGATAAAGAGAACGACAACGACTCCCAAAGTGCCTATCAACATCATCGCTTTTTTATTTTAGCATACAACGTCTGCCGGGTAATTCCCAACAATTCGGCGGCCCGGCTGATATTGCCGTGGCAACACTCCACCACCTTGCTCACATGTTCCGCCTCGACCTGTTCCAATGGAACCACTTTACGCCCGGCATCAATCGCATCTTTTAAGACACGGATCAGCTCTTGATTATCCCACGGCTTGGCAACAAAGTCTGCCGCCCCCATCTTCAAACCACGCACCGCCAACTTGATATCAGCATATGCCGTCACCAGTACCACCGGGATAGCCGGATGCTTCTTGTGGATCGCCCGAAGCCAAAGCAAGCCGTCTTGTCCGGAGTTTCCCCCTTGCGTGAAGTTCATGTCGAGCAAAATCCCGTCCACCACCTCTTGTGCCAATACCGTAAGAAGCGTGTCGGGAGAAGCGAGTGTCAATACCCTGTCAAACTCACCGGCCAAGCAGATCTTGACCGCCGTAAGAATCGCCGGATTGTCATCTACCACCAATATTGTCCCGTAATTCGCCATATCCGATTCGTTTGTTTTCCTTTATCTCTTTTATCGGGGATAAAGGTACGGAAAAAGGCTGTATGAATATCATACAAGCGGGTGTATGATTTTCATACAAACTACCGCAACCGGGCATCCAAGCCCTTGCCAGATGCCAACCGCTCTATACCTTTGTATCAAAAACAAGCAAAATATGAAATCGTACTTTACCTTTCTCGACCGCAACAAACTCTACACAGCCATCCAGTTCTTCGGATTAGCTATCGCACTGGGAGTTGTCATCCTTCTGACCTCGTATGCTGACACCGAATTTAATATCGGTAACAATCAATCGTACTCTCACCAATTATATGCTGTCGGCTATGGAGATGGGATCGGTATGACAACCGAGACTGCCCCGGAATTGTTCCCTTCCATTCCGGAAATAAAAGAGTGGACACACCTGATCCATATTGAAGCGGCCGACTTCATGGTAGACAACCAATATTATCAAGTAAACGGCATCGCGGCAGATCCTAATTTTTTCCAGATGCTCAACTATACGCTCATCGGATGCGACCGCAACAAAGCACTGATCGGAACAGACGAGGTCATCCTCTCCGAGCCATTCGCCCACAAAGTATTCGGGAATGAAAATCCGATCGGCCGTACCGTGATGTACTTGAACCAGACACCGCTACGGGTCATTGGGGTTCTCCCGGCTTTCAGCTCGACAGAGCTGTTGAAACCGATAGACATCTTGATTCCTTTCAAACTGGCAGAAAAGGATTATGCATGGATGGACAGTTATGGTTCAACGCAAATACTCATTACGTTGGAAGAAGGGGTAACTCCCGATGTTGTTACCCGTAAACTACTCGATAAGTATAAAGGCTATTGGGAATACTGGAAAGAAGACAACAGCACGAACAGGCTTTTTTGGGGTTCTTCGGTGACACGCATGGACGAGATTTATTTCTCTCCCCTGAACCAATACGGCCCTTTCCGTAAAGGGACACGGAAACAGGTACAAATCTTGTTCTCGTTGGCATTCGTGTTGCTCCTCTCGGCTATCTTCAATTACATCAACCTAACTGTATCGCAAACCAGCAAACGAGCCCATGAAATGGCAACCCGCCGGTTGATGGGTGACTCGGCGGGGCAAATCGTATTGCGCTACCTCGCAGAGTCCGCCATCTTCACAACCGGTTGTTTCATCGGCGGTTGCTTAGTTGCCGTCATCACAAAGCCCTATTTCGAGTACTTGCTCTCCACCCGGATCGCTTTGGTCTCTTCACCGGCGATGGTAGCCTATTCGCTGTTACTATGGGTAGGAATCGCCGGCATATCGGGATTGTTACCAGCCATCATCACCTACAAATACAGTCCGATAGATATCGTAAAAGGAAATTTCCGCATGCACAACAAGCAACTGTTCAGCCGCTTGTTCATCATCGTGCAGAATGTCATCAGCACGGTACTCATCACCTTGGGACTCACCATGGCCTTCCAAATATACCACCTTGCCACCCTGCCGACCGGTTATAATACAGACCTAGTATTCGTCAAGACATGGGACTTGGGACACACCTACGACAAGCAAGTCATCCTCCAGAAACGTTTACAGGCATTACCCCAAGTGACAGAAGTAGCATTGGCACGAAGACTGCCTTTCTTCACTGGTCACGATGGTGTACTGCAATCGGAAGAAGAAGGATACTCGTGGCTCCACCTTTCGGATATGGACAGCGCCGCATTCCGGCTGTTGGGCTTCGAAGTGGTAGAACGTTGGTCTGACCCACTGCCCGGCATGGTTTGGGTAACGGAAGAGACTTGCCGTCGTTACCAGCTTTCATCCGGCAGACCCCATTTTGGAAAAAATAGCGACAAGGGCGGCTATCGATACAACGTCTGTGGTGTCATCCGCAACTATCGTTCGCTGGGCGCGTTGAACACACCCCAACCCGATTCGCATGGAGCCGTTATGGTGTTGAACCCACAAGGCTACATCATCCATCAAATCGTCAAGGCACAAGGCGATCGGGCGGAAGCCTTAGCCGCCATCCGCCGCACTTGCAGGGAAGTGTCCAATGAAGTGATCGGGATGCCGAAAGACTTGGAAGCCGATTATATCGACGATTATATGGACAAGGATTTAACCCATGAGAAGAACACGTTGATGCTTGTCCTTTGCTTCATGACCATCTCCATCCTCATCTCTGCCTTGGGACTGCTGGCCATGTCGATAAGCTACACCGAACAGCAAAGCAAACGGATCGCCTTGTGCAAGGTGATGGGAGCCGAGACAAGTGGCGCGGTATGGGAACTTTCCAAACGATTCATGGCACTCTCGTTGCTTGCCGCCTGTTTCGCCCTGCCCATCAGCGTGAAAGCGGTTCAAATCAGTTTAGAGTCGTTCTATAACCGCATCGCCTTCCCGTGGTATCTCATAACTGCGGCAGTTTTGGCAACCATAGCCATCGCTTTCGTGTCAATCATCGGGCAAACCCTAAAAGTCGCCCGCCGTAACCCCATCAAAAGTATCCGGACCGAATAAAAGCAACATTCTATAATAGGTATACATTCTCACAAAAACAAGACAAGTCATGATTCAAATAAAGAACCTCAGCAAAAACTTCCGGACGGAAGAAGTAGAAACCATCGCGCTCAATGGCATAAGCATGGAAGTGAAAAAGGGCGAGTTCATCGCCATCATGGGACCCAGCGGATGCGGCAAATCAACCCTGCTGCATATTCTCGGCCTGCTAGATAACCCGGACGAGGGCAGCTATCTATTAGAAGGCGAAGAGGTGGGACACCTAAAGGAGAAAGACCGTACACGCTATCGCAAGGGACGCATTGGTTTCGTCTTCCAAAGCTTCAATCTCATTGACGAGCTTACAGTCGAGGAAAACGTAGACCTCCAATTGAAATACCTCGGCATCCCCAAGGCTGAGCGCAAACAACAAGTACTCGACATCCTGCGCAAAGTACGCCTCAGCCAACGTGCCAAACATTATCCGCAGCAACTCTCCGGCGGCCAGCAGCAACGTGTCGCCATCGCTCGCGCCGTCGTAGGTAAACCGATGCTGATATTGGCGGACGAACCGACTGGAAACCTCGACTCTAAAAACAGTCTTGAAATTATGAAATTACTCAGTCAACTGAATGCCGAAGGGACTACGATCGTCATGGTGACACACTCGCAACATGATGCGACCTACGCCGACCGTATCATCAATCTCTTCGATGGGCAAATCGTCGACGAGCTGGAAGGAAAACTTTAGCCTCTTCACACAAAAACGAAGGCCGCGGGATTCACATCCGACGGCCTCCTACACTAACCCTTAACTTTAACCAATGAAAAACAATAATCTACTACATTTATTTCAATGCAGCTAAAGCCGCATCGTAATTCGGCTCGGTAGTAATCTCGGGAACAAGTTCCTCATAAACCACCTTACCAGCTCCATCGACCACTATCACGCCACGGGCTAATAACCCTTTCAGCGGACCGTCTACCAGAAGCATCCCGTACTTATCCTCAAAACATGAACACCGGAACACAGACAATGTAATCACCTTATCAATACCTTCCGTAGTACAGAAACGTCCATGCGCAAAAGGTAAATCTTTAGAAACAGCTAATACTACCGTATCCGGATGCGAAGCGGCTTCTTTATTGAAGCGTCTTACCGAGGCCGCACATACACTTGTATCCAAGCTCGGGAAAACATTTATCACCACTTTCTTTCCTTTCAAGTCGCTTAACGACAATTCGGATAAATCACTTTTTACACCCTTGAAGTCCGGAGCCTCTGTCCCAACTTTCGGCAACTCGCCGTTCGTATGAATCTCGTTACCTTTTAATGTTACTTTTGCCATCTTTGTATGTAAATTTAATAGTCTTACTTAAGTTGGCTGCACAAATATAAGCAGCTTTCTGTCGATAAAACAAACGAAAATAAACAATGTTCTTTTATTTAACTCTATTTAACCACTGTTGCAAAATACAGATTACCTATCTTTGACGTCAAAATCAAAAACAGATGGATTGGATTATTATCGGCGGACTTCTTATAATCATCGTGATGCAAATCCTTTTGCGTCCTAAACAGCTAAATAATAACAAAGAAGACCTGGAAAAGTTGCTAAACGAGATACAACACTCGTTCGACCGTATCGAGAAAAACTTTAGGGAAGACTTCCGCCTGAACCGGGAAGAAAGCCGTTTGGTAGCGAAAGATAACCGAGAAGAACTGGCTCATTCCATGAACGAGTTCAGGGAAGCTTTCGAACGTGGTATCGATTCTTTTAACAGGTTGCAGAAAGAGAAATTCGCCGCCTTGGACGAACGCCAGCAGAGATTAGTGGATAACACGGAAAAAAGACTGGAAGAAATCCGAGTCACCGTAGACGAGAAACTTCAAAAGACATTGAACGACCGTATCGGGCAATCTTTCCGTTTAGTCACCGAACAATTAGAAAGTGTACAAAAAGGACTGGGCGAGATGCAAACCTTAGCGCAGGATGTAGGAGGATTAAAACGGGTACTTAGTAATGTTAAGACCCGGGGAAATATCGGGGAGATCCAACTCAGTATGTTATTGGAGCAGTTATTGGCCCCCGAGCAGTACGAGGCGAACGTGCGTACCCGGAAAGGTTCGGACGCTGTCGTTGAATTCGCAGTCAAGCTCCCCGGGCGGGATGATGCCCGAGAATTCGTATACCTTCCCATAGACGCTAAATTTCCGAAAGATGTATACGAACAGCTCCTAGACGCTTACGATGCCGCAGATTCCCAAGCGATCGAGACAGCCGGAAAATTATTGGAGACAACGATCAAGAAGATGGCTAAAGATATTTCGGACAAATATCTGGCGCCTCCCGCCACGACCGATTTCGGCATTATGTTCCTGCCGTTCGAGGGCATTTACGCCGAGGTCGTACGCCGTTCCGCTTTATTGGAGGACTTGCAGCGAAACTACAAGGTAGTCGTAACAGGTCCCACTACCCTAGCGGCCATACTAAACAGTTTACAAATGGGCTTCCGTACATTGGCGATCCAAAAGCACTCAGGGGAGGTATGGACGATCTTAGGGGCCGTGAAAAAAGAATTCGAGAAAGTAGGCGGTATGCTCGAGAAAGCCCAAAAGAACTTGCAAACCGCCAGCGGGCAAATAGAAGAGGTTTTAGGTACCCGTACCCGTGCCATCCAACGTAAACTCAAAGACGTAGATACGCTTAGTGACCGTGAGGCCCGAGCTATCCTTCCCGAGATCGGAATATTAACAGAAGAAGACGAAAAAACAGAATCATGAAAAAGAGACAAATACCCCACACATACGTAATTATCTTTTACATCATCTTATTTTGCGCCATATTGACATGGGTTATTCCCGGTGGGCAATATACGGAAAGTATCAGCCCGGACGGAGAGCGAACCGTTGTATATGAATCCGTGGAAAGCGTACCTCAGACTTGGGAAGTACTCTCCGCCTTTTATAAAGGATTTGTAGACAAGGCGGATATCATTGTCTTTATCCTTATCATCGGTGGTGCATTCTGGATCGTGAACGACAGTAAGGCATTTGATATCGGAACAGTCAGTTTCCTGCGGAAAGCACGCAAAATGGAGAACAACCCTATCCTTCGTAAAATAGGTGTGGACAATTTCTTATTAACTGCTATCATGCTACTTTTCAGCCTATTCGGAGCCGTATTCGGGATGAGTGAGGAAACCATCGCTTTTTGTCTGGTCTTGGTCCCGATGGCGATATCTATGGGGTACGATTCCATAACTGGCGTATGTATGGTTTTTATAGCGGCGGGATTAGGTTTCGCCGGGGCGATTTTAAACCCTTTCACGATCGGTATAGCGCAAGGCTTGGCGGGGATTCCTCTTTTCTCCGGTATCGAGTATCGCATCGTTTGCTGGTGTATTATCAATGTGGTAGGCTTCACATGGATATTGCGTTATGCCGCCAAGGTAAAAAAGAACCCTCAATTGTCACCAGTCTATGAGGATGATCAATATTGGAGAGATTTGCATAGTACCAATTCCTTGGAAATCGTATACAGAACCCCGAAAGCCGCATGGATCAGTTTCGTCCTATTGGCTATCGTACTCGTTATCTTTTCGTTCTATTACCCCCAGACATCCTTAAAAATAGGAAATAGCGTAATCAAGGGACTACCCTTAATTCCGATTCTTAGCGTAGCGTTCGTGATCAGCTCGATATTTGCCCTACGGAAAACCGTGCACTTATATATATTGAACCTTTTATTCTTCACGATCTTTTTCTTGATAACAGGCGTAATGGGCTACGGTTGGTATATTATGGAAATAGCGACCTTGTTCTTCGCCTTGGGCATAGCGGCGGGAATTGCCAATGGACGCGATCCGAATGAGCTTGTGAAACTATTCTTAGAGGGCTGCAAGGATATTATGAGCGCCGCCTTGGTTGTCGGCTTAGCTGGAGGTATTATCGTAATCCTGCAAGACGGTAAAGTGATCGATACGATTCTCTTTAACCTAGCGAAAGGGATGGAAGGTTTGGGACAAGTAGCTACGGTCGGGATGATGTACGTTATTCAAACGCTTATCAATTTAGTTATTCCTTCCGGAAGTGCCAAAGCGGCCCTCACCATGCCTATCATGGCCCCATTCTCGGAGTTGATCGGTTTATCCAAGCAAGCCACCGTCATGGCCTTTCAGTTTGGCGATGGCTTCACGAACCTGATAACTCCCACATCTGGTGTTCTGATAGCGGTTCTAGGAGTAAGCCGTATTCCGTATGATAAATGGTTCAAATGGGCATGGAAATTCATCCTTGTCCTAGTGATCCTAGGATTCCTATTATTGATCCCAACGGTATTGATCCCGATGAACGGCTTTTAATCGATATAGCTTTGCGCCTTCCGCAATAGGCTTCCGTGATCCATCACGCCGGAAGAGCGCCATACGATCTCACCTTTCTTAAAGATGATCAAAGTGGGTACGGATTGGATCCTCAACTGTGTGGCAAGTGCCTCGTTCTTATCTACATCAATTTTAAGGACACGCACTTGTCCCGCCAACTCCTTCCCCAATGCCTCGACCGTCGGACTCAACACCTTACACGGGCCGCACCATGTCGCAAAAAAATCCACCAATACAGGTTTATCCCCTTTAATGATATCGTCAAATGTTTCCATCTTATCTACTTTTTAAATATTTACAATCTGTTTAATCTCAAATACAGGAATCCTGCTTAATAGCCCTTATCCCATCAAAAACAAAATTATGAAATTCTATCTCGAAATCTTCTATATAATAACCGATAGATAACACTCAAAGTTTTCCATAAAAGATCAATAAACAACGATCAAAACAAGCAAAAGAAAAAAACTGGCATCTGATTATAACAAAAAAAGGGAGACTCTAAAAGAGTCTCCCTCGTGATCGGGCTGGGATTCGAACCCAGGACCCACAGCTTAGAAGGCTGTTGCTCTATCCAGCTGAGCTACCTGACCATCCTTATTTTCGTGGTGCAAAGGTAAGGATTTTTCTTTTCCTTGCAAACTTTTAGTACACTTTTTTACATATTGAATTTAGAATGGATAACCAACGGCAAAATGCAAGGCGAAATTATCCTTGAAATTAGGACGGGTTATCGCCCAACGCCTAGACTTTTTCTCCTGAGGATTATAAGCCTTGAAGCCTGTATCTAAACGTAGTAGAAAGAAATCAAAGTCCAAACGAAGTCCCAAACCATAGGAAACAGCGATCTCCTTGTAAAAACGAGAGAAATCAAAGTTTCCAGCCTTATAGCGTTCATCTGATACATTCCGGGTCCATATGTTTCCGGCATCTATGTAAGCCGCCAATTCAAACTTCCAAAAAAGTTTCGTTCGATATTCCAAGTTCAAATCCAAGCGGATATCCCCCGATTGAAGAGCGAAAGAAGTCGTGCTGTCAACTTCCATACTACCCGGACCTAACTCTCGTACAGACCATCCCCGGACACTATTCGCTCCCCCCGAGAAATAAGCACGCTCAAAAGGTAAATAGTTTGAGTTACCATAAGCCATCCCCACTCCCACTCCTATATGGAAAGCTAACTTGTTACGACTGTCAAGCACGATTCCTTTACTAAAATCGAAATCCAATTTCACATATTGCGCATATTCCGTACCAAACAACTCATAATAACCGTCATCATTTTTCTTCGCCCCCGTAAGATGCGAAAAGGCACTCAACAAATTCCCTGCGACCTCGACCGACGCACGTAGGGAATGCGTGTTTCTCAAACGATTCTGGGGAGAATAATTACTGAAGGAATAAGTATATCCCGAACTCATGATAAAATGGTTCGTATAGTTATACAACACCATATAATCCGGCAAGCTATTGATAAAGTCCATATTCTTATCCGGCAAATACACATAATTCAAGTCTACAAGCTTAAAGGTATGGCGTGCCTGTGTATTGCCCCGATCTTGCCAAATATAACTCCAACCACCAGATAGAATCGCCCTCGTATACTCCGGACGTTTTTGCAGGTTGTAACTTATTTTCGCTTCAGTTGACGCACGTAGCCGCCTACGAAAATCCGAACTCAAGAATGGGAACAAGAAACGAGGAAACAGCAAGGACCCTTCCGCACCTAACTCCCAGTAATTACCAAAGCCATTCGCCTTATTTCCGGATAACGCCTCGTAAGCCCCTCTCACCCTCGCCGAGAATAGCTCCGATCCTCGGAAGATATTCCTATGCTGATAATTCAAGCTGGAGGCAAACCCATAATCACCCGCCGAGTTAGTACCTTCCAAATCCACTCCCACCGTATTTATCTTCGCAGGAGAAGTGAGAATGTAACAATCCAACTTCATCGTATCCCGCTCCTCTACTTCCGTAAAACGTATATTTACATTCCTCAAAGCCCTTAGAGAAGCGAACGCTGAATAGGTCTGCTCTATATTCTTCTCACTAAATAATTGCCCCGGACGAATATAAGTACTCCTCCGGAGCACGCTCGGACGGATACTCTTCCCGTTCCGGCCATATACGATATTCACCCCTGCGCTGAGCATCGTATCTGTAGCCATGAAACTAGCGTCCTCTCCTACCCCCATCGGATTATAATCGGTTAAGACCGTTACATCCTTAATATAATACTGACGATGCGGCTGATCCTCTACCGACCCATTGGGCAACACCTTCCGATAAGGTTTCATGGACATATCAAGATCCACGACATTTTGGTTAAAAGAACTATCAGCGATATATCCTAAATAATCCCGATTAAAACCATAATACCCGTTCCAGCGAAGTAAGGTCGTAATACGCTCCCGCTCCTTGTCCAATATATCCCGGTCAAATAAAGTTCCTTCCTTAACTAATTGGTTATACTCTTCCTGTGAGGACCGGAACGCAGAAGCTAAGGGAGAGCGGCGAGGCGCTTTCAGATGTGCCAAACTATCAATTTTCGGATCGGGGAACTTCATCGTGTAATTGCGTATCCTATATGGATCGTTCGCCTTTATATGGTAAGTTACAACCGCTTTCTTATGGCGTGTCGTATCGATCGTCGTTGATACATCCGCATGGACATACCCTTTATTAATGTAAAAACGCTCTAGTTCCATGGCGGACTGTTCCACCAACATCGTATCCAGCACCACGGGAGGCTCACCAATCCTACGTAACTGTTTATTGATCCATTTCTTCTCATTCTTACCAGACCAATCATAGACAAACAACTGCCACTTCATCAGACCAAACACCTTGAAGTTTGGTTGCTGCCTAAGATAAGATTTTAAATCCGCAGACTTATAATCCTTGTTATCCGACACGATCTCCACCTTATCCAGCAAATATTCCCCATCCGGCACAAACTTGGTCGTACTACAAGAGGCTAGCAGTAGTACGATACAGATAAAATAGCATATACGTAGAGATCGATTCATCATTCCAAGCTTTTTACGATCGCGAATGTACTGGAATTTAAAGAATTTACCGTACTTTTGTATCTCGAAGTTACGAAAAGAGTGTAATTTATTGGAAATGAGCATTGGGTAA
>OGGG01001756.1_pt1 | contig 15770 bp, 13 predicted proteins | sample 1571201 | NCBI WGS metagenome assembly OGGG01 (sample SAMEA2581946, study PRJEB24529) | metagenome | biome: Human gut stool | place: China | collected 2011 | reverse complement strand
TGCTTCGCCGGCAACTGCCTTTGCCAGCAATGTTTTACCGGTACCCGGAGGGCCCACCAGCAGCACGCCCTTCGGGATGCGCGCACCTAACTCCGTAAATTTCTTGGGTGCCTTCAGGAATTCTACCAATTCCTCCAGCTCGCCCTTTTCCTCATCACAACCGGCCACATCCTGAAATGTGGTCTTGCGTTTTTCGTCCTCCACCAAGGTCTTGGCGCGGATCTTGCCAAAGCCCAGCGTCTTGTTGGTGTCGTTCATCATGGCGTTGTTCATCCGCCGGAACGCATAGAACCCAAGACCCACAATAGCAATGAGCATAATAAGCGACGGCAGCATACTGGTGAACCAGTTGCCGGAAGCGCCCTTCTTGTAGTTATAAGTAATGCGATTCTTATTATTGGTTTGCTTGGCGTTATACGCGTCTACATTATCCTTCACATCGTCCAAAAAGAGCGACACATTAGGCACGGTGTAGCGCTGCTCCTTCTCCGGGTCCTTAAAGGTCTTGTAGGTCAGTGCGCCGCTGGACAGATCCAGGGAAAAGTCCTTTATCTGGTTCTCTTCAAACATCTGCACCACTTGGGAGTATTGCACCTCTGTGCCGGATTGGTTAGAAGACAAATACCATACTGCCCCGATCAAAAGCACCGGGATCAGGATATAAAACAGAATGGACTTCCAATTTTTTGCCATATTATTCATCTATCAGTCCTCCGTATGGGAAACTACATAAAGCACGCTACGGGTGGTGGCGTCCACCCCGACGCGCTGATCGCAGCAGCAGCCTGCCACGGCGATAATCCCCAAATCGTCCTCCGCCACCAGGGGCAGAGCGCGCCGACTGTGGGGCACGCGGTATTCGCAATAGAGCTTCTTCAGCGATTTGCTGCACCCGCGACCGGCGGGAGAAATACGATCCCCTGCCTGCCGCTGCCGAAAGCGAACACTGCCTGTTATTTTATCATAGTCGCAATAAAAATCAATTTTTATTTGCGATAATTCACGAATCGTTAAAAATTCCGCAACAGATACTACAATCTGTTCATAAGCGATTGCTGCCGCCGGTGGCGCACCTGCCGCTTCCAAAGTCAGCACCCCACGCTGTACATGGGCAAATCCGCCGGGCAGCTGCAGCCGTCCGCCGGACGCAAGCAACTCGTCCAACTGTGCCAAGTGGAGGGCATCCACGCCAAACCGGTTTTGCTCTAAAAACGCCGTCAGTGCCCGACGGCGCAAGGGCAGCGGTGCGGCAGTAAGTACCGCCGTTTGCAAACCGTTTAAAGTTCTTGCCGCCTGTAAAAGTTCGGCAGTCTGCGCCTGCAAATAGGCTTCATCCGCTTGCAAATTCTGCAAGGTACGGGCGGCATTTTGCATAAATCCCGGGTGCACCCGGTCAAAATCCGGCACCAGCGTATGGCGAATGGCATTGCGGCTGTACCGCTCATCGGCGTTACTCTCATCGATTCGATAGTCGATATGCAGCGCCGTGCATGCCGCCCGCACTTCCTCTCCGGTGCAGTCCAGCAACGGACGAATGATCTTGCCCCGCACCGGCGCAATACCGGTGAGTCCTCGCAGCCCGGTGCCCCGAGCCAAGCGGAACAGCATGGTCTCCACAGAATCCGAAAGCGTGTGCGCCGTGGCGATCCGATCACAGTCCAGCGACTGAAAAAAGGCGTACCGCGCTTGCCGGGCATACGCCTCAACGCCCATACCGGCAGCCTTGGCCTCTCCGGGTGCGTCGATTGCTTTTTCAAAATAAGGCAAATGCTGCCGGGCGCAAAAATCCCGCACAAAGGCAGCGTCCGCCCGGGAGCTTTCGCCCCGAATGCCGTGCTCCACATGGGCAACGGCGATCTGCAGCTGCCACCGTTCCCTGCGGCTGAGCAGGTAGTGAAGCAATAACATGGAGTCCGCCCCACCGGACACAGCTGCCACCACCCGGTCCTCCGGGCACAGCATATTGTGTTCCGTTACCGTCCGGTCAATCCGGTCAAACAAATCAGAATGCATTGGCTGTCTTGTCCACCGCACGGAAGCGGGTGAATTCCTTATCAAAGGTCATCTCAATGGTACCGGTAGCGCCGTGGCGGTTCTTGGCCACGATCAGCTCCGTATGGTTCTCGTCGATGTCGTCCTGCTTGTCCTCATCCACCTCGCTGCGATAGTAGTCCTCACGGTAGAGGAACATCACAATATCCGCGTCCTGCTCAATGGAGCCGGACTCTCGCAGGTCGGACAGCTGGGGCTTATGGCTCTTGCCTCGCCCCTCGGTACTACGGGCCAACTGGGCACAGCAGATCACCGGGATCATCAGGTCCTTGGCCAGCATTTTCAGCTGGCGGGTAATCTCGGACACCTCCTGCACACGGTTCTCCTTGCGGGTGGCGGATTTGATCAAGCCCAAATAGTCGATCATAATCACATCCACATCTTTCATGCGCCGCACCCGGGACTTGATTTCCGGCACAGTGATAGAAGAAGTATCGTCTAAATACAACTCTACATCATTAAACTGACCGGCAGCATTGCCCAGGCGCACCCACTCGTCGTTGTCCAGCTCGCCGGTGCGCAGCTTATGGCTGGGCACACCGGCCTGGGACGCCAGCAAACGCTCTGCCAGCTGCTCCTTGGTCATCTCCAAGCTAAAGAACACGCACTTTTTGCGCGCCATCATGGACACATTGGACGCCAGGTTCAGGGCAAAACTGGTCTTACCCATAGCCGGGCGGGCGCCGATCAGGATAAAGTCCGACTTATTCAAGCCGGTAATGTAAGTATCCAGCAGACCGAAGCCGGTGGGAATGCCCTTATATTTTTCTTTGTCCTCGCCGGTGAGCTTGCCCAGGCGGTCATACACGCCGTTGACGATCACCTCGCTGACCTTGGTGGGGCCGCCGGTGTCCTTACCCTGTCGAATATCATAGATCTTCTGCTCTGCCGCATCTAAGATAGAGGAGGCGTCGCCCTCACCGCTGGCCGCATCGTCCATGATCTCCCGAGCCGTTTGGATCAGGGTTCGAAGATAAAACTGCTCCTTCACGATCTTGGCATAGCTGGCCACATTGGCCGTAGAGGGCACGCTGTTTGCCAGCTGCACCAGGTATTCCCTGCCGCCTGCCACATCGTAATGTCCCTCTTTGGCCAGCACATCGGCAATCAGTACCGGGTCAATATTGGCCTGGGAAGAGGTGTACATGGACAGCATGGCGCCAAAGATGGCTCGGTGTTGAGGCAGATAAAAGCTTTCTGCCTTCAGGTGCATCAGCACCTCCTCCATACAGCCGGAATTCAGCAGAATACAGCCCAGTACGCTCTGTTCCGCCTCTAAATTGTACGGCAGCGCCACGCCGCCGGTCGTTGTTGCTTCCGCCATTTTCATCACCGTTTTTGTTGGTTTTTGGCTCTTACGCCTCGGTCACCTGTACAAAGATCTTTGCCGTAATTCCGGCATAGACTTTCACTTCTGCCTGTACGGTGCCAAAGGTCTTAATGTCATCCATCACGATCTTACGCTTGTCGATCTCCACGCCCAGATCCTTTTTGATCTGCGCCGCCACATCCTTAGAGGTGACGGAGCCGAACAGCTTGCCGTTGGCACCGGCCTTGGCTTTTAGCTTAAAGGTCTTGCCCTCCAGCTTCTGTGCGTCGGCGGTGGCTGCTTTCACTTCCTCGGCTTTGTGGAACTTCTTGGCCGTTTCCTTAGAGTTAAACTCGTTCATAGCGGTGGCATTGGCCTCTACCGCCAACCCCTTGGGAAAGAGAAAGTTGCGGGCGTAGCCGTCCGAGGCATTTACTAAATCGCCTTTTTTGCCCAGCGCTTTTACATCTTGTTTCAAAATGACTTTCATACGCTTCTCCTTAAATCTCCATCAAAATGGGCAGCACCATGGGGCTGCGCTTGGTCTTTTCATACATCAGGTGGGAGATTTCATCCCGCAGCTTGGACTTAACGGTGTTCCAATCCCGACCCTTCACATCGTAGTAATCGTAGATCACATGGCAAGCCAAATCGCGTGCCTTGTTCATTAGATCTTCGTTCTCCTTCACATAGACAAACCCGCGGGACACTACATCCGGGCCGCTGACCACATCGCCGGTCTCCGCATCCAAAGTGGCCACCACAATGATAATGCCGTCCTGGGACAGATGCTTACGGTCGTTCAAAACAATATTGCCCACATCGCCCACGCCCAAGCCGTCTACATACACTTCGCCGGCAGGCACAGTCTCGATCTGTTTCATCTCCGTCTTACTTAGAGAGATTTTTTCGCCGATATTGCCCAGGTAAATGTGCTTCATATCATAGCCCATGGACATAGCCAGCCCGGCGTGCTTTTGCAGGTGCTTTTGCTCGCCGTGCACGGGAATGAAATACTGGGGCTTAACAATACCCATCATCAATTTCAGTTCTTCCTGACAGGCGTGGCCGCTGACATGCACCTCGTACATCTTTTCGTAGATCACCTCTACATTGTGCTTCATCAGCTCGTTGACCACATTGCCCACCATCTTCTCGTTGCCGGGTATGGGCGTGGCAGAAATGATCACATAGTCGTTGGGTCCGATATTGACCTTGCGGTGCTCGCCAAAGGCAATCCGAGTCAAGGCGGACATAGGCTCGCCCTGACTGCCGGTGGTAATAATCACCAGTTTATCGTCCGGGTAACGCTTAATGGCGTCAATGGGAATGAGAATATTCTCCGGCACATTCAGGTAACCCAGATCCTGGCCCACCTGAACCAAATTTTCCAAGCTACGGCCGGTCACGGCCACCTTACGCCCTCTGGACTGGGCCACATCAATAATCTGCTGCACGCGGTGAATATTGGAGGCAAAGGTCGCCACCACAATGCGCTTATTGTGTGCCTTGCGGAACAGCTGCTCAAAGCTCTCGCCCACCTTGCGCTCGCTCATGGTATAGCCGGGGCGCTCTGCATTTGTGGAATCGGAAAGCAGTGCCAAAACGCCCTTTTTGCCATACTCGGCGAAGCGAGCCAGATCGATCATATCTCCGTCTACCGGGGTGGTGTCAATCTTAAAGTCGCCGGTTTGGATAATCACGCCTGCCGGGCAGCGGATGGCAAGACCTACCGCGTCCGGAATGGAGTGGTTCACATGGATAAATTCAATATTAAAGGCACCCAGAGTGATGTTGTCCCGGGGGCGAATTTCCACCAGCTTGGCCTTGTTCAGCAGGCCGTGCTCCTTGAGCTTGCCCTGGATCAGGCCGATGGTCAGCTTAGTGGCATAGATGGGCACATTGATCCGCTTAAGCAGGAATGCCAGGCCGCCGATATGGTCCTCGTGGCCGTGGGTCACCAATACGCCCTTGATTTTGTGTCTGTTTTTTTCTACATAGGTAAAATCCGGGATCACCAAGTCCACGCCCGGCAGATCCGATGTAGGGAATGCCAGACCGCAGTCCACAATGAACATATCGTCCTTGTATTCATAAAGCGTCATGTTCTTGCCGATCTCATTCATACCGCCTAAAAATGCAATATGAACAGACTCCTCCGGCTTTTTCTGCCGCGGAGCGCCTTTCTTTACCGGTCTGCGGTATGTGTAGCGCTTCTTGGAATTCCGTTTTCCGGAAGCAGCCTTACCGTCAGACTTATTCTGATTGATCATTTGATTTGATTCCTCCTGTTAAATATAGTTTTCCGAACATCACAAATTGCATATATCATAAAATAAATAACGCCAAATGTCAAGTGGCCCCGGACCGGTGTACGGATTTTGCCACGCTGTATTGATTATTGCCACAAAGCGTGCTAAAATATCCCGGCGAGGTAATATTTATGAAAAAAGTGAGCATTTATACCGACGGCGCCTGCTCCGGCAACCCGGGCAAAGGTGGCTGGGGCGCTGTACTGGTGTATAACGGTACGGAAAAAGAAATGAGCGGCTTTGAAGCGGAAACCACCAACAACCGTATGGAACTGACGGCGGTGATCCGCGCCCTGGCAGCCTTGCGAGAACCTTGCCTGGTGACCCTGACCACCGACTCCAAATATGTGTGCGACGCGGTAACTAAGGGCTGGGTCTACGGCTGGCAGCGCAAGGGCTGGCGCAAGGCAGACGGCAAACCGGCGCTGAATGTTGACCTGTGGCAGCAGCTGCTGCCCTTGTTGGAAACCCACACCGTCACCTTTAACTGGGTCAAGGGTCACGCCGGCCACCCCTATAATGAGCGGTGCGATGCCTTGGCGGTGCAGGAATACACCAAACACAAATAATCGCGCCCCTATTCTACTACGAACAGGCGGACGAAAAAACGGCTATACCGACGAAAAATCGGTATAGCCGTTTTTTATTAGTATTTAGACTTTGCAGTGTAATTCACCTTGCCGCCTGCATACCGGCGCAAGGTAAAGTTTTTGCCGCGCTGACTCACTTTCAGGCTCACCTTTTTGGGCTTTGCCTCCTTGCTGGTGTAGAACTTGCAGGAGATGGTACCGTCCTTTACGCTCATTTTGATCTTAATGGGCATACCGGTATTGTTTTTCCAGCGAAAGTTCTGAGAGCCCCACATAATGGCTGCGTCCCGACCCAGGGGCACATAGGTAACCCGCTGGCTGTGCTGGTGCCGCTCCACAATAGACACATTGGCAAGCAGTGCGGTATTAAACATGGTGGAAGCCACCTGGCAGATACCGCCACCAACGCCCATAACCGTGCCGCTGCCGCTGAACACATAGGCCTCTTTATAACCACGACTCTTGGTGCGCTTACCCACAACTTTATTAAAGGAAAAGGTCTGTCCCGGCTGGATCACGGTGCCGTCAATGGCCTTGCTGGCAATGCGCAGATTGGTGGTGCGGTCCTTATTGTTCACATACTTGGAAGAATAACTGGCATACAGGTTGGAGTAGCTGGAGCTGGTCACTTTGCTGTAACTGCCGTTGTACACCTTGTTGGGAAAGGACAGGTACGCCCGCACCTGGGCATAGTATGTACTGCCTTTTTTGATTTTCTTGATGGTAGTGGAAGTGGCAGAGGACTTGGTGATCTTCACCGTCTTAACGCCCTTTTTCATCTTCTTATCCGTGCTGTAACGCACTTCATAACCGGAGCAGGTTACCTTGTTCCACCGGATCTTCAAATTCGTACCGGACTTGGTCACGCTCTTCATGGACACGGTGGAGGGACGGGTGCCGGTATTCAGTACCGCGCTGAGAGGACCGGCGTAGGAGCCATCCTTTTTGCCGCAGGCAGCAATCTTGAAATAGTATTTTTTACCGGCAGACAGCTTGCTGATTTTGGCCTTGGTGCCGCTGACAGTGGCAACCTTGCTGTAATTGCCGTTTGCAGAGGTAGACTGATACACCCGATACACGGCAGCGCCGGGTACATGCTTCCAGTTAATTGTAATGGTGGTGGTGGTCCGGCTGGTGGACATACCGGTCACCCGACCGGGCAGGATCTTAAAGCTGCGGCACACTGCGCCGGTATAATCGCCGGTGCCGGTCAACTTCACCTGAGCGGTGCCGCAGGCAGTATTGGCGCTGTACTGCACCTTGTAATCCTGCCCCTGGACCAGGGCAATATCGTTATAACGCACCTTCACCGTAGGGCGCAGAGCCTTACCGGTGTAGGTAGTAGAAGCGTACTGCAAGGTCACCGTGCAATCCCGCAGGTCCACGGGGGTCGGCTCCTCTCCCTCTGCCGCAAAGGCAGACACCGTACCCAGGGAGCAGGCAATGAGCATCAGTAGGCTCAAGGTCAGGCTAAACAGTTTTTTCATAAGAACTCTCCTCTTTTCTGTTATTTTTTCTGTCCGTAATAAGCATTGGCGCCGTGCTTGCGCAGATAATGCTTATCCAGCAGGTAAGATTCAATTCCAATGGGCCGCTCCCCGGCAATGCACTCGGTGCGACTGGCCATTTTGGCAATTTCTTCCAAGATCAGCGCGTTCTCCACAGAGGCGGCCGCGCTCTTGCCCCAGGTAAAGGGGCCGTGGCGCTGCACCAGCACACCGGGGAACGCCCCCGGGTCCAGGCCGCGACGGCGGAACTCCTCCACGATCACTCGACCGGTATTGGCTTCATACGCCGTGTTGACCTCATCCTCCGTCAGGCCACGGGCACAGGGTATGTCGCCGTAGGCAAAATCCGCGTGGGTGGTGCCGTAAGCCGGTATGTCCCGCCCGGCTTGCGCCCACGCACAGGCCCAGGAGGAATGGGTGTGGGTAATGCCCCCGATCTCCGGGAACGCCTGATATAACGCCAAATGGGTGGGGGTGTCGGACGAGGGATTCAACTCCCCCTCTACCCGGTTGCCGGCCAGGTCCATAACCACCATATCCGCCGGGGTCAATTCACTATATGGCACGCCGGATGGTTTTATGACAAACAGCCCCTGTTCCCGGTCGATGGCCGACACATTGCCCCAGGTGAGCACCACCAAATTGTAGCGCACCAGATCCATATTGGCTTGGTAAACTTGTTCTTTTAATGCTTCTAACATCTGCTTTTATTCTCCCTCTGCCGCCCGGCGCTCTAAGTCCAGGGCTGCGTGAAATGCTTGCATATAGGCGTCAAAATCCGCCACATCCTGCGCCGTAGGCTCCACCGTCACCGTTTGACAGCAGGCAAATACCTGCCGCTCCAGGAAGGCAGCCAAACGCTCTCCGTTCTGCCGCTGCAACATATATGCTGCCAGCAGCGCCATACCCCAGGGGCCGCCGGAACCGGCTGTCTCCATCACAGTAACCGGTGCCGCCAAAGCGGAGGCCAGCAGCCGCTGCCCCACCTGCGGGGTGGTAAAGAACCCGCCGTGGCCGTAAATTCGCTGCAAGGGCACCTGCTCGTCCCGAGTCAGAATATCCATACCCACTTTCAGCGCCGCCAAGGCACCGCACAGGTTGCTGCGCATCAGATTGGGCCAATTCACCGTGCTGTCTGCCCGACGCACCGTCAACGGTCGCCCGGCGTCCAAATTCAAAATACTCTCGCCGGAGGTGTAGCCGTAGGTAACAATCCCATCACAGTCCGGCGCACCGTCCACAGCGCTGTTAAACAAAAAATCATAGATCTTGCCGTCCGGCACAGGCTGCCCCATAGCAGCGGCAAAATCCCGCAGCAAACCGGCAATCACATTCACCTGGGACGAACAGTTATTGGCGTGCACCATTGCCACCGGGTGACCGCAAGGGGTAGTAACCATATCAATTTCCCGGTGCACCCGGGCAAGAGGCCGATCCAGAACCACCATAGCAAAAACAGAAGTGCCGGCAGACACATTCCCGGTGCCGGGTGCCACGCTGTTGGTGGCCACCATACCGGTGCCCGCGTCCCCCTCCGGGGGACAAAAGGCCGCGCCGGGCTGCAAGGTACCGCTGGGATCCAGCAGCGCCGCCCCTGCCGGGGTCAGGGTGCCTGCGGGCGTACCCACCGGCAAAATCTCCGGCAGCAAATCTGCCAAAGTCCAAGGGTAGTTCTTGTCCGCCACCAGCCGGTCAAAGGCTGCCAGCATTTTTGCGTCATACTGCCCGGTAGCCGGGTCTATGGGGAACATACCGGCGGCATCGCCCACGCCCAATACCCGCCGACCGGTAAGCAAGTAGTGCACATACCCGGCCAAGGTATTCATAGATGAAAGCTGCTGCAAATGTGGCTCTCCATCCAGCACGCACTGGTACAAATGGGCCACACTCCACCGCAGGGGAATATTAAAGTTGAACAGCGCCGTCAGCTTTTCCGCCGCAGCGCCGGTATTGGTGTTGCGCCAGGTGCGAAAGGGCACCAGCAGCCGATCGCTACTGTCAAAGGCCAAATAGCCATGCATCATGGCACTGATTCCCGCCCCTGCCAGATGGGTCAGCTCCGCGCCGCAAACCGCCTTTACATCTGCTGCCAAGGCGGCATAGCAGTCCTGCATACCGGCGATTACAGCTTCCTGGCTGTAAGACCACAAACCGTCCACCATTTGATTCTCCCACAGGTGGTGACCCTGGGCAATGATTCGATTATGCGCATCCAGCAACACGGCCTTAATGCGGGTGGAGCCGAACTCCATACCCAATACGGCCTTGCCTGCGGTCACAGTTTGTGCGATCTCCTTTTGTCTGGCGATATCCATAGGCAGCTCCTTCATCCTTTCTGTCTTAATTTTACAGTATTCCCCTATCATTTGCAATACGCACGCAGCAGAAAAATCAAAAAAATACGGCAAACTGTTCGTACAGCTTGCCGCACTTTTTGTGCATTATTCCTGTGGCTGCGCCTCATCTTTTTCCTTGAGCGTCAGAATGCAGGAAGCCACCGTGTGCTTACGCACATCCAGCACCTGAATTTCCAGGTCCTCCGTCTCCACATCAAACTTGCTGCCATCCTTGGGAATGGTGCAGTACAGGCCGAAAATGTAGCCGCTGAGGGTTTCGTAAGTATCCACCGGCAGCTCCAGCCCGGTCAGCTCCGCCACATCGTCCAGGGACACGCCGCCCTTGATCTTCCAGGAGCGGTCAGTCAGAGGCACCACATCCGGCTGGGCGTTGGGCAGCTCCTGGTCGTTATCCAGGTCGCCTACCAGCTGTTCCAGCAGGTCGTTCATGGTGATAATACCCACGGTACCGCCGTACTCATCCAGCACCACGGCAAAGTGGTTGTGGCTCTTTTGCATCAGTTCAAAGAGCACATCGATCTTCATGGTCTCCGGCACATAAATAGGCTGCACAAAAGCGTCCTTTTTCACCGCAGCGCGAGTCTTGTCGGCAATACGGAAGAACTTTTTGGAATCCAGCACGGCCACCACATTATCGATAGAGCCCTTGAACACCGGGTACAGACTATGGGTACTGGCAGAGATCACTTTCTCCCAGGTGGTCACATCGTCGTCAATATCCAGCGCCTGAATGTCCTTGCGATGGGTAGAAAACTCGCCGGCGTCCTTGTCGTCAAACTCAAAAACATTGACGATCATCTTCTGCTCGGTCTTGTCAAAAATACCCTTTTGACCGCCCACATCTACCAGCATACGGATCTCTTCTTCCGACACCTCTTCATCGTCCCCATTCGGGTCAATGCGCAGAATACGCAGCACCAGGTTGGTAGAGGCAGTGAGCAACCACACCAGCGGGGCAAAGAATTTAGAGGACACATAGATCAGCCCGGACACACCCAGGGAGATCTGCTGGGTCTTTTTCATTGCCACCCGCTTGGGCACCAGTTCGCCAAATACCAGAGTCACATAAGACAGAATGATGGTAATGACGATCACGGCAATGGTATTCAGCGTGCTTTCTTTGATCTGCACACCCAAATCGTCCACCAACCAGCGCACAATCACATCGGAGAAGTTGTCCGCCGCAAAGGCGCTGCCCAAAAAGCCGGACAGGGTAATGGCGATCTGAATGGTGGCGAGAAAGCCCGCCGGCTTTTCCGTCAGCTTACGCAACCGCTTCGCTCTGCGGTTGCCGTCCTCCGCCAGCTTTTCCAGCTTCAACTCGTTCATAGAAACGATGGCGATCTCCGCGCTGGCAAAAATGGCGTTGACCGCAATCAAAATAACCTGAATAAAAAGTTGCCACCCAAGGGGTATGTCCAAAAAGAATTCCTCCAGTTAATAAATAATCTAAAATTTATGGTTGAACAACCAAATTTACTCCACTATATCAAATCCGGCGCAGATTGTCAATGCAAATCGTACCGGCCGCCTGACTGTACGGTAAGCCGCGACTTTTGCGCATTATCCGGACTACGCAATAGCCACCGTTGCCGCATATACCGCCTTGGCGCCGTGCATACGCAGCATTTTGGCGCATTCGTTCAGCGTAGCGCCGGTGGTCTTTACATCGTCAATAAGCAGAACGGTCTTGTCCCATAGCGCGCTGTCGTCGATCACCGCATACGCGCCGTACACATTCACCCGCCGACTGCGGGCGTTCTGCTTGCGTTGCGCCGGATTGTTGCGCACCTTCTCCAGCAGATCCGCATAGGGAATGTGCAATTCCCCTGCCACTCGGCGGGCCAGCAGTTCCGCTTGATTATAACCGCGTTTTCTGCGGCGGCGCCTGCCCAAGGGCACAGCTGCCACATAGTCAAAGGCCACATCGGCGAAATCCACGCGCACAGCGGCAGCTATACAGTCGCCCATATAATCCGCCAGCATGGGAAAATCGTAAAACTTCAAGTTATGAATAGCCGTCACCAAGCTGTCCCGATACACAAAGGGCGCGGTGACCCCAGCGTATTCATGGTGCTTACCCTTGCAGGTACAGTCCTTCTTGGAACGACCGCACAGCAGGCACTTGGGCCGGGCAATGGGACGCACCTTTTGGCAATCCGGGCAAAGGGGTTCATCCAGCGCCACCACCGTGCCGCACAGAGCGCAACGACGGGGAAAGAACCACCGCAGCACCCGCTCCAGCGCCGGGTTCATACGGTCAGGTACGGTGCGATCTTGGCATACAGCCCGTCACCGATACCGCGAATATCTTTGATCTGTTCCACAGAAGTATATTTGCCAATCTGCTCCCGATAGGCCAAAATCGCCGCCGCTCTTTGGTCACCGATACCTTGAATGGCGGTCAATTCCTCAAAAGTAGCCGTGTTCAGGTTCACCGGGTAACTGACTGTGCCCGCGTTGCCGGAAGCAACCGTTTGGGCTGGAGTAGCAGCACCGGATTTGCCGCTTGCAGCGGATCGACCAACGGTGGCGGCAGCCGACCGCGTCGTGGTGCCGGACTGCACCGCCGTCGTCGGTGTTTCAACCAGCACGCCGGAGGAGATCTTCGGCTGGGATAAGCCGAGATACAGGCACAGCCCTGCCAATAAAAACAGCGCCACGCCCACCATCACCAGGCTTTGGCCTTTCTCACTTTTCATATTGCTTCCTCTTCTCTCTTTTTACACGCCCGGTCAAGCCGTCACTTGCCGGGTCTTTCGTTTATTCCAGAGGCCCTTAAGCCACAACCAGATTCCCGCAGCCAGCAGCGCCAGCGCCAAGGTCAGTACCGGCAACAGCCAATCTGCCGCCATGCCGCGCACACCCCACCAGGGCAGCAGCTGCCGCTGGGCCAGGTTCCGCAGCGCCGGGTGCAAAATGTAGATCGCCAACGCAGACCCCTCGGCGTACAGCACAAAGGGATTTTCCCAGGTGCAAGTCATATTCTGGGCCAGCAAAAACAAGCTGACCGCAGCCACCAAAGGCCCTAAATATAAATCGGCGCTATCGTTCAAATACCGATATTCCAAAACAGACAGTGCTAAGCCTACCAACACACCAAGCGCCGGCCACTTGCGACCCAGGCGCTTGATCTGCGTCTCTGCTTCCTTAAACAGCAGACCCAACGCAAAACAGGGCAAACCGGTAAACCAAGCATTTCGGCTGTACTGGGCAGCCACCTCCCGGTGCAGCATACCCACCGCCACTTCACCAAGCACCAGCGGCACCAACAGCAGCAGCGGCGCCCACCGCAACCAGTGGGTTCTGTGCATTTTCATCAAAAGCAGCACCACGCCGTAGCAGTAAATCAGCGCCGGAATAAACCACAGGTGAGGCTTGGATTGTGTGTTGTTCAGCAGCAAGAACGAAACCACATTTTCCATCGCATAATGGCTTTTAAAAAAGGCCGCCGGGGTTTTGTCACTAAGCAAAAAGCAACACCAAAGCGCGTAAAATCCGGCCGCCGGAACAAAAATGCGCAAAAGTCGCCGCATGCGACGCACCAGCCGACCGGCATCCTCTCGCTGCACCGCACCGTATGTAAAATAGCCGGATACCATAAAGAAAAACGGCACCGCCCACCGGGCAAACATACGCACCGTGCCACCCACATCGCCGGGAAACGGCACATGGAGCAGCAGCACAAACAGCGCCGCTGCCCATTTGAACAGGTCAAATGTTCTGTTCCGCAAAACGCATCGTCCTTTATCTGCAAATATGAAGAAACCGCCTTGCAGTGCAAGACGGTTATATGGTAGAGATAGAGGGATTCGAACCCACGACCTCTCGCATGTGAAGCGAGCGCTCTAACCAACTGAGCTATACCTCTATATTTTCCGTGGAGCAGGTGAAGGGAATCGAACCCTCGTGTTCAGCTTGGGAAGCTGACATTCTACCGATGAACTATATCCGCATATAAGATTATCTTACACCTGTACTGATAAAAATGCAAGACCGATGGTTGATAAATTCGCCTGAAAGACGTATACTGATTACTGTTCAGAGTCGTGGGAATGGGGCTCTGAACAGTAATATATATTTTCGAAATGAAAAAAAAGAAAACAAATGAATATGAGGTGTTGATTATGTTGAATTTTGGTGTGATTGCCCCATTGCTGATCTCTACGATCTGAGAACCTGCAATCGTTACATCAGAAGCTGCGTCTTTGATATACAAAGTTCCTGTATAAAGATCTTTTATATATCCCGTATTGGAGGCTGCTGTCTTAATCACAGACTGGTTGATCTCTGTCTTTCCCGAAGCTGTTCCAATCGGCGCTGTCGCGGTACTGTCGGTAATATGACTCTGAATCGTCTGATAGATTCTGCTGTTGTTGATCTTCAGCTGATTCTTTGCATAGACCGGATCATATACATTCTCAATTTCTGTACCAATACAGCAATTTGTCAATGTTACGGTATCACCAGCTGTAATTCGCGGACCAGACATGAAATTCGTATTTCCACGCTTCATGGTCACGGTATCCAGTTTCACATTGGTCACACCGTCTCCACCGACCCATGCGCCGCCATATACTACGGTACTGGATCCCTCTTTCACAGATACCTGGCAATCTTTCAGCGTTAGAAACTGCTGGTCCTACACCAGAAGCCGTTGATCCAGCTGGCATATCAAGACTGAGATTAATGTTATTCATAGTAATCTTTCCGCTTAATCCAGTATCCGCACTTCCATCTTCTGCAACCGTTGTTCCACCAACTGCTGCGAAATTTCGCGATGGGCTTAATGCAACTGACGCTTTACCGGTTCCATAGTTGTCGCCCGGCTTCCAGGTTAATTCTCCATTTGCCGGAACCTTTACGTTCTTCGCAATGATAGAATTTGCCGCATTGTTCGCATCCATGGTCAGGGATACCTTCGTACCATTGGCGCCATTTTTCATCAGCTCAATAGAATTATTGGAACTGATATTTAATTTGCCAAGCTTGATCGTCCGGTTCTGAAGATCTCCAGCCAACTTCAACGTATTGGCCGTCGCACTGGTGTTATCGTTGGTCCGGTTCTGAAGAATCACATAACTGCCTGGCCATGTCTTCCTTACCTCACCAGTGGATCTGGCCTGTGTATAACCACCTTCTGTAATGGAAATGGTTCCGTCTTCCAGATATAAGGTTTCCACTGTCACATAAGAAGCCTCCACATCAAGAGCTGGCATCTGGAATGTGTATGTTCCAGACTCTTCTGCCCCATATTCCGGTAATTTGGAAATGTTTGTCACTGTGTTGCCATCATGATCTTTCAATGTCAGTGTAATGTACTCCGGCGGGTTAATTCCGCTCACCTTCGATGTAAACCGGATTGTAGAATGATACTTAATTGCTGTATCTGTTCCACTTGGCGTCAACTCTGTAGAAGCGCTTCCATTTACTCCATCGCTGTAAACAACCTTCCAATGGTTCAAAGTCTCTTCATCTGCTGATAAATCATATGTCTTCGCCTGATAAGAAGCAGTCACTGCAATCACGCCATCATTTGCAGCAGTCACCGGAACTGTCAGCGTGTCATAACGGTTCTCGCCAGATAACCATACTTTTCCACCATCTGCGGCTGCGTTTCCAACTACCTCATAACCTTCCAA
>OGGG01001750.1_pt1 | contig 15793 bp, 12 predicted proteins | sample 1571201 | NCBI WGS metagenome assembly OGGG01 (sample SAMEA2581946, study PRJEB24529) | metagenome | biome: Human gut stool | place: China | collected 2011 | reverse complement strand
TGGAACTGCGCAAGCAGACCGACTGCGGCATGATGGAGTGCAAGAAGGCTCTGACCGAGGCTGACGGCAACTTCGAGAAGGCAATCGAGATCCTGCGTGAGCGTGGTCTGGCTACCGCTGCCAAGAAGGCAAGCCGTACCGCTGCCGAGGGCATGGTCTACGCTGACTACTGCCCCCAGTGCAAGGTGGGTGTTGTCATCGAGGTCAACGCTGAGACCGACTTCGTTGCCAAGAACGACAAGTTCGTTGCTTTCGTCAAGGAGGCTACTCAGGTCATCATGAAGCAGAACCCTGCTGATGTTGAGGCTCTGATGGCTTGCAAGACTGAGAACGGCGAGACCGTGGACGAGGCTCTGAAGAACCTGATCCTGGTCATCAAGGAGAACATCAAGGTTCGCCGTTTCGTCCGTTACGAGGGCGTCTGCTCTGCATACGTCCACGGCGGCGGCACCCACGGCATTCTGGTCAACTTCGAGACCACCAACGGCATCGAGGCTAAGGACGAGTTCGTTACCTACGGCAAGGACATCGCCATGCAGGTCGCAGCTGCTAACCCCGGTTATGTCGATGAGGCTTCTGTCCCCGCTGAGGTCGTGGCCAAGGAGAAGGAGATCATGCTGGCTCAGATGGCTGGCGATCCCAAGACCGCGAACAAGCCCGAGGCTGTGAAGCAGAAGATGATCGAGGGCAAGATCAAGAAGTTCTTCAAGGAGAACTGCCTGGTCGATCAGGAGTTCGTCAAGGACAGCGACCTGACCGTTGCTCAGTACACCGCTAAGGTCGCTAAGGATCTGGGCGGCGACATCAAGATCGTCAAGTTCACCCGCTTCCAGAAGGGCGAAGGCCTGGAGAAGCGTGCTGACGACTTCGCTGCTGAAGTTGCAAGCATGGTGAAGTAATTTAACTTCCAAAGTTGAATTGGGAGCTGCAGTACCCGTAACAGGGCACTGCGGCTCCTTTTTGTTTGTGTTTGGCGGGCGGATGTGCTATCATAGAGAAAAGAACCCTCTCAGGCAAATCCTTATGGGTTTGCCAGCTCTCCCGAAGGGCGAGCTTTTAGGCGAGAAGGGAAAGTTTCCGGCATAACGAAAAAAGCTCCCCATCTCGGGGGAGCTGCTGAGCGGAGCGAAGCTGAGAGGGTTCAAAACGGAGAACCCTCTCAGGCATTTTTGTGCTGGGGTTATGACTAAGGAGAAATCTCTCTATGAAAAAACAAACCATGACTCTTGCGGGCATCCCTGCCATCCTGTACGGCAGCCGGAGCCGGAATGTTTACCTCTATCTCCACGGCAAGAACGGCTGCAAGGAAGAGGCAGAACGTTTTGCCGCTACAGCCTGTGAAGCAGGCTGGCAGGTGCTGGCCATCGACCTGCCCGAGCATGGCGCACGGAAAAACAGCCCTGAGCGGCTTCTGCCGTGGGTGGCTGTGCCGGAGATAGAAGCCGTATACGCCCGCATGAAGCCGGTGTGGGCGCATATCCGGCTGTATGGCGTGAGCATCGGCGCGTGGCTTGCCATGCAGGCGCTGCAGGGAGACGCGCCGGAACAGGCCCTGCTGGTCTCTCCGGTGGTGGATATGGAAGCTCTCATCACGAATATGATGCAATATGCCCATGTGACCGAGGAACAGCTGCAGCGGGCAGGGGAGATCCCCACGGATCTTGGGGAGACCCTCTCATGGCCGTATCTGTGCTGGGTGCGGGAACATCCGCTGCACTGGCATGGCCGCACGCAGGTGCTGTACGGTGACAGGGATGCCCTGACCAGCCGCACCATGATCGAGCGCTTCCGTCAGGAAAGCGGGGCGCATCTGACGATCATGGAGGGCGGGGAACACTGGTTCCACACCCCAGTGCAGATGGCGGTCCTTCAAACGTGGGAAGAAGCAAACCTTTGATTCTTGTGCTTTGCAACTGGGCAGAAGATTTAGAATAGCCTCCGCTTCGCTCTGGCCATTTCCAGCGGAAGTATTATTTTTATATTTGCAAACCAGCAAAGCCTGCGGGCTTTGCTGGTTTGCTTTTTCACGGGAAAGGTCGTGACCGTACACTGCATTTTTTGTGGTGACTATGCATTTTATCTTTGGGACTCTTTCTGTGAAAAAATGGTTTGGAAACGACCGCAGTCGTTTCCAAACCACAATATCAAATAAATTTTCCTCTGCTTATGGCCAGAGCGCACGCGGAAGCCATTTCAAATCATAGAAGCTTACAGCAACAAAAACTGCCGCTGACGGTTTTTACGCCGTCAGCGGCAGTTTGCATTTACAGATTCAGTTCAGCAGGATCTGAAACTCAAACCTTTGCTTCGCTGTTGTGCTCAGCATTCTTATAGGCCTTGAAGGAGTGGAACACGATGTTCAGGCCCAGAACGATCAGCAGCACGGCCAGGATCAGCTGCAGGCCGTTTGCAATGAACACAGCACCCCAAGTGGTCTCGCCAGCGGGGATGGTGACAGCAGCGGCATTGCTGATGGCCTTGACCATGGCGATCAGGCGCTGCACCAGAGCGGTGAAGGTGACGCACAGCATGATGATCAGCGGAGGGAAGATCATCTTGTTGCTGCGGCCGGTGACCTTCAGGAACACGCACAGGGTGGCCAGAACCAGAGCGCTCAGCAGCTGGTTTGCAGAACCGAACAGGGGCCAGATGTTGGCGTAGCCGATCTTGGTCAGCAGGAAGCCGAAAGCCAGAGTCAGGAAGGTGGAGAAGTACACGTTGCACAGCAGCTTGCGCCAGCCCTCAGCATGCTCCATGTCGTCCACGCTGAACAGCTCCTGGAAGCTCATGCGGCCGATACGGGCCACAGCATCCAGACTGGTCAGAGCCAGAGCGGAAACACACATCGTCATAAAGACCGTTGCTGCATAAGCGGGAACGCCGAACATCTCGAAGAAACCGGCAACACCACGGCTGAAGATCTGGAACGGGGTGCCTGCAGCGGGGGTGCCGTCCGCAGCAGCGGCAGCACCGGCAACGCACAGAGCCAGAACAGCCAGCAGGCTCTCTAGGATCATTGCGCCATAGCCAACCTTCAGCATATCCTTCTCATTCTCAACGGTCTTGGAAGAAGTACCGGAGGAGACCAGGCTGTGGAAGCCGGAAACAGCACCACAGGCAACGGTGACGAACAGGATGGGGAACATGGTACCCAGCTTCTCGTTGGTGAAGCCGGTGTAAACGGGCAGATTCATGGTGGGGTGTGCAACGACCAGACCAACCACAGCGCCTGCGATCATGGCAACGAACATGAAGGTGGTCATGTGGTCCCGGGGCTGCTTCAGCAGCCACATGGGAAGCACGGCGGCAAAGAAGATATAAACGAAGGTGATATAGCTCCATGCGGCCTTGCCCAGGATGATGGGCAGATTTGCGCCAATGACAAAAGACAGCACGATGAAAACGATGCTGATGACGCTCTCCTTCCAACCGGAGAAGTTGAACTTCTTCTGGATCAGGCCAAAGACCACAGCGAAGACCATGAACATGATGGAGACCATGCCGGCAGCGCCGTTGGTCTGAGCAGCGTCCACCAGAGCGCCGTCCGCGCCATAAGCATTGAAGGTGCCAGCGACCATGTCAGCAAACGCTGCAATAACGATGCCGCAGAACAGCCAGCAAAACAGCAGGAACAGCTTGCGGCCAGTCTTGCCGATATACTTTTCGATCAGCATACCCATGGACTTGCCGTCATTCTTTACAGAAGCATACAGAGCGCCGAAGTCGGTAACAGCACCAAAGAAAATGCCGCCCAGCAGGACCCACAGCAGAACAGGCAGCCAGCCAAAGGCAGCAGCCTGAATGGCACCGGTAACAGGGCCGGCACCTGCAATGGAGCTGAACTGATGTGCAAAAACGGTCCAGCCGTTGGTGGGAACATAATCCCGGCCGTCCTCATGGACGACCGCAGGGGTCTTGGCGGTGGGGTCGATGCCCCACTTGTTTGCCAGCCAGCGTCCGTAGAGGGTGTAAGCACCAAACAGACACACGGCTGCGATCAAAACGATGACCAGCGTGTTCATTTCTTTTACCTCTTTCCTTTGCTTTTCATGCGGCAAAGAGGTCACGCTGTGGCTCCTTTGCCTGAAAATTGTGTATACTTTATCCCCATTTTCATAATTTGTCAATATTTTTCGGAGCAGTTCAGAGGATGTGCTAATTCGACAGAAAATCCGGCAATAAATTTTAGGTGATTTTATTTCACTTGTGAAGAGAAGAAAATTGTGGACACGTTGAATTGAAAACGATTCACGCAAAAGACTTGACTTTCACACTTTCGTGTGCTAAAGTGATAACATGATATGATTCTTTCTGTCAGAAGTTCCGGCGTTTGCCGCAGAGGAGACCGCAATGACTGAGAAAAATTCCAGAAAAAACGAGACCGTAGATGCACTGTTCGATGCCATCCTGAGCCTTGAGAGCCGGGAGGAGTGCTATGCTTTTTTTGAGGATCTGTGCACAGTAAAGGAAATCTCCGATATGGCACAACGGCTGGAAGCGGCAAAGCTGCTGCTTGGCGGCCGCACCTATGACCAGATCGTGAAAGAGGTAGAGATCAGCACGGCGACCATCAGCCGTATCAATCGCTGTATCCAATACGGAACCGGCGGTTACCAGAGCGTAATTGAAAAGATCTCTGCACAGGAGAAAAAGCAGTAACGGCTGCACGGCAGGGGACATAGGATGGGGTACACCTTATATAGAAAGGATGAGTCCCCTATGGCAACGATCAATTGTCCCACTACGCTGGAATGTCCGGCTCTGCCCCGTGTTACCCTGAGTCAGGCTGTGATCGATCTGATGGAAAGTATCGCGCTGCAGGAAAGTGCTCTGAGCCACATCCTCTGCGCCGAGAGCCAGAAGATGAAAACCGCACTCGCCATGAACGAGATCGACCTGTGCAAGCTGCTGGAAGTGAACGATTCGGCCACCAACATGGTGCACGCCGTGGCAAATCTGGAGCTGGTGCTGAAGGAAAAGCTGGAGTTTATCTCCAATAACCTCTATTATCCCTCTGCTGATAACGGCGCTGCAGCCCAATAAGCCTGCATGACCCCCTGCCTGTCCGCATTCTGGCGGGCAGGCATTTTGCGTTTTAAGGCCAGATTGTGACCGATTTGTATAAAAAGTGCAAAAACGATTTGTTGGAATTGCTGAAAGCGCAATTCTGTGCTATACTATACCGTGTATATGTGTGAAAGAGAGGGAAACGAACTTGCAGCACTATGACGTGATCTTATTTGACGTGGACGGAACCCTGATCGATTCCGCCCCCGGCATCCTGAATACACTGGAAGAAGTTTTCACCAAGATGGGCGTGGATGTCACCCATGTGAACCTGCGGCGCTATCTGGGGCCGCCGCTCCGCAAGAGCTTTGGAGAGCATTTTTCTGACCCTGCAAAAATCGAGGAGGCCACCGAGCTCTATCGGGAGAATTACCGCGAAAAGGGCAGCCATGAGGGTACGGCCTACCCCGGTGCGGCAGAGATGCTGCGCCGCCTGAAGGAGGCAGGATTTGTGCTCTGCACCGCAACCTCCAAGCCGACTGTGGTCGTGACTCCCATTCTGGAAGAACAGGGACTGGCCCCTTACTTTGATTTCATCGGCGGCGCGTCCATGGATGAGAGCCGGGATACCAAAACGGAAGTGGTGCGCTATGTTCTCACCCAGCCCTGTGTACAGGGCAAGCGGGTGCTGATGGTGGGCGACCGCAACGATGATATGCGCGGTGCTGCTGATTGCGGGCTGGATGCCGCCGGTGCCCTGTATGGCTACGGCAGCAGGGAAGAACTGGAGCCCTTTGGCCCGGTGCTGCTGGCGGAAAGTTGTGAAGAACTGACGGACAAGCTCCTGGCCTGCCGTGCAAACGGTTGAACGATAGGATAAGTGGTGAATATAACATGAATCATAAGAATCAATCGGACAAACAGTCTATGACATCGCTGCAGCGGCAGGCCGTTCTGGTCTGTGTGGTCTGCGCACTGGCGGCTTTGCTGACCGTAGGCATCACCCTGACCCTGCTCAAACGGGGAAAACCGGAAACGCCCGGCACACCCGCAGACTCCGTGCCAACGGACACCACCGGGGACGGTGAAAACACAGATCTTGCCAATCACTATCAGATCGATAACACCTCCAGTGCTCTGCTGACTGAAACAGCGGATGCGGGCACGGAATATCTGGACAGCACCCTGTTTCTGGGAGACTCCAACACTGTGCGTCTGTATAACAACGGTCTGATCTCCTTGCAGCAGTTCTGCGCCAAGGAGGGCATTGGCACCCAGGTGGCCCTGAACGAAGGAATCGTCACCTTTAAGAATGACACCACCCACTACACCATCGCACAGGCGGTGGCAAAAATGAAGCCCCGCCGTGTTGTGATGACCTTTGGCACCAACGACACCGGCATGGAGGTGGCTGATTTTATCAGTAACTATACCGCGCTGGTGCAGGCCATTCAGGAGGCTTACCCCTACACCGATCTCATCGTGAACACGGTGCCTCCTATCCCGGAGAATCACTCCAATTACCCCCACATGGATCAGGCCAAGATCGATGATTTTAACATGGCGCTGCTCAACATGTGTGAACAGCTGGGGGTCAGATTTCTGAATACGGCTGAGATCCTCAAAGGAGAAAATGGCTACGGCCAGCCGGATTACTACACGGACGGTGATATCCACCTCAAAAGCGCTGGTCTCAAGGCTGCGCTGAGCTATCTGCGCACCCACGCCTACCAGACCGAGGATCGCCGCCCGGACACCAATAATATCCCCACCCGCACACTGGAATATGTATCCAACCCCAGCTCGGCGGTGCAGACCCCCAGCTCGGAAGAACCCGCTTCTTCCAGCGAGAGTGAAAGTGTCAGCAGCTCTGAGACTGCCAGCGTCAAGTTTGAGGCCCGTTATCAGGTGGAAAAGAGCGGCGGCGGCACCCTGAGCTGTGGGAACGAGAGCGGCAAGACCAGCCTGACATACGGCATCACAGATGCATCCCAGTCGCTGACTGTCACGGCCACCCCTGCGGAGGGGCATGTGTTCGTCAAGTGGAGCGACGGCGTGACCAGCAAGACCCGTACCGATACCGGCTTCAAGCAGAATCTGGACGTGACAGCCGTGTTTGCAGCTGCTTCCGTTCACATCTCGGAAGGCAAGGCTTCCGCCGGCTCCTATGTTTTTAAGGCCGCGCTGGAGGGTAAATATGCCAAGAGTGAAAACCTGCATTGGTTCGCCAACGGTCAGGAAGTGAAGGAGGCCGCAGGCCGGACAACGGTCACCGTGTCCGCTTCGGCCATCACCAGCGGCAGCTATAAGATCTATGCAGTGGTCGTGTACAACGACTGCGCCGTGGTCAGCAATGCGCTGACCATTACGGTCAGCCCGGAGCCTGCCTCCAGCTCAAATTCCGGCAGCTCTTCTACTTCTTCCGGCAGTACATCCGCGTCCTCTTCGGAGAGCAGCAAGTCTGAGAGCACGAGCAGCAGTTCTTCCCACAGCACGGCGGAAAGTGAGAGTAAGAGTGAATCCAAGAGCGAGAGCACCTCTTCTTCTCACAGCAGCTCGGAGAGCAGGGCAGAGAGCACTTCGTCCTCCAGCAGTGCTGCCTCTGAGAGCAAAACGGAATCCAAAGAGCAGACCAACAGTGAATCGATCTCCGCTTCGGTTGAAAATGATATTGAGCCCGCAGAGGGGGCTTCCGCTTCCACCGAAGCAGAAGCCAGCCGGTAAACCTTTTTCTGTCTGCCCGCATAGGCTGGGCAGAAGGGAGGGAACCGGATGTTCTGTGAAGAGATCAAGATCCCCGGGCTGCCCGGTGAGGGAACTGTGACCGATGGCAGTGTGGATTGGTATGAAATGGACTGGGAGAATGTGGACAACGGCGTGACCGAGGAGCAGATGCCCAGAAACGTTGACAAACCCTGCACCGCGCAAGATCCGTGCACGGACAATTCCCCGGTGCAGACCGATGATGAAACCTATGAGATAGTTCAGGAATAACCGGAAGCCAGCTCTGCCGGGGCGGGGCTGGCTTCTCGCTGTTCTTTTGATCTGGGAAAAATTCCCCGGTGATCGGGGACAAGCGTCCCGGAAAATGACACAAGTATGAAAGAGGGGTAACGAACCATGGCAAAATACTACTGTGTTCTGTTTGATGCAGACAATACGCTGCTGGATTTTGATGCAGCGGAAAACAAGGCACTGGCTGACACCCTGCGGGAGTACGGCATTGAGCCGGATGTCGAGACGGTGCAGACCTACCGCACCATCAACGAGGAGCTCTGGCGGCAGCTGGAAAAGGGTCAGATCCGCCGGGACAAGCTGATGGGGGAGCGGTTCACCCGCTTTCTGAAGGCAGTGAATGCCGCAGGCAACGGTGTGGAGATGAACAAATTCTATCTGGATCAGCTCTCTACCCACCCTGACCTGACATCTCCCAACGTGCTGGACGTGCTCCGGGAGCTTTCCGAAGTGGCAACATTGGCTGTAGTGACCAATGGCTTTGACCGGGTGCAGAGCCGCCGTGTGCGGGAATCCGGCATTCTGGATTTTGTGGAGGATGTGTTCGTTTCTGAAAAAATGGACAGCGAAAAGCCCAACCGCAAGATTTTTGATGCCGCGCTCCGTGCGCTGGGCGTGGAGAACCGTGAGCACGTGCTGATGGTGGGCGACAGCCTGAGCAGTGATGTGCAGGGCGGTGTGAACGCCGGGCTGGATACCTGCTGGTATAACCCCAACCACACCGAGAATCCCGGCAAGGTCGTGCCTACCTATGAGATCAGCAGCCTGGAGGAGCTTTATCCGCTGGTGATGGAGCCGGAGGAACTGGCCAATGTGGGCCTGAAGAATCGCCGCCACCAGCTGTAATGCTGTGCGGCCTGTGTGAGAGATTGGAAAACGAACAATGCTGATACATTTGGAAAAGCTGGGCAAGAGCTTTGGCGAGAAGATCGTCCTGCATGATGTCACGGCCAGTGTCGAACGGGAGGACCGCATCGGCATCGTGGGCCAGAACGGCGCAGGCAAAACGACCCTGCTGAAGATCCTGACCGGCGAGTATACGGACTACGAGGGTGAGTTCAGCGTGACCCATGGTGTGACGCTGGGCTATCTGGAACAGAATGCAAAGCTCGACCCCACGTTGGATATCTACGGCGAGATGCGCTCCTGCTTTGCCCATGTGCTGGATGCCATGGCCCGGATGCAGATCCTGGAGCGCAGAATGGCCGCCAGCCCGGAGGATGCCTCTCTGCTGGAACAGCACGATGCCTTGCAGAACATCATTGATGCCGCTGACGGCTACAATATGGATGTCAACATCAAAAAGGTGCTGTCCGGTATGGGGTTTGCGCAGGATACCTGGACGAAGAATATCGCTGTGCTTTCGGGCGGTGAGCTGACGCGCCTTCGTCTGGCAAAGCTGCTGTTGGAAAAGCCGGATGTCCTGATCCTGGACGAGCCCACCAACCACCTGGATTTTGCCACCATGGAATGGCTGGAGAATTACCTCAAGGGCTATTCCGGTGCCGTGCTGGTCGTCAGCCATGACCGCTATTTCCTGGACAATATCTGCACCAGGATCTGGGAGGTCTCCTTCCAGACCATGACCACTTATAAGGGCAACTTCTCGGCCTATCTGCCCCAGAAGGAAGCTGCCGATGCCCTGCGCCAGAAGCAGCACGATGCAGATGTAGCACTGGCTGAAAAGCTGCAGGATTATGTGGACCGCAATCTTGTGCGCGCTTCCACCACCAAGATGGCCCAGAGCCGCCGCAGACAGCTGGAAAAGCTGGAGATCACGGAAGCCCCAAAGGATGAAACGAACCAGCTCAAGTTCCGCTTTGAGTATGATGTGGAGCCGTGGAACGAGCTGGTGCTGATGAAGAACCTGACCATCAGGATTGGGGAGCGCATCCTGCTGGAACCCTTTACCTACACGGTCTGCCGGGGTCAGCGGCTGGTGATCGCAGGCCCCAACGGTGCGGGCAAATCCACCCTGATGCAGGTGCTGGATGGTAAGCGCCGCCCCTCCGGCGGCATGGTACGGCTGGGTACGGGAGCCCGGCCCAGCATTTTTGCCCAGCAGCAGAACCGTTTGGGACAGGGCCAGGTGATCGATGTCATCTGGAACAAGTATCCTCGGATGACGGAGCTGGAAGTGCGCAGCCATCTGGCAAAACTGGGTTTCCGGGGCGAGACAGTGTTCAAGCCCTGCGAGGCACTTTCCGGCGGAGAGCTGGCCCGCCTGCGCTTTGCTGAGATCGTGCTGGAGCGGCCCAATCTGCTGTTTCTGGACGAGCCCACCAACCACCTGGACATCTACACCCGCGAGAACCTGACCGAAGCCCTGATGGCATACACCGGGACTCTGCTCATGGTCACCCATGACCGCCATCTGATGAACAGTCTGGGCTGTCCCATCCTCTATCTGGAAGATGGCAAGGCCACCCTGTATCCGAGCTACGATGCCCTGATGGGTCGTGCCGCTCCTGCTGCCACTCCGGAAAAAACCGGGGATCAGCCTGCCAAGGCCGGTTACGGCAAGGAGCAGCGCCGCCGCCGCGCAGAGCTGCGGGCCAAGATCAAGGCCTGCGAGGATGAAATGGAAGCCTGCGGGGCAAGGGAAGTGGAGCTTGACAATGAGATCAACTCCCCGGAGGTCTACAATGACCCCGATCTGCTCCGTCAAAAGAGCGATGAACTCAGTGATCTGCGCTTCCATCAGGAAGAGCTGTTTGCTGCCTGGGAAAAGGCGATGGAAGAGCAGGAGCAGTACGAACAGGCTGCTGGTGAAGAATAATCCGCTGCAAAGGAGAACAATGATGCCTCATAACCGCCGCAATTACAACAAAACGCACAGCATCGCCCTTTCAGGTCTGCTGTTTGCTCTGGCGATGGCGCTTTCCTTCATCGAGGGCACATTGGTCATCCCCGGGCTTTTGCCAGGCATGAAGCTGGGTCTGGCGAATATTGTGGTGATGTATGCCCTGTTCTTCATGGGGCCAAAACAGGCCCTTGTGCTGGATGTGCTGAAGGCGTTCTTCGTCTTTCTGGTCTCCGGCTGGACGGCAGGTTTTCTTTCCCTCTGCGGCGGTCTGCTCTCGCTGCTGGTGATGTGGCTGCTCTACTATCACTGCCCACTGCGGCCTACCTGGTTCATCCTGTCGGTCTGCGGCGCGCTGGCCCACAACATCGGCCAGCTGCTGGGAGCCAGTGTCATCCTTTCCACAGCAGTGTCCCTTTACTATGCACCGATCATGCTGGTGCTGGGTCTTGTGATGGGAATGCTCACCAGTGTCACCCTGCGGGCTATGCTGCCTGCGCTGGGACGGCTGGGTTATAATATCCAGGAAAACCGCAAAGGATGAGCTGCCCGGTTGCAACCGGAGCTGGAATCCGATATAATAAATCAAATCTGAATTTTTACCCAACAAAAAAACTGCCCACGGGATAGCGCACTTTGGCGTGGGGCAGCTGGGAGGTATGAGTTTATGTCTGAAAAAGTGACTGTCAAGGTGGAGCGCAATATCCTCCATCTTCCCGCCATTGCCCTGCGTGGGCTGGTGGTGTTCCCCAACAACCTGCTGCATTTTGAGGTGGGTCGTGACAAGAGCATTGCCGCTGTGGAATGGGCCGTGCGGAATAAATCCGAGGTGTTCCTCATTGCGCAGAAGGATATGAAGGCTGAGGACCCCAAGGCAGAGGAGATGTACCAGTACGGCGTTGTGGCCGAGATCAAGCAAGTCATGCGTGTTTCGGATGATCTGGTGCGCATTCTGGTGGAGGGCAAGTTCCGCGCCAAGCGCACTGAGCTGGATACCGACGGCAGCTTCCTGCTGGCATCGGTGCGGCCGGCTCCTGTGCGTCCCATCAAGGCAGAGGAAGAGACCGAGGCGGAAGCCCTGCTCCGCAACGTGAAAACGAGTTTCGACGCGGTGCTTTCCATGAATCCCCGCATCAGCAAGGACGTGGTGTTTGCTGTTACCTCGAATAACGACCCCGCTTTCCTGTGCGAGTACATCCCTGCCAATCTGCTCTTCCGCTTTGAGGATAAGCAGGCTGTGATGGAGGAAAGCACCCTCATCGGCCGTCTGCGCCTGCTGGTGGAACGCCTGCATCGGGAGCGCCGGATGCTGGAGATTGACAAGGAGATCGCCCAGAAAGTGGACGAGGCCATGGACAAGAACCAGCGTGATTACTACCTGCATGAGCAGATGCACATGATCAGCCAGGAGCTGGGCGAGGACGATGATACTACGGCAGAGGCCGAGGAGTACCGCCGCAGGATCCAGGAGCTGCATCTGGACGAGGAGCGGGAGAAGAAACTGCTCAAGGAAGTGGACCGCCTTGCTAAGATGCAGAGCAGCAATCAGGAGGGAACGGTCATCCGAACCTATCTGGACACCTGCCTGGATCTGCCCTGGAACAGCTTTACCGAGGATGACCTCGATATCGCCAAGGCACAGCGCATCCTTGATCGCGACCACTACGGCCTGAAGAAGGTCAAGGACCGCATTCTTGAGGTGTTGGCTGTCCGCAAGCTGGCTCCGGATGTCAAGGGTCAGATCATCTGCCTGGTCGGCCCTCCGGGTGTCGGCAAGACCAGCATTGCCCGCTCCATTGCCGAGAGCCTGAACCGCAAGTATGTGCGCATCAGCCTGGGCGGCGTGCGGGATGAGGCAGAGATCCGCGGCCACCGCCGCACCTATATCGGGGCCATGCCCGGCAAGATCATCAACGCCATGATCTCCGCCAAGAGCTCCAACCCCCTGATGCTGCTGGACGAGATCGACAAGCTGGCGGGCGATTTCCGGGGTGACCCGGCTGCTGCCCTGCTGGAAGCTCTTGATCCCGAGCAGAATACCACCTTCAATGATCACTTTATCGATATGCCGTTTGATCTGAGCCATGTGCTTTTTATCACCACGGCAAATGATCTGAGCGCCATTCCCGGCCCTCTGCGTGACCGCATGGATGTCATTGAGCTGCCCAGTTATACCCGGGTGGAGAAATACAACATTGCCCGCAAGCATCTGGTACCCAAGCAGCTCAAGGCCTGCGGTCTGGCCGGGAAGGTCACCTTCTCCCAGAGCGCGCTCTACGGCATCATTGACGGCTACACCCGTGAGGCCGGTGTCCGCACTCTGGAGCGTACCATCACCAGTGTCCTGCGCAAGTGCGCCCGCAAGATCGCGTCCGGTGAGGCGGAAAACGTTTCTGTGACCGGCAGCAGCCTGGAAGAGCTGCTGGGCCCCCGCTTCGTCAAGCCCGATTTCCTCAACCGGACCAATGCCATCGGCATTGCCAACGGTCTGGCCTGGACCAGCATCGGCGGCGAGACCCTGCCCATCGAGGTGCAGGTCATGGACAATGGCAGCGGCAAGATCACCGTCACCGGTTCGCTGGGCGACGTGATGAAGGAAAGTGCCCAGCTGGCCATTACCTATGTCCGTGTCCACGCCGAGGAATACGGCATCGACCCTGAGCGGCTGAAAAAGTGCGATCTGCACATCCATGCCCCCGAGGGTGCCGTGCCCAAGGACGGCCCCAGCGCCGGTGTTACTCTGACCACGGCTCTGGTGTCCTGCCTGTCCGGCATCCCGGTGCGCGGTGATGTTGCCATGACCGGCGAGATCACTCTGCACGGCAATGTGCTGCCCATCGGCGGCCTGCGCGAAAAGAGCATGGCTGCCTACCGTGAGGGAATGAAAACCGTGCTCATCCCCAAGGATAACGTTCCGGATCTGTACGAGGTGGATGACGAGGTGAAGAAGAATCTGACCTTCCTGCCCATGTCTGACCTCGCGCAGGTGCTCAATGCCGCTCTGCTCAAGCCCAAGAGCGTTTCTGCCCGTCATCCGCACCCCGCCAAAAAGGCAAAGCCGGTGGAAGCGGCCATCCCGCCCGCACCGGAAAAACCGAAGCCGGGGGCTGTCTGCTAATCAAAGGAGCAAACGATGAACTACAACAAAGCGGATTTTATTGCAAGCTACGGCATTTCCAGCCAGCTGCCCGAAAGTGACCGTCCGGAACTCAGCTTCTCAGGCCGTTCCAACGTGGGTAAGTCCAGCCTCATCAACAAGCTGTGCAACCGCAAGAACCTTGCCCGCGTGTCCAGTACACCGGGCAAAACGGCCACCATCAATTTCTATGAGGTAGACAACTGTTATTTTGTGGATCTGCCCGGCTATGGTTATGCCAAGGTCAGCAATGCGGACCGCGAGCGCTGGGATGACCTCATCAACAGCTATTTTGAGGCTCCCCGGCATCATACCCTGCTGGTGCAGCTCATCGACTGCCGCCATGCCCCCAGCGCAGATGACCTGCAGATGCTGAAGTATCTGCACTATCATCAGATCCCCTTTGTTGTGGCATTGACCAAAGCCGATAAGCTCAAAAAGAGCCAGCTGGCCAAGACACAGGAGGATTTTGAAAAGGTCTGCCTGCCCTATGGCTGTCAGAAGGTGGTGCTGACCAGCGGCGAGAACGGCTACGGCATCCCGGAGCTGCAGGCGGTGTTGAACGAGGCCGTGGCGGCTGAGTTCACCGATGACGAGGAAGCGGAGTAAACCATGGCCTACAATGAATTTGCCTATTTCTATGATGAATTCAACGGCGAAGCCGACTATGATGCCCTCTATGCGCAGATCCGGCAGGAACTGAATGCTCACGATATCCGGGATGGCATTCTGGCTGATCTGGGCTGTGGAACAGGGGAGCTGACCCTGATGCTGACCCAGGCGGGCTATGATATGATCGGCATCGATCAGTCCGAGGAGATGCTCTGTGTTGTGCGGGATAAGGCGGAACAACTGGGCCTTTCCGGCAAGCTGCTGCTTTTGCAGCAGGATCTGCTCAAGCTCGACCTCTACGGTACTATCCGGGGCGCGGTGTCTACCTTCGATACCTTTAACCACATCCCTGACCTGGATACCGCCATTGCCAACGCGGCTTTTTTCATGGAAGAGGGCGGCGTGTTCCTCTTTGATATGAACACCCCTTACAAGCACCAGAAGGTGCTGGGGGAGAATGTATTTACCTTTGAGGAGGAGGACGCTGCCTGCGTCTGGCGCAACCACTATCACCCTGCGGACCGCCGGGTGGAGATCACGGTGGACATCGACTACCGCGAAACCGGCGAACACTTCCATGAACAGTTCTATGAATATACCTACGACCTGGATACCATCCGAGCTGCGTTGGAAAAGCACGGCTTTGTGCTGGAAAAGGTCTGCGACGGTGAGAGCTTCGGCCCCCTGACCGAAGAGAGCGAGCGCTATTTCTTCTGTGCCGTCAAGCAGTATACCCAATTGGAGGAAAAAGAAAATGTCTAATCTGATCCGCGGTATTTCTGAAAACGGCGGTGTTGTGTTCTGCGGTGTGGACTCCACTGAGATCGTCCGCACGGCCGAGCAGCTGCACCACACCAGTGCGACCTGCAGCGCAGCCTTGGGCCGCCTGCTCACCGGTGCGTCCCTGATGGGCTCCATGCTCAAGGACGATGGCGATTCCATTACGCTGCGTGTGGCGGGCGGCGGCCCCACCGGAACGGTTGTTGCCTGTACCGATGGTACCGGCAATGTCAAGGGCTGCATCGACCACCCGCTGGTAGAGCTGCCTCTGAAAGCAAACGGCCATCTGGATGTGGGCGGTGCTGTGGGCAAAAACGGCGTGCTGACTGTCATCCGTGACAACCGCCTGCAGAAAGAACCCACTGTGGGCCAGGTGCCGCTGGTCTCCGGCGAGATCGCCGAGGATCTGACCAGTTACTATGCTTACAGTGAGCAGGTGC
>OGGG01001736.1_pt1 | contig 15917 bp, 9 predicted proteins | sample 1571201 | NCBI WGS metagenome assembly OGGG01 (sample SAMEA2581946, study PRJEB24529) | metagenome | biome: Human gut stool | place: China | collected 2011 | reverse complement strand
TCATTATTTGTATCACCATACCGATGTCACTGGTTGCCTCGTTCATCTATCTGGGTATCATCGACGGCGGTTCACTGAATATTATCTCGCTCTCTTGTCTCTCTATTGCTATTGGTAACGTGGTGGACGACGCCATTGTGGTACTCGAGAATGTAACGACCCATATTGAACGGGGTTCTGAACCGAAGCAGGCAGCGATACATGCCACGAACGAGGTGGCCATCTCCGTAATTGCATCTACGCTGACTATGATTGCGGTATTCTTCCCATTGACGATGGTAAGTGGTATGTCCGGTGTGTTATTCCGTCAGTTGGGATGGATGATGTGTGTGATTATGACGGTTTCCACAGTTTCAGCCTTGTCATTCACTCCGATGATGTGTGCGCAGCTTCTGCGTTTGCAGAAAAAGCAGAGTAAGATGTTCCTTACGCTCTATACGCCGATTCAGCGTGCGCTGGACGGTCTTGACGTGTGGTACCAGAACCGGTTGAACTGGGCTGTGCGCCATCGCTTGACGGTTATGATAGGCTGTGCCGCATTCTTTGTGGCAAGTCTGTTCTGTGCCAAGTACATTGGTACCGAGTTCTTCCCGGCAGCAGACAATAGCCGCATCGGTATCAACCTTCAGTTGCCCATCGGGGCCCGTGTGGAGCGTGCGGAAGCGTTGGCTTCGGAATTGACAAACAAGTGGATGACGCGCTACGGAGATATGATGAAAGTTTGCAACTACACTGTGGGGCAGGCGGACTCTGACAATACGTTTGCTTCCATGCAGGACAACGGTAGTCATATCATTAGTTTCAATATCAGTCTGGTGAGTCCGGGAGACCGTGGCGTGACACTGGAAACCGTTTGCGACGAAATGCGTGAGGACTTGAAGGGGTATCCCGAATTGGACAAGGCGCAGGTTATTCTGGGCGGTAGCACAGGCGGCATGAGCGCCCAGGCAAGTGCCGACTTTGAGGTTTATGGTTACGACTTCACCGCTACGGACAAAGTGTCAGCCGAACTGAAAGAAAAATTGTTGCAGGTGAAAGGTGTGAGTGAAGTGAACATCAGCCGTCAGGATTATCAGCCCGAATATCAGGTGGACTTTGACCGTGAGAAGCTGGCATTGCATGGCTTGAATCTTTCTACTGCCTCCAACTATCTGCGTAATCGTGTAAATGGTGCTTTGGCATCTTATTATCGCGAAGATGGTGACGAGTACGACATCCGTGTGCGTTACGCTCCCGAATTCCGTACAAAGATTGAAGATTTGGAGAACATCCTTATTTATACGCCTTCCGGTGAGGGTATCCGTGTGAAAGACCTCGGCAAAGTAGTCGAGCGTTCTGCTCCTCCTACCATCGAACGTAAAGATCGTGAGCGTATTGTTACTGTATCTGCGGTTATTTCGGGAGCACCTTTGGGCGATGTGGTGGCCGATGGTAATGCTATAATTGATAAGATGGACTTACCAAGTGGTGTTTCTATCCAGATTTCGGGTTCGTATGAGGACCAACAGGATTCATTCTCCGACTTGGGAACGCTGGCTGTATTGATTGTTATTCTCGTATTCATTGTGATGGCAGCTCAGTTTGAGTCTTTGAGTTATCCGTTCATCATCATGTTTTCCATTCCATTTGCATTCAGCGGTGTGTTGATGGCATTATTCTTTACGGGAACCAATTTGAATGTGATGTCGCTTTTGGGTGGAATCATGTTGATTGGTATTGTGGTGAAGAACGGTATCGTACTCATCGACTACATCACGCTTTGCCGCGAACGTGGTCAAGCGGTGCTTCACTCTGTAGTCACGGCAGGCCGTAGCCGTTTGCGTCCGGTATTAATGACTACACTGACCACTATCCTCGGTATGGTGCCGATGGCTGTAGGGCAGGGTGAAGGTGCCGAGATGTGGCGTCCGTTGGGTGTTGCCGTAATTGGCGGTCTGACGGTATCTACCATTCTGACATTGATTCTTGTCCCCGTACTCTATTGCTCGTTTGCAGGTGTTGGTATCCGCCGCACGCGTAAGAAGATTAAGAAAGACCGTGAGCTGAATGATTATTACCAGTTGCATAAGGAGAAGATGACGAAACCACGTAAACAATGATTAATCATTATCCGTTAATCATTAAACATTAATCACTAAACATTATATAGCGTGAAATCAGTATTTATAACATTCGACCAAGCGTTCTTTGAACGTATCATGGCATTGCTTGACCGCCACAACTGCCGCGGCTTCAGCTATTGGCAGCAAGTACAGGGGCGTGGCAGTAAGACGGGGGAACCGCACTATGGCAGCCATGCCTGGCCCAGTATGTGTTCCGCCATCATCACTATCATAGATGAGGCTAAGGTGGCTCCGTTGCTCGAAGCGCTCCACCGGATGGACAAGGAGACCGAGCAACTCGGACTCCGTGCTTTTGTTTGGAATATCGAACAGACCATTTAATCGGGTCTGCTCTGTCTATAACCGTTATCCCCGGAGAAAAAATCTTGTTTCTTTGGGGATAATTCTTTTTTGTCCGGAGAGATTTTTTCAACCTATATCTATATCTTTGCGGCCACATTAGGTATGGAAAAGAATTCATTGAAATATACGGGTCTGTTGGCGTTTATCGTATGGGGTGCATTGTTGCTGATGCATCTGTTGCCAAGTATTACGATGGGTGGCCGTGTGCTGAGGCGTGTGGATATCTTGGGGGACGTGCGTCGTCCTTCCAAGCCGGTGAGTGAGCCGGACAGCCTGCTGCCTCCGCCCCCGAAGGTGAAGCCCGCCTTTGTGGACACCTGCCGTGCGGGCATGACGTGCATTGAAGATTACAGCGATTCTACCATGCGTGGCATGACGCGGTTCTATCAGGCGCTCGACGAGCTTGCCAAAGCACCCCGTCCGGTTCGTATCGCCTACTTCGGCGACTCCTTTATCGAAGCGGATATTCTGACGGCTGATTTACGCGAGATGCTTCAGCAGAAATATGGCGGTTGCGGAGTAGGTTTTGTCACCATTACGTCCATGACCAGTGGCTTCCGTCCTACAGTGCGTCATTCCTTCAGCGGATGGCAGAGTCATTCTGTCATGGACTCCGTGTTCTTTGACCGTAGCAAGCTGGGAGTCTCCGGACATTACTTTATTCCGAATACCGGTGCTTATGTGGAACTGCGGGGGCAGAAGAACTATGCCTCCCGTCTGGATACTTGCCAGCGTGCCAGTATTTTTTTCTATAACCGTGGCACAACCACCCTTTCTGTCCGCGTCAATCGTGGCGAAGCAACTACCGAGACTTTTGAGCCGATTGATGATTTGCAGGAGATGACGGTAGAGGGAAATATCGGTTCTGTCCGTTGGACGGTGGAAAGTGCGGACTCCACCTTGTTTTATGGCCTTGCCATGGACGGTACTTCCGGCATTGTGCTGGATAACTTCTCACTGCGTGGCAGCTCCGGCCTTTCCCTCCGCTCTGTTCCCGTGTGGATGATGCGTGAGTTCAATGAACAGCGTCCTTACGATTTGATAATCCTGCAGTACGGACTGAATGTGGCTACAGAGCGCGGACGGAATTACGACAAGTACATTGCCGGCATGCAGACAACGGTGCAGCATCTCAAGGAGGCCTTTCCGCAAGCAGCCATCCTCATAGTCAGCGTGGGCGATAGGGACTATAAGACCGAAGAAGGGGAGCTGCGTACCATGCCTGGCATCAAGAATCTGGTTCGTTATCAACAGAATTTGGCGGCGGATGAGGCTGTCGCTTTCTGGAACATGTTCGAGGCTATGGGTGGGGAAGGCAGTATGGCAGACATGGTGCATGCCAAGCCGTCATTGGCCAATTATGATTATACGCACATCAACTTCCGTGGTGGAAAGCATCTTGCGGGATTACTTTATGAGTCTTTGATTTATGGCAAGGAACAGTATGACAGAAGGAGGGCCTACTATGAAGAGGAGCCATAAGGAGGATTCACGATTGTACGATTTACGATGTACGATTTGCTGCGCGGTGCTGGTGCTGATTGCGGCGATACGGCCGCTCCATGCACAAGATGTATTGCCAGGCAGCCTTTCGTGTCATGCCGGTGGAGCGGATTGTGATACTCTCTGCCTCTATTCCCAACGTACGGATACGGTGTCTGTCCCTTTGATAACTTTTCCCGCCGCATTCCGGCAAATGAAGGAGAATGTACTTACCGACAGTCTGGGTATTCTTAATCCTTTCTGGGAGAAGTTGCGTCTGTCTCGGCTGGGCGCTTCCGCTGATACGCTTCGCATCGTACATGTGGGCGACAGCCATATACGCGGCCATATCTTCCCCCGTACCACCGGTGCGTTGATGCAGGACACTTTCGGGGCAGTCTCTTATACCGATGTAGGTATCAACGGTGCATTTTGTACTACTTTCACCCGTCCGGACCGTATTGCTGATATTGCGGCTCTGCATCCCGACCTGCTTATTCTTTCCTTCGGGACGAACGAAAGCCATAACCGCCGTTACAATACAATGCTGCACTATCGCCAGATGGACGACCTTGTACGCATGCTTCGCGAGAAACTGCCGAATGTACCGATGTTGATGACCACTCCTCCGGGCTCTTACGAGAGTTTCCGGCAGCGTCGCCGTCGTCGGACCTATAAGATTAATCCGCGTACTGCCGTTGCCGTGCAGACTATCCGCTGCTATGCCGATGAAAACGGATTGGCGGTATGGGACATGTACGAAATACTTGGCGGTACCCACCGTGCCTGCCTCAACTGGCAGGAAGCCGGATTGATGCGTCCGGACCATGTACACTATTTGCCGGACGGTTACCGCCTGCAAGGCGAGCTGTTCTACCAGGCCTTGTTAAAAGCTTATAACGATTATGTGGAATATTGACGAATTTTTATCCGGATTGAATATAGACTTGGACCGTTTGCGCGATGTCTTCACTTATGACCCGCAAGCCCCGATGATATTCAGCAGTGGTATTTTCCTCTGGCTGTTTGTCGCTTTTATATTGGTTTATCTGTTGTTGCAACGCCGGACGACGGCGCGTTTGCTGTTTGTCACCTTGTTTTCCTATTACTTCTATTATAAAAGTAGTGGCACTTATTTCTTCCTGCTTGGACTGGTGACGGTCTGTGACTTTTTCATTGCACGCTTGATGGCACGCGAGGCTATTCCCTGGCTACGTAAGGCATGGGTTGTGTTGAGTCTGTTCATCAATTTGGGATTGTTGTGTTACTTCAAGTACACCAATTTTCTGGGCGAAACTTTTGCCTCGCTGACGGGAGGCACGTTCACGACAATGGATATTTTCCTTCCGGTGGGCATCTCTTTTTTCACTTTTCAGTCGTTGAGCTATACGATAGATGTGTACCGTCGCCAGATAACGCCTCTGACCAGTTTGTTGGATTATGCTTTTTATGTTTCTTTCTTTCCCCAGTTGGTGGCGGGTCCTATTGTACGTGCCCGTGATTTCATTCCGCAAATCCGCCGCCCGCTGTTTGTCTCCAATGAGATGTTCGGACGTGGAATCTTCCTCATCGTGAGTGGGCTCTTCAAGAAAGCGGTTATATCGGACTATATCAGCGTTAACTTTGTAGAGCGTATTTTTGATAATCCTACTCTTTATTCGGGGGTGGAGAATCTGATAGGTGTTTATGGCTATGCCTTGCAGATTTATTGCGACTTCTCCGGTTACAGTGATATGGCTATCGGCATTGCCTTGTTGCTGGGCTTCCATTTCAATATCAATTTCGATTCCCCTTATAAGTCCGCTTCCATTACGGAATTTTGGAGGCGGTGGCATATTTCGCTTTCCAGCTGGTTGCGCGATTACCTTTATATTTCTTTGGGAGGCAACCGGAAGGGGAAAATCCGCCAATATGCCAATCTCATCATTACCATGTTCCTGGGCGGCTTGTGGCATGGCGCTTCGTGGAATTTTGTACTTTGGGGAATGATGCATGGCGTTGCGCTTGCAGCCCATAAGTTCTGGATGACGCTTACCGGGCGTAAGAAGGGGACGGAGAGCCATGGCATCCACCGCTTCTTCGGAGTGCTTGTCACTTTCCATTTTGTTTGTTTCTGCTGGATATTCTTCCGTAATGCGGAGTTCTCCACATCAATGGATATGCTGAAGCAGATATTCACTACTTTCCGTCCGCAACTCTTCCCGCAGCTGGTAGAGGGTTATTGGGAAGTGTTTGCACTGATGGCATTGGGCTATCTGCTGCATTTTGTGCCCGACAGTTGGGAACGTGCTTGCACAAAAACAGTAATCCGCCTCCCCTTGTTGGGAAAGGCGGTACTGATGCTTGCTGTAATCTATCTGGTCATTCAGATGAAAAGTTCGGAGATACAGCCGTTTATCTATTTCCAGTTCTGATTACTTCTTCTCGGTCGCTGTGGAGTCTGCCTGCTGTCGGAAGGGTTCCCGGTAGTTGAGCCCGTCTCTCCGGTAGAGGCCGATGAGTCCGGCCAGTCGGGTAGTGAAGTTTGTATAATCTTTCTTTTCCAGTTGTGTCCATTGTACTTCGGCAAGGGCGGCCATACGGGGGAGAACCATATACTCTACCTGTTCGCTGGTCGGGATGTATTCTGTCCAAAGGTTGGCTTGTGTGCCGAGTATGTGCTTGGCTTGTTCTTCGGTCAGTGAGGCGGTAGGATTCAGACTGTATACTTTCTCCAATGGGACAAAGCCTCCGATGGCAAATGGTTCGTGCCGGGTATCCTCACTTTGGTAATAATCAAAGTAGCAATAGTCATTGGGTGTCATTATCACGTCGTGTCCCAGTTGGGCCGCCTTGATTCCTCCTGCCGAGCCACGCCATGACATAACAGTTGCGTTGGGGGCGACGTCGCCTTCCAGAATCTCATCCCAGCCGATAATCTGGCGTCCTTTACTATTGAGGAGCTTTTCGATACGTGTCATACAATAGCTCTGCAGACGGTCTTCGGCAGTATGGTTCTTGTCGGCTTTCAATTTTTCGGTTCTGATACGTGCCTGGCATTTGGGACACTTTTCCCAACGGGTGCGGGGAGCTTCGTCACCGCCGATGTGGATGTATTTGGAAGGGAATATGTCAATGATTTCGGCCATGACATCTTCGAGGAACTGCATGGACTTTTCGTTGCCGATGCACAGCACATCTTCGAATACGCCCCAACGTGGGCACACTTCATACGGTCCACCGGTACATCCCATTTCGGGATAGGCGGCCAGTGCGGCAAGCATGTGTCCGGGCAGGTCTACTTCGGGGATGACCGTGATATAGCGCTCCCCGGCATATTTTACGATTTCTTTGGCTTGCTCCTGCGTATAGAAACCGCCATACCGGGTGTTGTCATACTCTTCGGTGTTCCGGCCGATAACGGTACGGTCGCGCCAGGCGCCAATTTCCGTCAGCTTGGGATACTTCTTTATTTCTATTCTCCAGCCTTGGTCTTCGGTGAGGTGCCAGTGGAAGGTATTCATATTGTGAAGTGCCAGCAAGTCTATGTATTTTTTTACGAACTCAATGGGAAAGAAGTGGCGGCCCACATCGAGGTGCATGCCCCGGTAGCTGAAGCGGGGTTCATCCTGGATGCTGCCGGCAGGCAATAGGATAGAGGTGGCTTTGGTTTCGGCGGGGATTGATTTACGCAGGGTTTGTATACCGTAGAACACCCCGTTCTCGGTCTGTCCGTTTAGGGTCACCCGGTCGGCTTTGACGGTCAGCACATAGCCTTCCCGGTTGCCGATGGCCGGATCCAGTCCCAATGTGATGGCGCCTTTGGGCGCTTCGCTCCCCGGGGCAAGGGCTTCTGTCTGGAGGGTGTGGCCGGTGGACTGGCTGATGTATTCGGCCAAAAACTCGGCATTGCGTTTCAAAAGTTCATTGTGTTCGGGGTAGGCGATGATGGTACCGTCATTCAGGTTGAAGGGGGATTCCTGACTCAAGGCAACCTCCTGGGGCAGGGGAATGACTTGATAGTTGGCTGTTGTTTCTACTCCGCATGAAGAGCAGGCCAGGATGAGAGTGCCTGCAAGGAGCATGTGTGTAAGTTTTCTCATGGTATTGAACTGATTAAATTAGTGTCTGACAAATATACTAAAAAAATACTAAAGAGGCAGAGGAGAAGGGGATAAATGCATGCTCATACCTCAGTTCTTCTTTGCTCTGTACTCCTTGGGTGACATTCCCGTGTGTTTCTTGAAATATCGTCCGAAGAAAGACTGGTCGGGAAAACGATATTTGTCGGCAATCTCTTTCAGTGACATGCCGGTGGATTGCAGTGCCATTTTCAGTTCCAATATCAGGTTTTCGTCAATGATTTCTTTGGCAGAATCTTCTGCCACTTGTTTGGTGATGGCAGATAGGTAGCGGGTCGAAATGCAGAGTTGGTCAGCATAAAAAGCGACATCCCGCTGGGTAGTACAGTACGTATGTACCAGATTTATGAACTTTTTGAACAATTCTTCTTTCCGGTTACTGCCATTGATTTGCTCTTCCGTAAAGTAACGTTGAACCTTGTCGTAGGTGTCGAGAAAGAAAATTTGCAGCAGGTTTTGTGCAATGGCTTCGCGATACAGATTTTCAGAATCGCGGTAGATGGCATTGCTTGCCGTGATGAGTCCTGTGATAGCACGAACCGGTTCGTCTTCGGTATGCGTATAGCATGCATTCTCCTTTATAAAATGTATGAAGGGCGGCTCTAAACGGAAGCATGCCGTCTTGAACATTGTCTCGGAATAGGCAAAGAAGTCCACCAGGAAATCTTTACTCGCACTTGTCAGTGAAATAATGGAACTTGGAAGCAGCGTAATGTGCGTATTGGGTACAATATGATATTTTCTTAAATCTATTGTGATAATTGCTTCTCCACGGGTGCAGAACATCAGTGCTCCATTGTTCATTTTCAGAAGACGTTCCCGGAAGAATTCCAGGTTGTCTGTTCCGGCTCTGAACGTTTCTTGTTTGGTAGTCAGTAATGGGTTCATATTTTAGATTGTTTATGATTTGCGGTCACAAAGGTACGAGTTCTTTTTGGATTGTTAAATAGCATGTTCCGAAAATGAACAGTCGTGTACCTCCAATGAAACAAAAGGTTGTTCAAAAACGGCATACCTTTGCTGCCGGCTTAAAAAATAAAAGATAAAGCCGGCGTATTATTTTTTTTAAGATAAAGAGTATGATAACAAAAAAGAGTATGATGAAACAGATGATGACCGTCATCTGTAGTGCAACACTGGCAGCCTGCGGCAGCGCGCCTGCCGTGCAACCCCAGTCGGAATATCAGGTGATGACTATTTCGACTACCGACAGAGAACTGCAGACAATCTATTCCGCAGCCATCCGCGGACGGCAGGACATCGACATCTATCCGCAGGTGTCTGGTACACTCACCAAACTTTGTGTGGAGGAAGGACAGACCGTGCGTCGGGGGCAAGTCTTGTTTATTATCGACCAGGTGCCCTATCTGGCAGCCTTGCGCACAGCAGAAGCCAATGTGGAAGCTGCCCGTGCCGGCGTGGCCACTTCGCAACTGACATATGACAGCAAGAAGGAGCTTTATGCCCAGAAGGTGATTTCCGAGTTTGACTTAAAGACTTCCTACAACAGCCTGCTGACAGCGAAAGCCCAGTTGGCCCAAGCCGAGGCGCAGCAGGTGAATGCCGCCAATAACCTCTCTTATACAGAAGTGAAGAGTCCGGCAGATGGAATGGTAGGTACGCTCCCTTATAGGGTGGGGACGTTGGTCAGCGCCAGTTTGCCCAAACCACTGACGACCGTATCCGATAATTCTAATATGTATGTCTATTTCTCCATGACAGAGAATCAGTTGCTTGACCTCACCCGCCGCTACGGCTCCAAGGATAAGGCGCTGGCAGAGATGGACTCTATCGAATTACAGCTCAATGACCGTTCTGTCTATCCGCAAGAAGGTAAGATAGAAACTATCAGTGGTGTAATTGATACCTCTACGGGTACAGTCAGTCTGCGTGCCGTGTTCCCCAATAAAGAGGGATTGCTGACCAGTGGCGGTTCGGGCAACGTCATCATCCCGGTACGGAAAGAGAACTGCATCGTTGTTCCCCAGAGTGCCACTTACGAAGTACAGGACAAGGTCTATGTATATAAGGTAGTTGACGGCAAGGCGCAATCAGTTCCCGTGCAAGTGACCCGTGTGAACGGAGGTCAGGAATATATCGTAGAGAGCGGCTTGAAAGTGGGGGACACAATTGTGGCCGAAGGTGTGGGTTTGCTGCGTGAAGGTACCTCCGTCCAACCCAAAACGAATGAATGATAATTTTTAACCGATAGAATATGAATCTTAGAACTTTTATAGAACGCCCCGTTTTTTCGGCAGTCATCTCCATTACGATTGTCATTCTGGGCATCATCGGATTGTTCACCTTGCCCGTTGAGCAATATCCCGACATTGCGCCGCCCACCATCATGGTGAGCACCACTTACTATGGTGCCAGTGCGGAAACCCTTCAGAAAAGTGTTATCGCTCCGTTGGAAGAGGCCATCAACGGTGTGGAGGACATGACTTACATGACTTCTACTGCCAGCAATGCAGGGTCGGTTTCCATTACTGTTTACTTCAAGCAGGGTACAGACCCGGACATGGCGGCGGTCAATGTGCAGAACCGTGTGTCCAAAGCCACGGGGCAGCTTCCTGCCGAAGTAACCCAGGTGGGTGTCACCACCAGCAAGCGGCAGACCAGTATCTTGCAGATGTTCTCTTTATATAGCCCTGATGACAGCTATGACGAAAACTTTCTTGCCAACTATATCAGTATCAACCTGAAGCCGCAGATTCTACGTATCTCCGGTGTGGGCGATATGATGATTATGGGTGGTGACTACAGTATGCGTATCTGGATGAAACCGGATGTCATGGCGCAGTACAAGCTGATACCTTCGGATGTGACGGCTGTGCTGGCAGAGCAGAATATCGAATCGGCCACCGGGTCGTTTGGTGAGAACTCGGATGAGACGTATCAATATACCATGAAATATACGGGACGCCTCATTACTCCTGAGGAGTTCGGCGACATCGTCATCCGTTCTACCGAAGACGGCGAGGTGCTGAAACTGAAGGACATCGCCGATATAGAGCTGGGTAAGGACAGTTATGCCTACAAAGGTACCATGGATGGACATCCCGGTATCTCCTGCATGGTGTTCCAGACCGCGGGGTCCAATGCCACGGAAGTGAACCGGCAGATTGACCGGCTCCTTGAAGAAGCACGCAAGGACTTGCCGAAAGGCGTGGAGCTTACCCAGATGATGTCCAGCAACGATTTCCTCTTCGCCTCTATCCACGAAGTGGTGAAAACGCTGATTGAGGCTATTATCCTGGTTATCCTGGTGGTTTATGTCTTTTTGCAAGACATCCGCTCTACGCTGATTCCGCTGGTAGGTATCGTTGTTTCACTGATTGGTACGTTTGCTTTCATGTCCGTTGCCGGATTCAGTATCAACCTGATTACGCTGTTTGCGCTGGTATTGGTGATTGGTACGGTGGTGGATGACGCCATTGTCGTGGTGGAGGCGGTGCAGGCACGGTTTGATGTGGGCTATAAGTCCTCCTATATGGCAAGTATCGATGCGATGAAGGGCATCAGCAACGCGGTTATCACTTCTTCACTGGTGTTTATGGCGGTGTTTATTCCGGTATCGTTCATGGGAGGGACTTCCGGTACGTTCTATACCCAGTTTGGGTTGACGATGGCGGTGGCCGTTGGTATTTCGGCGATTAATGCGCTGACACTCAGTCCCGCACTTTGTGCCTTGCTGCTGAAACCTTATATCAATGAGGATGGGACGGAGAAGAATAATTTTGCTTCGCGCTTCCGCAAGGCATTCAACACGGCTTTCGAGGCGGTGGTCGAGAAGTATAAGAAGATAGTGTTGCTGTTCATCAAGCGCCGCTGGCTGGGATGGTCGTTGCTGGCACTTTCGGTGGTGCTGCTGGTATTCCTGATGAATACCACCAAGACCGGACTGGTGCCCGACGAGGACCAAGGAACGTTGTTTGTCAACGTTAGCACCGCTCCGGGTAGCTCGCTCAAGACGACAAATGACATTATAGACCGCGTGGAGAAGCGTCTGGAAGACCTTCCTCAGAAATTGCACTTGCAGAAAGTTGCCGGTTATGGTCTGCTGTCCGGGCAGGGAAATTCTTTCGGTATGATTATCGTGAAGCTGAAACCTTGGGACGAGCGTACGGCAAAGGAAGACCAGGTGCAGGCAGTCGTCAACCAGATATACGCTCGCACGGCGGATATTAAGGATGCTACAGTCTTTGCCATTGCTCCGGGTATGATTCCGGGCTATGGTATGGGTAATGCGCTGGACTTGAATGTGCAGGACAAGCAGGGAGGGGATATGAACACCTTCTTCCAGACCACCCAGCAGTATCTGGCGGCACTGAACCAGCGTCCGGAAATTTCGATGGCATACTCCACGTTCGATGTACGCTATCCGCAGTGGACCGTCGAGGTGGATGCTTCCAAGTGCAAACGTGCCGGGATTACTCCCGACCAGGTGTTGTCCACACTGTCGGGCTATTATGGCGGGCAATATGTCTCCAACTTCAACCGTTTCTCCAAAGTTTACAAGGTAATGATTCAGGCCGACCCGAAGTTCCGTTTGGATGAGGCTTCACTGAACAATGCCTTTGTGCGCATGTCCAACGGTGAGATGGCTCCGTTGAGCCAGTTCGTTACGCTGACCCGTTCCTACGGTGCCGAGTCCTTGAGCCGCTTCAACATGTTCAACTCCATTGCCGTGAATGCCATGCCTGCTGAGGGATACAGTACCGGTGACGCCATCCGTGCCGTACAAGAAACGGCGGAGATAGCCTTGCCGAAGGGATATGGCTATGACTTTGGTGGCATCACCCGCGAGGAAAGCCAGCAGAGTGGTACTACAGTCATCATCTTCGGTATCTGTATCTTGATGATTTACTTGATTCTGAGTGCGCTTTACGAGAGTTTTCTGATTCCGTTTGCCGTTATCCTGGCCGTTCCTGCGGGCCTGATGGGGTCGTTCCTTTTTGCCAGGATAGCCGGGTTGGAGAATAATATCTATTTGCAGACGGGACTTATCATGCTGATAGGTCTGTTGGCAAAGACTGCTATTCTGTTGACGGAGTATGCCGCCGAGCGCCGTAAAGCGGGAATGGGGCTGATTGCTTCTGCCGTCAGTGCGGCAAAGGCGCGTTTCCGTCCCATCCTGATGACGGTACTGACGATGATTTTCGGCCTTTTCCCCTTGGTGGTTGCCACGGGTGTCGGAGCCAACGGTAACCGTTCATTGGGTACGGGTGTTGTCGGTGGTATGTTCATCGGCACATTGGCGCTGCTGTTCATTGTTCCTGTCTTGTTCATCAGTTTCCAGTGGTTGCAGGAGCGGCTTCGTCCTGCCCAATCCGTCCCGACGAGCGACTGGCAGATTGAGGAAGAGATGAAAGTAAGCCGGAAGGAGATAGAAGAATCACATTAGTACATTATCGCGTAACTAACATAAAAAAATAATGAAGAAACAATTCATATTATTAGCTGTCGCCGGCTTGGTACTGACCAGTTGCGGCATCTATACCAAATACCAGCGCCCGGAGGACATCACGACCGATGGACTTTATGGACACGATTTGGATGGGCAAAGTCTGGATAGCCTGAGTCTGTTTGCGGCATCGGACACTACCTCCATCGCTTCCCTTTCCTGGCGCGAGCTTTTTACGGACCCGCAATTACAGTCGCTCATCGAACAAGCCTTGCAAGGCAACACTGACCTGCTTTCCGCCCAACAACGTATCAAGGAGGCAGAAGCCACGCTGATGTCGGCCAAACTTTCGTACCTGCCTTCGTTTATGCTCACTCCGCAGGGTGGCGTCAGCAGTTTCGACAATTCAAAAGGCTCGTGGACCTATTCCGGCATTGCCTCGGCAAGTTGGGAAGTCGATATTTTTGGTAAGTTGACCAATGCCAAACGCCGTTCCAAAGCGCTCTACCTTCAAAGCTTGGAGTACGAACAAGCCGTCAGCACTTCGCTGATAGCTAATGTGGCCAATCTGTACTACACCTTGCTGATGCTCGACGAGCAATACCGCATTTCCGAAGAAACAGCCGCCAGTTGGCGCGAAAGTGTACGCACCATGCGAGCCATGATGGCTGCAGGCATGACGAACGAGGCGAGTGTCTCGCAATCCGAAGCCAACTGTCGTCAGGTGGAAGCTTCGCTGCTCGACCTCCGGCAGCAGGTAAAGGAAGTGGAGAACAGTCTCTCCATTCTGTTGGGCGATGTTCCGGGCACCATTGAGCGTGGCCGGTTGGCGGGGCAGGAGTTCCCGCAGGAACTTGCGGTGGGCGTACCTCTGCAATTGCTTTCCCGCCGTCCCGATGTGAAAAGTGCCGAACTCTCGCTGGCATCCGCTTTCTACAGCACCAATGCCGCCCGTTCTGCTTTCTACCCCTCCATCACCTTGAGCGGTACAGCTGGCTGGACCAACTCGGCAGGAAGCATGATTGTCAATCCAGGAAAACTACTCTTCTCCGCCATCGGTTCGCTGACACAACCCTTGTTCAACAAAGGGCTGAACGTGGCACAGCTCAAGATAGCCAAAGCACAGCAGGAAGAAGCCAGGCTCGCTTTTCAGCAAGCTTTGCTCAATGCCGGTAGCGAAGTGAACAATGCTCTGACCCAAGTGCAGGTAGCCCGTGGAAAGACGGAGCTCCGCGCAAGGCAGATAACTTCACTGGAAACTACCGTCTGCAGCACCCGGTTATTGATGCAATACGGCACTTCCACCTATTTGGAAGTGCTCACTGCCCAGCAGGGGCTACTCTCTGCCCAACTGACACAGGTAGCCGACCGCTTTGATGAAATACAAGGTATCATCAACCTCTATCAAGCCCTCGGTGGAGGGCGGGAGTAAAATATACTCTTTCTCATCTTCATTCTCTCGCCCCTCTATCAATCCGGCATTTCCTTTTTTTGTGGGAATCCGATGGTAGAGGGGCTTTCATATAAGCGGGCTATGGCAAAAAAACTACGGTTTCTTGCCGTCAAACCGGGACAAACTTTATAACTTTGCGGCATACGACATAAAAATCTATCTATTATGAACTGCAAATCCTTGTTTTTTCTGGTTGTTTTTTCCCTGACCCTTATATCAGGGGTGTTTGCTCAAAAGAAAGTTTCTATTCTTGGCGATTCCTATTCCACTTTTTACGGTCATGTCTCTCCTGCCGCCAATCTCTGCTGGTATGGAGTTCCCGGCGAAAAGAAAGAGAATGATGTGACAAAGGTGGAGGAAACCTGGTGGTACCGTTTCATCCATGAGCACGGCTTTCAGTTGGAACGCAACAATTCCTATTCCGGCTCTACCGTCTGTCATACCGGTTACGAGAAAGCTGATTACTCCGACCGTTCTTTTATCACCCGTATTCACAACCTCGGCACCCCCGACATAATCCTTGTTTTTGGCGGTACCAATGACAGTTGGGCAGGTGCTCCCATTGGCGCATACCAATATGATGGCTGGACGAAAGCCGATTTGTATAGCTTCCGTCCTGCCTTTTGCTATCTGCTTGCATCTCTCAAGCAGCTCTATCCTGCGGCCAGGATTTATAATATTACCAATTCTGAATTATCCGAAGAGGTAACTGATTCCATGGATGAAATTTGCCGGCACTATGGCATCGAGAATATTCGTTTGCACGACATTGATAAACAATGGGGGCATCCTTCTGTGCAAGGAATGCAGAGTATCGATGCTCAGGTTTGGGAGTCTGTCTCCCCGATATTGGAGGCTTCTGTTTCTTTGCCTGCCAAGAACTAAGGACAGACTCATTGGGAGTTATCCTTTTCTATCCTAAATGCTAATCTTTCCACTGCCGTATTCTTTTCTTTCCACAGCTGTGGAAAGAAAAGAATACGGCAGTG
>OGGG01001733.1_pt1 | contig 15932 bp, 14 predicted proteins | sample 1571201 | NCBI WGS metagenome assembly OGGG01 (sample SAMEA2581946, study PRJEB24529) | metagenome | biome: Human gut stool | place: China | collected 2011 | reverse complement strand
AGCCCTGCGGCCTGATGGACCAGATGGCTTCCAGCGTGGGCAACATCATCACCATCGACTTCGCCAGCCCCGCAAAGCCCGTGGTGGAGCCTGTGGCTGTGGACTTCTCCAAAGCTGGTCTGGCCCTCTGCATCCTCGACTCCGGCGCAGACCACGCCGATCTGACCGACGAGTACGCCGCCATCCCGGCTGAGTGCCGCGCCGTAGCCGCTGTCTGCGGCGGCGAGGTGCTGCGGGATGTGCCGTTCGAGACCTTCCTTGCAAAGCTGCCCGAGTGCCGCAGGCAGTGCGGCGACCGCGCCGTCCTCCGTGCCTTCCACGTCTACGCCGACAATGACCGTGTGGCAAAGCAGGTGGCCGCACTCCACGATGGCGACTTCGACACCTTCCTCTGCCTCGTGAACGAGTCCGGCCGCAGCAGCTGGGAGTATCTGCAGAACGTCATCCCCGCAGGCTACAAGGAGCATCAGGAAGTGGGCGTGACCATCGCTGCCGCCAAGCATCTGCTGGGCGATAAGGGCGCTGTCCGCGTCCACGGCGGCGGTTTCGCCGGCACGGTGCAGGCTTTCGTGCCTGTGGAGATGCTGGACGAGTTCAAGGCCGGTATGGAAGCCATCCTCGGCGAGGGCCGCTGCCACGTCCTGTCCATCCGCCCGGAAGGAGGCGCTGTCCTGTGATCTCCACTGCCATCCAGCAGCTCGTCAACTACGGTCTGGACACCGGCCTCATCCTGCCTGACGACGAGATCTACATCCGCAACCAGCTGCTCATGACCATGCAGCTCGACAGCTTCACAGAGCCGGAGGGCGACGTCTGCTACGCCGACCTCGAGAGCATTCTGAAAACGCTGGTGGACGATGCCGTCGCCCGGGGCGTCTGCGACGACAGCCCCACGGCCCGCGACCTCTTCGACACCCGGCTCATGGGTGTGCTGACGCCCCGCCCCAGCATCGTCCGCGCCAACTTCGAAGAGCGGTACGAGACCGACGGCCCCCAGGCCGCCACCGACTGGTTCTACAAGTTCAGCCAGGACACCGATTACATCCGCCGCTACCGCATCAAGCGGGACGTCAAGTGGGTCACCAAGACCCCCTACGGCGACCTCGACATCACCATCAACCTGTCGAAGCCCGAAAAAGACCCCAAAGCCATCGCAGCCGCAAAGCTGGCTCCTCAGAGCGCCTACCCCAAGTGCCAGCTCTGCGTGGAGAACGAGGGCTATGCCGGCCGGCTGAACCATCCCGCCCGGGAAAATCACCGCATCATCCCGCTGACCATCAACGACAGTGCGTGGAATTTCCAGTACAGCCCCTATGTCTACTACAATGAGCACTGCATCGTCTTTAACAGCCAGCACACCCCCATGAAGATCGAGCGGGCCACCTTCCGCAAGCTGCTGGACTTCGTGGGCCTGTTCCCCCACTATTTCGTGGGCAGCAATGCAGACCTGCCCATTGTGGGCGGCAGCATCCTGAGCCACGACCACTTCCAGGGCGGTCACTATGAGTTCGCCATGGCCAAGGCCCCCATCGAGAAGAGCTGGGTGTTCCCCGGCTTTGAGGATGTGGAAGCCGGCATCGTCCACTGGCCCATGAGCTGCATCCGCCTGACCTGTGCGGATGACGAGCGTCTGGTGGAGCTGGCAGACAAGATCCTGACCGCATGGCGCGGCTATACCGACGAGGCAAGCTTCATCTTTGCCGAGACGGACGGCGAACCCCACAACACCATCACCCCCATTGCCCGGGTGCGGGATGGCAAATATCAGCTGGATCTGGTCCTGCGCAACAACATCACCACCCCGGAACACCCGCTGGGGGTCTACCATCCCCACGCAAAGCTCCACCACATCAAAAAGGAGAACATCGGCCTGATCGAGGTCATGGGTCTGGCAGTCCTTCCCAGCCGCCTGAAGCAGGAGCTGTTCGATCTGGCAGATATGCTGGTGGCCCGGGTGCCTACCGAGCAGTACCCCGAAGCCCTGCAGAAGCACGCCGCATGGGCACAGGAGATCCTGGCCCGCCATCCTGAGCTGAACAGCGACAGCGTCCACCTGATCCTGCAGGATGAGGTAGGCCAGGTGTTCGCGCAGGTGCTGGCAGATGCCGGTGTCTACAAGCTGGATGAAGCCGGCCGCGCCGGTTTCGTGCGGTTCCTCGAAAGTGTAAAGTAACCACCACAGGCCAGCGGTGATTCCCCACGCAAGTGAGTACGGGTTGCGGCTCCCAGCGTCTGCTTCGTGCAATTGCACTCGCATCCTGCTGGCCACGGCCCCAACAACAGCTTCCTACATCCGCCACTGGCGGCGGTCGCTGTTGTTGCAGTCCATTTCATCGCCCGCTGGCCTGCTTCCCGGGAGGTTTTTATGCCCTATTACGGTCATATCTATTACGGCTATGGCGACTTTCTTGCAAATAATCTGTACGTCCTGCTGCTGATCCCAGTGCTGCTGCTGTCCCTGTGGGCCCAGTTCCAGGTGTCCGGCAGCTTCCGGCGGTACAATGCCGTGAACAACCGGCGCCGCATCACCGGTGCCCAGGCGGCGGAAGCGGTGCTGCGGGCTCACGGGGTATTCGGTGTGCCTGTCCGGCCCTGCCGGGGAAATCTGACAGACCACTACGACCCCCGGGACAATACCATCTACCTGTCTGAGACAGTCTACAACGCCCCCACCATCGCGGCGGTGGGCGTGGCGGCCCACGAGGCGGGCCACGCTGTCCAGTACGCGGAAAACTACGGGCCTGTGCGGCTGCGCACGGCCATCATCCCCGCCACGCGGATCGGTTCCAGCCTGTCCTTCATCCTGTTGCTGGTGGGGCTGGTGCTGTACAACCAGTCTCTGTTCTTCATCGGCATCGTGCTGTTTTCCTTCACCACGCTGTTCCAGCTGGTGACGCTGCGGCGCATCAGTCAGAGCCTTATGGATCGCATCCATCGGAACTACCGCTTCATTGTGGGCTTCAATCTGGGCCTGATTCTTCTGGGCGTGGCGGGCATCCTGCCCCCCACCACCTCTGCTCTGCTGCACAATGCCTCCACGCTGGGCATCAGCCTCAAGAGCATGACGGATCTGCTGCCGGAGCCTGAAGCAACCGTCCCGGAGAGATCCGGCGAGTGACCCCGCAGCCGGTAATCGTAATCTGGCGGCCGGTGATTTTGCAGCGACATATCTGCTGCTGTTCCGATGGAACATCTGAAAAGGAAGGAAGCCCTGCGGCTTTGCCGCAGGGCTTCCTTCCTTGTTTATTTTTCCCTCACCGGGACAAACTACCTCAAATACGAAACACGAGGTGAAGTCTATGCAGACCAAACGAGCGGGCCGCCAGACGGTGCAGCTCTCCCATCCTCCCAGCGTGGTGTCCTTCGCCAACATCGGCGGCCGCATGGAGGGGCAAGGCCCACTCTCCGACTATTTCGACGAGCTATCCCCCGATGCCTTCTTTGGGAAAAAGACATGGGAACAGGGAGAATCCGCCATGCAGGAGCGGGTCCTGCGCCGGGCGCTGGAAAAGGGTGGCCTCACCGCCGGTGAACTGGACTACGTGCTGGCTGGGGACCTGCTGAACCAGTGCATCGGCACCTCCTTCGGCCTGCGGAGCTTCCATATCCCCTTCTACGGGCTGTACGGCGCCTGCTCCACCATGGGAGAGAGCCTGTCTCTGGCGGCGCTGCTCATTGACGGGGGCTTCGCCCGGCTGGCCGCCGCCATGACCTCCTCCCACTACTGCACCGCCGAGCGCCAGTACCGGATGCCGGTCCCCTACGGCAGCCAGCGCACCCCTACCGCCCAGTGGACGGCCACCGCCTCCGGCTGCTGTATTCTGGGGGCTCAGGGGGACGGCCCCTATATCACCCACGTCACCTGCGGCCGCATCGTGGACTGGGGCGTCACCGATGCCAACAACATGGGGGCCGCCATGGCCCCCGCCGCCTACGACACCCTGCGGGCGCACTTTACCGCTACCGCCACCGGCCCGGAGGATTATGACCTCATCGTCACCGGCGATCTGGGGCTGCTGGGCCACCAAATCGTCACTGACCTCTTCCGGCAGGACGGCGTGGACATGACGAAGAACTACACCGACTGCGGGCTGCTGCTGTACCATCTGGAGAAGCAGGATATGCACGCCGGAGGCTCCGGCTGCGGCTGCTCCGCCGCCGTGTTCAATGGTTACCTGCTCCGGGGCCTGCGGGAGGGACGCTGGAAGCGCCTGCTCTTCGCCCCCACCGGGGCGCTGCTGAGCCCCACCTCCTCCTTTCAGGGGGAGTCCATCCCCGGCATCTGTCATGCGGTGGCGCTTTCCGCCGCAAAGGAAGGAGTGTAAGCCTTGGATTACCTGAACGCATTTCTCTGCGGCGGCATCCTCTGTGCCATCGGCCAGCTGTTCATCGACCGCACCCAACTGACCCCTGCCCGCATCCTCACCGGCTATGTGGTGGCCGGGGTACTTTTGCAGGCGGTGGGCGTCTACCAGTATCTGGTGGACTGGGGCGGTGCCGGCGCCACTGTCCCCCTCACCGGCTTCGGATACAGTCTCGCCAAGGGCGTGGCTAAGGCCGTGGCGGAAAAGGGACCGCTGGGCACCCTCACCGGCGGCCTTACCGCCACCTCCGGCGGCATCGCCGCAGCGGTGGTCTTTGCCGTGCTGGCAGCCATTTTCTTCAAGCCCAAGGAAAAACGTTGACAAATACCCACAGGGGGTATATAATGCCACCATGAGATTATACCCCAGGGAGGTATTTGCATGGACTGCTGTTGCCATAAGACAAAGCACCGCTCCGACGAGGAGCAAAAAAAACTCACCCATCGCCTCAACCGCATCGAGGGACAGGTCCGTGGCCTGCGGGAGATGCTGCAAAAGGACGCCTACTGCCCGGATATCCTAGTCCAGGTCTCCGCCGTCAGCGCCGCCCTCAACAGCTTCAGCAAGGAGCTGCTGGCCACCCACATCCGCACCTGCGTGGCCGATGGCATCCGTCAGGGGGATGACGCCGTCATTGACGAGCTGGTCACTACCCTGCAAAAGCTCATGAAGTAAGGGGGTGCCGATGATGACTGAACAATTTGCCGTGACCGGCATGACCTGCGCCGCCTGCTCGGCTCATGTGGAAAAGGCGGTCTCCAGGCTCAGCGGCGTGCAGAGCGCCCCGGTGAACCTGATGCTGGGCAGCATGACCGTCACCTACGACGAGACGACGGTCACCGAAAGTGACATCATCGCCGCCGTAAAGGCGGCGGGCTACGGAGCCTCTCCCGCCTCTCAGACGGATCAGGGCCAGCTGCGCCGGGATCAGGACGCCGCCCTCCACCGCCGGAAGAAGCACCTCATCTGGTCGGTGGTATTTCTGGTGCCGCTGTTCTACCTGAGCATGGGCCACATGATGGGCCTGCCCTTGCCGCAGGTGCTGCATACGCACCCTCTGCTGCTGGCCTGTCTGCAGCTGGCGCTGGTGATCCCCATTCTCATTCTCAACCGCAATTATTTTACCGTAGGCTTCTCCCGTCTGGTGAAGCTTAGCCCCAATATGGACTCGCTGGTGGCCGTCGGCGCTGCGGCTGGCCTTGTATACAGCCTCATTGAAATGGGCCTGCTGGCCGCCGGACAGGTATCCGGTATGCCGGACCTGTACTTCGAGTCCGCCGGCATGATCCTGACGCTGGTGACGGTGGGCAAGTATCTGGAGGAGCGCTCCCGTGGCAAGACCACCGGCGCCATCTCCGCCCTGCTGGCTCTGGCCCCGGAGAGCGCCATGGTGCGCCGTCAGGGACAGGAGCTCACCATCCCCACGGAGGAGATCGTGGCCGGTGACACCGTCATCGTCCGTCAGGGCGGCCGTATCCCCGTGGACGGCGTCATCACCGACGGCCACGCCGCCGTAGACGAGTCCGCCATCACCGGTGAGAGCCTGCCGGTGGAGAAGGTCCCCGGCGACGCCGTCACCTCTGCCACTGTCACCAGCTCCGGTTATCTGGAGCTGCGGGCCACCCGTGTGGGCGGCGACACCACCCTCTCCCAGATCATCCGGCTCATGGAGGAGGCCGCCTCCTCCAAGGCCCCCATCTCCCGGCTGGCAGACCGCATCAGCGGCATCTTCGTGCCGGCGGTCATGGCCATCTCCCTGACGGCGGCTCTGCTGTGGGCCTTCGTGGGGGGCATGGACGTCCGCTTCTGCCTCTCCATCGCCATCGCCGTGCTGGTGATCTCCTGCCCCTGCGCTTTAGGTCTGGCCACCCCCGTGGCCATCATGGTAGGTACGGGACAGGCCGCCCAGCAGGGCATCCTCATCAAGTCCGCCGAAAGTCTGGAACTGCTGCACAAGGTGCAGACGGTGGTGCTGGATAAAACCGGCACCGTCACCATGGGCCAGCCCCGTGTCACGGATATCCTCTGCGCCCCCGGCGTCACGGAGGAGGATCTGCTCTGCGTGGCCGCCTCGGCAGAAAAGCCCTCGGAGCACCCGCTGGCCCACGCCATCGTGGAGGAGTCTCAAGCCCGCCACATCCCCCTCTGCCCCGTGTCCGGCTTCCGCTCCGTCCCCGGCGGCGGGATCCAGGCCACCCTCTCCGGCGAAGCGGTGCTGGCCGGCAATGCCGGTTATCTGGCGCAGAACGGTGTCTCACTGGCAGCCATGGAGGCCGATGCTCACCGGCTGGCCGAGGACGGCAAAACGCCCCTGTTCTTCGCCGAGAGCGGCCGTCTGCTGGGTTGCGTGGCCGTGGCAGATGTGGTGAAGCCCGACAGTGCCAAGGCCATTGCTGCTCTGCGGCGCATGGGCCGCCGAGTGGTGCTGCTGACCGGCGACAACCAGCGCACCGCCAACGCCATTGCCCGCCAGATCGGCGTAGATCAGGTCATCGCTCAGGTGCTGCCGCAGGATAAGGCCAAGTGCGTGGCCCAGCTCCAGCAGCAGGGTCAGCGGGTGGCCATGGTGGGCGACGGCGTCAACGATGCCCCGGCGCTGGCGCAGGCCGATGTGGGCCTTGCCATCGGCGCCGGTACGGACATCGCCATCGAGTCGGCGGATGTGGTGCTGATGAAGAGCAGCCTGCTGGACATCCCCGCCGCCATGGACCTCTCCCGTGCCGTGCTGCGGAACATTAAGCAGAACCTGTTCTGGGCCTTCTTCTATAACTCCATCGGCATCCCCGTGGCCGCCGGTGTCCTGTATCCGGCCCTGCACCTGACCCTGAATCCCATGCTGGCCGCCGCCGCCATGAGCCTCAGCTCCGTGTGCGTGGTGTCCAATGCCCTGCGTCTGCGGGGCTGGAAGCCCCCGGTCTTTCCCGATCAGCCTGTACCCACCGCTCCCCTGCCGGAGAGCGCCGTGTTCCAGTCTCAAGGAAAGGAGGAGAATACCGTGAACAAGACCATCCATATTGACGGCATGATGTGCGCCCACTGCACCGGCCGTGTGGAAAAGGCCCTCAATGACCTGCCCGGCGTAGAGGCCACCGTGGATCTGGACTCCAAGTCCGCCGCCGTCACCTGCACCCCCGACGTGTCCGATGACACCCTGCGTCAGGCCGTGGAGGACGCCGGCTACCACGTTACCGGCATCCGGTAATTGCCGCCTCCCACCACGGGGCTTTCCTCCCGGTGGGGACGCCCCATTCCATGGCATTTTCCCAAGAAAAAGAGCATCCTGTGAGGGCTATTTCCTTCACAGGATGCTCTTTTTAATTCTGTTATCCGTTGTTCTGCTGAACCACATAGGAGAAGTAGTACCCGCCGATTCCGTCCGTCAGCAGCCCCGTGTAGGCGCTGCTGAGCCGGCTGCTCTGGCCGGTAAAATACAAGGGGCATACATACCCCGTCTCCAGCAGCAGACGCTCGGCATCCTCCAGATAGGCGTCCCGTACCTCTACCTCGCCGCAGTCCGCCGCCACACCCATCAGCATATCGTAGGCGTGGGAGTAGAAGAACTCCCCCTCCTTGCTGCCGCTGGCCCACTGCCGCAGCAGGCCCATGGCGTCGTTGCGGTCGCTTTTCAGCGTTACCATAGCGATGGCAAACTCGCCGCTGGCCACATCCCGCTGTACCTCCTCGCCGGTAACGCCCTTCAGCGTCACCACAAGACCCAGCTGATCCCGCCACGTATCCCGTAGCAGCTGAGCGATCTTGGCGTTGACGTCACTCTCCTCATACAGCAGCGTCACCTGCCCCAGCCCCGCCAGACTGCTGGGGTCTGTCAGACCGGCCTGCTGCATCAGCTCCGCCGCCTTCTCACGGGCAGCCCTCAGCGCCTCTGGGTCGTTGTTAATGAGGTCGCCGCTCTCCGTGCGGAAGTCTCCGCCCATGGTGTTACGTATCCCTCCGGGAATCAGTCCGGTCGCCAGAGTCACCAGACGGCTCTCTGTCAGCGCCGCCAAGGCGTTCCGGTCGATGACCAGCGACATGGCCTGCCGCAGTTCCTCGCTGGCCAGGCTCTGTGCCATCTGGTTCACCAGCAGCGTCATCACCTGAGGATATCTTTCAACCGGTTGACCGCATTAGCCAAACCCAGACCGATCGCCGTTCCATCCTGGATCATACCGCTTTTCACCTCCCGGAGTAGATTGACCAATACAGCCTGATCGGTAGTCAACGGACACTGAGTAAAGCTCTCGCCGGCAAAAACCACCAATCCGATTTTATCCTGAGGACGTTCGAGGATAAATTTCGTAGCCACCTCTTTAGCCGCCTCTAAACGGTCGGGCGTAAAGTCACGGGCCAGCATACTCGTGGAGACGTCCAGAGCCAGTGCGATATCGATACCTTCACTGGTATAAGTTTGCCAGCTATTACTGGACTGCGGACGAGCCAAGGCCGTCACCAATAAGATAATGGCAAGCAATTCCAATACGAACAAAACATGCCGCCACCAGATCCGGCCGGAATGTTTGATCCCCTTAAACGCCTGTAATGAAGAAAACTGTAAATCAGCATGCGATTTTTTTTCCTTCAGGATATACCAGACGATCATTGGTACTAAAAGTATCAATAACAGGAAATATTTCGGGTTTGCAAATTCGAATCCAAACATTTTATTTCAGTTTACAAATTAACTCATACACTCTTTTCAAAGTGCCTGATCGCCTCATTTATCTTTTACGTCTTCGGGAGTTTCGCTTTTTTCAGCTTCTTTTCGCTGTCGTTCTTCTTCCTGACGTTTTCTTTCTTCTTCCTGTTTCTGCTGCTGAGCAATTTCAGCCTCTACCCGTTGGTGAGTGTTATTGACAAATTCGTAAGCGGCATCCAGATAACGGGAATTTTCATCCTGCAAGGGAGTAAACTTAGCGAATTTCACATAATCGGCCGTCGTCAACATCTCTGCTATTCTCTCCCGTTCTTTGGCTTCTACCTCTTTACAATTTACCAAGGCCTGCATTGTTTCGGAGGAGGTCTGTTCCATGGCAGGTATAGCGAACTCTCCGTCAAGGTATTGGCGTACGGTATCCGTCAATCGGGTATAATATTCCTTTTCTTTTCCGGTCTGCCAAAGCTTATTGCCCTTGATTTCATCCAAGGAACGGATAGCCATGACATAAGGCGGAATCTCTTCTTTCTTCGGCGTAAACAAGGGTTTGTTCTTCCGCCTCCGGTCCCAATACAGCCAGAAGATCAGAATAAGGGCAATCCCTAACAAAACCCACAACAGATAAGGCAAAATCTCGGCAAAAGTCCAGGGGGCGGCATAAGGCATAACGATATCGTAATTCCCCTTTTGCGGATCTACCTGGAAAGTATTCACCACCAATCCTACGGGATCGGTCCGAACAATATTATTATATTCCTGACTTTCGATCGTAATGGGCTGAGGAGGCACAACATATACTCCTGTATCGAAAGCAGTGACGACATATTTTTCCTCCAAAAGCCATCTTCCATCCTTTTCTTTTACAGAATCCCGTACAGGACCGGAGATAATCTCCAATCCATGAACAACCGTATCCTGTAACCGAGGGAACACAATCCGGACTCCCGGGTCTACCTTCGCTTTAAAAGTAAGATGTTGTTGATCTCCAATCATCATATAATTGGTGTCAAGCGCCACCCCATATTCTACATGCTGAGCTTTCAGGGTCGCCACCCCTAAAAACAAGCACAGATATAATAATATTTGTTTCAAAACACTCCTCATAGTTACGATCTTTGATCAAAATCCATAATAATTAAGCCCTTTTCTTAAACAAAGTGATTAAAGCCCTGACGTAGTCTTCGTCGGAACGGATATTAGCGACATCGACTCCCGAACGTTTGAAGATTGCATCCAGTTCCTTTTCGCGGACAAAAGCATATTTTTCATACGCTTCCCTCAGCTTTTTATCGGAAGTATCCACCCACATCTGTTCTCCGGTTTCGGCATCCCTCAGGTACATCATCCCGACCGGAGGCAATTGATTTTCCCGGGGGTCGTATACCCTCAGGGCGACAACATCGTGTTTCCGGTTAGCGATAGCCAAAGCATGGGCAAAATCGTGCTCGTCGATAAAATCGGAAATAACAAAACAGGTACACCGTTTCTTGATCGAATTGGTCATATATTCCAATGCCTGTTCGATATCGGTCTGTTTATCTTCCGGATAGAAATCGATCAGTTCGCGAATAATATGCAAGATATGTGTTCTTCCCTTCTTCGGAGGAATAAATTTCTCGATCTTATCCGAGAAGAAAATCACCCCGATCTTATCGTTATTCTGGATTGCAGAAAAAGCAAGCACTGCAGCAATTTCGGTAATCTGGTTTTTCTTCAGTTTCGAAATAGTCCCGAAATTACGGGAGGCACTGACATCGATCATCAACATGACCGTCAACTCCCGTTCTTCCTCGAAGATCTTCACATAAGGACGGTTGTGGCGGGCAGTCACATTCCAGTCGATATTCCGGATATCGTCGCCGTACTGATATTCTCTTACCTCACTGAAAGTCATACCTCTCCCCTTAAAGGCAGAATGATATTCGCCGGCAAAAATATTTTTGGACAAGCCCCGGGTTTTAATCTCTATCTTCCGGACCCGCTTTAACAATTCAGAAGTTTCCATATCTAAAAGTAAAAGGTTAAAAGTAAAAGGTTAAAAACGACCTTCCGACTATGGAACCTCTACGGCATTCAGGATCTCGTTGATAATATCCTCACTGGTAATGTTATTGGCTTCAGCCTCATAAGTCAGGCCGATACGGTGACGCAAAACATCATGACATACCGCCCGTACATCTTCGGGGATGACATAACCACGACGTTTGATGAAAGCGTACGCTTTGGCAGCCTTGGCCAAACTGATGCTGGCACGCGGCGAACCTCCGTAAGCGATCATGCTGACAAACTTGTCGAGCCCGGCTTCCTGCGGAAAACGGGTGGCAAAAACAATATCGATGATGTATTTTTCAATTTTCTCATCCATGTATACATCCTTCACTACTTCACGGGCACGAATGATATCTTCGGGTTTCAGAATAGTAGATGCCTTAGGGAAGGCTTTCTCCATATTCTGACGAACGATCAGCTTTTCTTCTTCTTTTTTGGGGTAATCGATCACTACTTTCAGCATAAAACGGTCGACCTGGGCTTCAGGTAACGGATAGGTACCTACCTGTTCGATCGGATTCTGGGTGGCCATAACCAGGAAAGGCTCGGGCAAACGATAGGTCATATCTCCGATCGTCACCTGACGTTCCTGCATCGCTTCCAATAAAGCAGACTGTACTTTTGCCGGAGCACGGTTGATTTCATCCGCCAGAATGAAGTTCGCAAAAATCGGTCCTTGTTTTACCACAAACTCTTCTCTCTTCTGAGAATAAATCATCGTACCGATCACATCGGCAGGCAAAAGATCGGGGGTAAACTGAATACGACTGAATTTCGCATCAATCGTAGTTGCCAGCGTATTGATGGCCAAGGTTTTTGCCAGGCCGGGAACACCTTCCAATAAAATGTGCCCGTTGGAAAGCATCCCGATCAGAAGTCCTTCAACCAAATGTTTCTGACCAACGATGACTTTGTTCATCTCCATGTTGATCATGTCCACAAAAGAGCTTTCCTGCTGTATGCGTTCATTCAATGCTTTGATATCAACAGTATCCATAGATTCAAATTTAAAGTTGTTATATCTTATAAAATTCTATTACGAACCAGAAAAAAATGTGTTACTTTCAAGCCCACATTTCTATCGAATCTCTATTTTTGTCAAATGTTAAAATTTTGAGTACTCCAAAATTAGTCAATCTAAGTTCAAATGTTAAATCCCTAGCCTTAAAAAAAGTTAACCCTCCGTTTAAGGTTTTGCAAAAAAAATATCAGGCTATCCGTCGACCCTGATATTTACACCTTCTTATTTCTTCTTATTCCCTTTAACACGCTGCCTGAGTAAATCACGTCCCCGGGAAATGAATATATAAATAGTGAATACAAAAATCAAACAACGTAAAATAAACCCAGCATTCAGTACCGGCTCAGCTCCCTTAAAATCACGGATTAACCAGGGAAGCATATAAATCAGTAAACCTCCTAACACAATCACCTGAATCAGAATAAAGTAACACCTCCGGCTTTTCGCCGGCAAGGGGACCGCTTCATCTGCAATACTCCGATCTGCCTCCGTTCTTTCCGTCCGCTCCCTGAGCTGCTGCCAAAACCGTACCCCCAATAAGAGTATGAACACACAAAATGCTATAAATATAAGTGTATCTCTATCCATCGTTTATTTCAGATTAAACTTCTTTTAGCTACAGAGATTTCAAGTTATAAAAGTGCCAGCCCCCCCCCGGAAAGGGCCGTAAACAAAACGAGGCACTCCCCCTATGCCTGCAAATGTAGGATAAATAGTCGAAAGTTCATAAAAACAAAATGAAATCCAGACTTTAGAAGTGGAGAATTTCCTCATAATTATGGAGAATATTTCCGATTCAGTCGAGACTAAATCTTTGGGATTTTCTGTTTAACGTTTTTTGCTGAAAAATCAGACTCAGGCAACAGTGTTTTTTCAAAGCAGAGCCTAAGGCCCTCCCTACAGGCACGAAGCAAGCCTCGACAAACGGAAAGTTTCTTCACTTTCAAAGCCTAAATCAAACTGGTTTATACTCACTTCGACTCTGATCAGCTTCATCCTTTCAAGTCCCTTGACCAGCATCCCCCCCCCTTTTTAATCGGTAAACTTTCGGTTCAGAGTTGAATAATTAATTCCGGACCTAGTTTCGCTAATAATCAGCTTCGAAGCCACCCTATATCCAATTTACAGGCTGCACCTGCTAATCCGATACCCCGGTTGCAACGCAAGTATTCCTGACAAAATCGAACTTAATCGGCTGTTCGTTCCGAGATACAAATATTAATGGCATTCATACCTCTTTTACCACGCTCCAAGTCGAAAATAACGATGGCATTTTCTACAAGTTCGGAAAGAGCGTTGCTCACATGAAAAAAATATTTTTCAGTTCCTGACAGATCCTTAATAAAACCATACCCCTTCGAAACATTAAAATACTCTACCCGCCCTTTACGGACCTCAGGAGATTCTTGTCTGGGAGTCGAGATCACAATTTCTTCATGGTTTATCTCTTCCTTTTTATGATTCGTTTCCGGAGGTGTCGAAGTAATCCGGCCATTTTCATCGACATAGGCTATCATATCTTCAAAACTATTCGTATTACCGGATAGTTTTCTTTCTTCTTTCCGGTTTTGTTTTTCTAATCTCCGGGCTTGTTTTTTCTTCTCGTTTTCTTTCTTACTGAATGTCTGTGGTCTTGCCATTTAACTGTATGAATTGTTTATAAATAAAAAATAAAATTTATCACCTAATCGAATCGTAAGATTATTCCGACACCTATTCGTCTCCGGTGTTCGTGTTTGAAGACCATCGGAGTTCTGCCGAGTATCATCATGCTTTTTCTGAACGACCGACTGATAGTGTCTGAGAGAAACGTAATGTAAAGTTTTTGCGCAGCAAGGAGTTCCACCGGGCAGGAGAAAAACCGATGAAATCGACAAAAGCCTTAACGGAGCGGTCCAGACGAACCGGTCTGACGACACAGCAACCGAAATCGGAATAGAAAAACTAAATCCCAGGAATTTTCCATCTACTCAGGCCGAAACTTCAGCCCTACAGAGTTTTTTTCCGGTCAATTTCTGGATATTATCTACTAGTTTTCGTTCTTCCTGAGAACAAAATGTAAAGGCCGTTCCTGCATTCCCAGCCCTTCCGGTCCGTCCGATGCGATGTACATAAGTTTCAGGGACATCAGGCAGATCATAATTGATCACTAACGGCAACTCATTGATATCGATACCCCGGGCCGCAATATCGGTAGCCACCATCACCCGGGTCTTTCCTGATTTAAAATTTCCTAAAGCCGACTGACGGGCAGCTTGACTCTTGTTTCCGTGAATAGCCTGACTTCCGATTCCGGCTTTGCCCAATACCCGGACAATCCGGTCGGCATTATGTTTCGTACGGGAGAAAACCAATACCGATTGATTTTCAGCTTTCCGTAAAAGGGATATCAATAAACGTCCTTTCTCGGCTTTCTCGACGAAATAAACGAACTGTTCGATAGCATCGACAGTCGGAGATTCAGGAGTAATGGTGATTTTCACAGGATTTTTCAATAAAGCAGAAGCCAGCGTAACAATCGAATCAGGCATCGTCGCCGAAAAAAATAAGGTCTGTTTTTCTTTCGGAAGTTTCGGTAATATCCGCTTAATATCGTGAATAAACCCCATATCGAGCATACGGTCCGCTTCGTCGAGCACGAAATATTTCACCTGATCCAGGCTGAGAAACCCCTGACTCATCAAGTCGAGCAAACGCCCCGGAGTCGCAACCAGAATATCGATACCTTTTTGCAACATAGTAACCTGCGGACGTTGGTTTACTCCTCCAAACATCACACCATGACGAACCGGGGTATACCTGGCATACTCGTCTAAACATTCACTGATTTGTAAGGCCAGTTCGCGGGTCGGCGTCAGTATCAAAGCTTTGACTCCCTTGCGTTTCGTTATAATCGGATCTGCCTGTAAAAGCTGGATGATAGGAATAGCGAACGAAGCCGTTTTTCCGGTTCCTGTCTGTGCACATCCCAATATATCTTTTCGGGACAAGGCTACAGGGATTGCTTGCTGCTGAATCGGTGTCGGCCTGTTATATCCTTTTTCCTCAATAGCCTTTAAAATCGGCTGGATTATATTTAATTCTTTAAATGTCATATATTATTATTTTGCTGTACGTCAAAACAGCATTTATTTTCACTATTTAATTTTCTCTGCTGTATCGGATCTATATAGAACATACAACAGAAATGCCGGGGTAACATTAATATGTTTTAATGGGGCAGAAAGGTCATCCGAATAAATAGGCTGGGAAAAAACGTTTTAACAAACGATCAGCCTTATTGAATAACTAGTTAAACTTTCAACACTCATTTCTCAAAGGAAAAAGAACAAAAAAGTTTAATAAATCTGTTTCAGAAACGGAACACTTCAGGACTGAAAACTCCTGATCTCACATCGAAAAGAAAGAATAAATCGAACTTCATTGCTGAGTGTTATAAGACACCCGAAATAAAACTTATAGAAGAGGTTAGCTGGAAAGCCGAATAGTTGATTTTTCAGCCAACCCCTTATCTGATCACCTGATCAATATCGCCTGGAATTACTGTTTCTGTCACGATATCCACCGTTAGACTGTCTTTCAGTGCGAGGACGTGCAATACTTACCGCAATCACTTTATGGTCATATTCTGCACCATTCAATTCATCGATCGCTTTTTGTCCTTCTGTATCGTTAGTCATCTCGACAAATCCGAATCCTCTGGATCTTCCGGTTTCTCTGTCCGAAATAATTTTTGCAGAAGAAATTTCTCCATACTCTGAAAATAATTCGTTTAAGTCTGCATCGGTCGTGCCATAGCTTAAACCTGAAATGTAAATGTTCATTTAAAATTTTATTAAAATAA
>OGGG01001731.1_pt1 | contig 15941 bp, 19 predicted proteins | sample 1571201 | NCBI WGS metagenome assembly OGGG01 (sample SAMEA2581946, study PRJEB24529) | metagenome | biome: Human gut stool | place: China | collected 2011 | reverse complement strand
TCCGCGGGTGACGGACATTCCATGTCCGCGAGTGACGGACACGCTCCGTCGCTCCCGTCCGCTCCGCGGACTGCCTGTTATTTATATGTGTAACGTTAGTAATCGTGAGTGATCATTACACATATAATAGTTTGATAATTGAATATTAGGTAAGTAATTATTCGTCATATGGTATTAGATTTACATTGTAAAAATCAATGTAATTTTTATTGATGCAGTCGCTAATAGCTTTACAAGCAATTTCAGCCATTTGCTGATAGCCAGCAGGAGAGTAGTGACCACCAACGGCATTGTTTGTTACAGTGCTAAATTTATAGTAATTTGTGTACTTTCTAAGGTCAACTAGATAGGTTTTATAAGTTGATTTATATGAATTGCAAATATTTACAATGGCTTCATTGTACGGTGCGTTAGAATCATTTTCGAATGGCATTGTAAAGCAGAAAATAAAACTCTTAGGTGAAATTGCGTGTAGTTCTCTTATAATTTTAGAATACCCACCATAATATGTTTTATTATCAGTGCCAATATCGTTTGTTGTACCAATATCAACGTGCATTTTTGTATTGCTAGAATCATTCAGTCCAAGACCGATTGTGTAACACTGAGATACACCAGACGATTTTGCTTTGCGCAGACCTCTTTCAGCACTTTGCCATGTAATTACATTCGCTCCACTACTTCCACAGTTAATAAATTTATTACCTGTAATAGAAGAGATGTATTTTACCCACGAATAGTTTTCGTTAGTTTCTGTTCTACTAGATGATGTTTCGATATGTCCGCTTGTATAACTATCACCACAGCATACTACTTTGTTAAAAATAGAAAAAGTGGTATCACCTAAATTATTAGTTGAAAGAGGTACTGTTGTTTTTTCTTTGAATACACTAAATACTTCTGTTATTACTGAGTAATCTGGATTGATTGCAATCGAATAAATGATTACATCCGTAATGGGAATAAATTCACGTAATAAGTATACATGGACGGAAGTATCAGACGGTCTGAAAGTTACGACAAATGTGTCCCCGCCAAAGTGATTTTTATAAGTGTACGTACCTGATAGCCCATTTAAAGTTGCTGCAGTATAAAAATCATACATAGTGAACAGATATCCACCAGAACAATTTACTGTAAAGGTGATACTTTTATCATCGTGAGTAAATGGAACTGAAAAAGATGAAAAATTTGAACTGATAGCGAATTTGTTAGCAAAAGTTCCGGTGATTCTAGCATTAGCGGCGTTATTCTTACTTGTTAAAGTAGAATCATAAGTATTTAATACGGTAAACACTTCTGTTATTACTGAGTAATCTGGATTGATTGCAATCGAATAAATGATTACATCCGTAATGGGAATAAATTCACGTAATAAGTATACATGGACGGAAGTATCAGACGGTCTGAAAGTTACGACAAATGTGTCCCCGCCAAAGTGATTTTTATAAGTGTACGTACCTGATAGCCCATTTAAAGTTGCTGCAGTATAAAAATCATACATAGTGAACAGATATCCACCAGAACAATTTACTGTAAAGGTGATACTTTTATCATCGTGAGTAAATGGAACTGAAAAAGATGAAAAATTTGAACCTATAGCGAATAAAAAGGAATGATCTCCGCAAGTACGTGCATCTGCCGCGGCTCCAGTGACTGTTAATGATTTATCAATAGGTGGATTGCTGGGGTTTGTAATATTAGTCGAAAGCCATTTAGTAGTTTCACTCGAAATCGCTGGACTCATAATAGGCAATAAAGTACCATCAATAACCATTTGATTAATTTTTTTATTGATTTCTTCCTGTACGTCCAGATTATCAAAATAACTTTTGATAAACTCATACAATTCTTTGTAGCTTTTAATTAGACTTGTCTGCGCTTCAAACATTTCTTTGACCGTTTTAAACAGTATAACAAATTTGTTTTCCAGACTCAATGTCCCATTGAAATCATACGGAATCCCCCGCACACTTGCGACAACCTCGCAAGCCTGCGTAATCATCTGACCAAAGTCGGGTAAATTGGGAAAATCTGGAATCGTCGGTTTCTCTGCCATTGCTGTACCTCCTTAATAAAATTGATAAAACAACTCTTTACAATCGTCGCAGATACGCTTGTTAAGATTAAGGATGGTATCTCGGAATCTCTGAATTTCTATTGAGTAACTTCCGTCAAAGCCTTCATCCACAATCGTATCATTATTATCTGCATGATACGTGTCATTGCTATTGGTTTTTGTTGTATTTTCTCCGTTGCTGACCGCGCTGTTATGAATCGTATTCTGTCCCCGATCCATCGTAGACGCATAATTCGTTCCGGCAAAATTAATCTGCGGGTTGTCGGAATGGATATTTTGGGTATTGTTATTTGTATCGGCTGTCGTTGTGTTTTTCGCTGTGCTGTCTCCCGAGATCACACCTGTTCGAGTATCGTCTTTTGTACTCGTTACTTTTCGTGTACTCTTATGAGTGATAAGCGGGTCGTACTCAAAAGTAATACTCCTGTATAACTGCTCGTAATATGGCATGTTAACCGTAAGGATTTTTTTCAGATGATACTGAAATTCACCAATCGTTTCTAACCCGATCTGCTCGCGGAAATACTGTAAACAGAACGTTTTTTCGAACGCAAGTTTTGTAGCATTATATTCGGAGTCGGATGCATCGACATAAAACGGAAATTCAAAATTGAATACGAGTTCAACTGCCTTTTCAATCATTCCATCAATGTTCTGTTTTTCAAGTGGATGAATCACGTTGTCTGCAATAACTAACTGTTCGATCGTATTTGTTAGTGTTTTCGTTTCGTAGTTATAGTCAAGAAACATTATTCCACCTCACTTTCTGGTTTGCCGGTTTCTGGTGTTTTTCTGTTTGCCGTTTTTATTGTCTCAAATGCATCTGGTCGGTTAATCGGCGTTACCATCTTAGAATTAAAACGTACATGGATGTTCAGACCATACATATCGTTAATAGCGTCAAGTCCTCTCTGAATGGTTGCCAGATTTCCGTTTCTTGTTAACTCGATTTCTCCATCGTTGTAACTCGTTTCTGCGGAAACCAGCCGTTCCGGTTTTTCTACGCCGCTTGCTTCGATTCCGAGATCAGCCAGACACTCTGCTACTTCTCTCTGTGCGGCGGTGTCAAGTTCGTTAAAAATCGGTTGCACTTTCAGATCAATGGTATCAATCTGAATCTGTTTTCGCAGATCGTTTTTTGCTTTGATGAAAGGAATATTTTTTACCCATTTCTGAATAAAGTTGTCAATGCAGAGTTTCTGCGTAGAATCCCCGCTGATTACTACAGGTGTCCTCTGTTGAATAACGTTAACCCGTGTTGACGCTTTTTTCTCCGCCAAACTTTGCGCATGAAGAATAATACTAAGAATTTCCGGCACGGCAAAAGGTCTTGCGAAAATCAACGCGCTTTCTTCTTTATCCGTCTGTTCATAATACTGTCCGTTCATGGCATAAGCAATCCAATCGGTAGGGATGCCGTAAATATCCGGTTCCCCAACCAGATTCACACCAAAAACGCCGAATAGTCCGGTGATTGGTTCTTTTTTGAACAGACACATTCCCTGCCATAACAGATAGGAGTTGAGCATCCGCGGCGGAATCTCATCCGGTAAACCGTCATACTCATAACGTGATAATGCTAAATTTACAAACTTGTCAAAAAAGTGCCGGAAATATAGTTTTTCTTCCGGTGATGTATTCGGATTATTTTCCCACTGTCCCCATACTTCCTTGTTACTCACCCGATACGGGTTATTGTACATGATATCACCTCCTTAGTTATTGGAAAGACCATAGTTTCCCACATCGTCCGTATGCCAGAACGTAACGCCGCGGTTAAACATTGTCTGCAAAAAGTTGATATCATCGGTAACACACGAACCATGCAAGCTGCAATTAACCGTTTTGACAAAATTCCAATTTGAACGCCCCGTAATATTGGGTACTTTAATTTTGTGCGTTGCATATCCGTACATTGTGAAAAAATCGTCGATTGTTTTTGCCATCTGAGCGGTTACACTCATCACATGACAGTAAACTTGACTGCCGAACAATGCGGTGGCAACATAACTTCCAGATGAATTGCCTTTTGCTGTCGGTGGAATCAAATCATGACTTTCTTTTTGTGCGTTAATGTTTTCGTTCAGTAGATATGTTCCGGTTGCCGCGGTATAAATGCTTTCAACGCCAGCGGCTAAATTTCCGCTTAATGCTCCGACTAATCCTCCGGCTAAATTTCCAATCTGCGATATTGCATTCTGCTTTTTGGAGTAGTCCCATAACGGACTAGACTGCGCTAGAAAAGCCTGATAGCCGTCATTTGTCCATGCACACTGTGGGAAATTATTGATGATAAAACCGTATGGGGATTTTGACCCACCAGTACGTTTATATTCACGCGGAGCCACAAAGATTGCCGGAATATTAAACATAACGCCATACACCTGCATGGTTAATGCTCCATTTTTACCGTATTCGAAATTAAAAGTATGCTGTATTCCCGAACCATCGTTGACCAGACAATAACAATAGGGATACTGATATAGTTTATTGTTTTTCGGTATATAGCCGTCAAGTGCATCTGGCTGAACGGTTACTTGTGTATAAGCAGATGCATCTGTCTGGAAACACGCTTCTGGTGCTTGATATACATTAACAATCGCATCTCCGTTTCCGCTTTTGACGTAATTCTGGATAACTGTGATTAAGTCCGTATATTTTGTTTTCCGAGTAAATGTCAAACCAGATAAAATTCCCTGATTGACAATGGGTATAATATTTGTTCCGTTTTCGTCTGCACTCGCGCTCAAACAATACTGCATCGGACCGAGATTCAAAAGTTTCTGTTCGGTCGGATTGTCCACGTATTCCCCCGTTTCCAGATTTTCTGGCACTAAATTAATTCCGGCATAATCAGCTTTTTTGTCAATATGTTCCCGTTCCACATAGCACGGCTGTAATACCACATCGTAAAAACTGTTCTGGAAACGATCGGGTTCGAAATAAATCTTAAAACTTCCGTCACTCAACCATTCTACGCGCGTCACAAAACCGAAATACCATTCTTCCGTATAGGGTTTGTTCTGAAAAGCAATATAATTGCATTTCAGAAATTCACTCTCATTCCCTTTTCCTTTATAAGTCAGTTCTCCCCATCTCACGGGCGCGGACTGCTTAAAAGTATGGATTGCTTTTTCTCTTACGTGCGCCAGACAACCTGCTTTTCCGTTTTCGTAGTATCTTACGTGTTCATAATCGTTTCCCCACTCAATACCACTAGCCAAAATAACCGTGGTCTGCGGGGAAACAGCCGCCACATCGGATTGCGGCGGCATTGGAATAAATGATTCCATGTTTCCCACCTCTCTTAATCGGAAGTAAAGTAAATGGTTGCTGTTTTGGACGATTCGTAACGACTGGTAATCACAACTTTTATGCTCGTTGTTTTATTTGTTTTCGTTTTCAGATTATGTTCGTCTTTTGCGATTCGAAGAATCGTAGTTCCCGGGATTACAAACGTATCGGCAGAAGAGTTACCCTCTACTTTTAAGTCAATCGCGTTATCAGCTACCCCTTTAGAAATAACTGAAAAATTTCCACCGAAGTCGACATCTGTTCCAGTTTTCACCAGTTCCACGTCACTTACGGTAATGGAAGAAACACCAACCGTCTCGGTCGTAAACACGATGATCGGATAAAACAGGGAATAAGAGAACATCTCTTTTACTGTATACGTACTGTTCCAACGCAGTCCGCGATTAACGTTATCCTGTACCATCATGCGGTACTGTTCTCGGATTTTGAAGAACCGTTTGTCAACCAGTACAGCCACGATACCCTCAGCATCGTTAAAGTTATCAATTAAAACCTGCTGTGCTTTCGGAATCATCCGGTCGAGATTGTACGCGCTTGCATAACTGTCAACGTTCATCGCGGCTTTGGTATCTGGGTCGACAAACAGAAGAATGGTATCTTCTTTTGCCGCCGATGTCGCGCCAGCGAAATTATACAGCGGGTTCGGGAACTGAATCTTGTCAATATAGGACTGAATTTGTTTCGCCAGTGCGTTCGCGGATGCTTGATCTATAACCGCATCCACGTGTACCGGATAAATCTGACCCGCGCGCTTTGCAGATGCAATCAGTTCTTTTGCCGTGGTAAACTCATCCCAGTTACAAGCGGAAACGACACTCTCCACTTTTGCCTGCACTAGACTTCTGAGTCCGTAATCATCGAGAAACGCGCCGCGCATATCCTCAAACCAGATCGTTACCGGATAATCGTTATTAAAATTGATTACATGATACAGCGCCATAATGTAGCTGTCATAAATGGCGGTCGCATCTTCGATGCTGATATTGGCATCATGCGCATATCCCTGCGCAAAGTTTACGTAGACTTCCTGTTCACCGTTTCCATACGGCATAGCATTACTGTTCAGTACACGCAGAGGATTTCGGAACGCTTCGGTACTGATACTCTGACTGGCAATCAGATTGACCAGTGCAGGAACGAGTTCGTTTCTTGCCATCGGATTATACGGGTCAGTTAACGTTTTTGCAATATCCGCGATATTATCACGCGTTGCCACAGGAACTCTGTCACGGTAATCAACACTCATCGTCTGCCGAACGGCGTTCAGCATGTTAATATTTGTCATGTCAAGTTTTGCCATTGTTACTCTCCTTTTCCGCTCATGATGAGCTGAGACATATCAAGATCATTGATACTTGTTGCGGTGTCTTCTGCTTCCGGCACTTTTCCGCCAAACTCTGTTACTTTTGTGATACTTCCGCCGTGGGAAAGATCAGACCAGCGGCTTTTGATTTCTGCGACCGCAGATTCATACTTTCCGCGCAGTTCGTCCCGTTCCGCAACCAGTGCGTCACGCTCCGACATCAGCGCTCCGATGTCAGTATCTTCTGTTTTGATTTTTTCACTGATGGCGGCGATCGCATCACCATGCGTTTCGATGTTTCCAATATCGGCTACAATTTCTGTCCAATACTCTTCAAGTGTCATGTTAATACCTCCTTTTTAAATTGGGATATAACCAGATCGGCATTTTATGCCGTTTTGGTTTCATGGGATGAGGCGGCTCGGGCGGTTCCGGTTGTCCAGTGGACAGATACCGAAATACCATAATCGCATTGTTTAATCTTTCAGAATCGGATAGATAGCGGTTCCCCACAATCCATCCGGTAATTGCAGAATCTTTTGCGTGTTCGGAAATATAATTGAAGCACTCGTGTGCTTTTTCCTGCCGGAACGCAAGTGTTCCATCGTCACTAATTCCCTCCCATCCTTTCATATAGGCGGAAGTCAGTGCGTTCAGATCGGTGCTGTCACTGTGCAAAAACGCTTGTAGATTTTCGTAAGCACTAGCGGCTCCGACCGAATACCAGACATTTTCATAAATCAGATATTCTAACTGCGCGTTACCATCTTCCCGGCTGTACCCGTTGGAATCTAACCATTGGAACAACCGCGTCCGGCGGTCGGTGACGGCGTTATCCGTCCATTGTCCCAAACCATAACCGGGAGAACCGACAATCGTACCCTGCCACAAACCCGGATTAATGGTTGATTCCTGCCAGAAGTTGCCGCAGATGGCGGAAATCACATACTGGCTGATACCGCTTTGTACCTCAACCGGATACCGATAAAGATACGTCCACGCGCTATAGGGAGACACAAACGTATTAATGGATACCTGTCTTTCCAGCGGGTAACTATCGGTGTGCGCCCCCATCGTATACCCGCCACCGTCAGCGGGATTGTAAACCATTTCGGTGTGTCCGCTCCTCCATAAAATATCACCTTTTTTCCATGGCTGATTGGCTGTACCTTTTTGGAATCCCGCACCGATCAAATATCCGTCCATGCTACGAGTCGTAAACCACGGGTTAGATGCTAAAAACCCGCCGACCGTACAACAGTAACTCATGAGAGATGAGCAATCATAGTAGGTAATACCTCCTACGGTCTGACCCTCACGATACGTTTGGGAATATCCAACGTTTGGATTGTTACAAATCTCGATACAGGTATTGTAAGCAAGCGTCAGATCAGCCACGGGTTAAACCCTCTTTTGCTACGTAACCAGTATAGACGATGCCATTTACTACGGCTTTCACCAGATACCATTCTCCGGTATAATACCCGTAGTTTCTAACACTGGTTCCGGTTGGCAACGTCAAAATGACTTTTTTATCCATTCCAGCACCAACGCGCAGATTATAACGATCGTTGGTATGATAGGCTCCGGCGATTTTCCGGTCAAAACTACGTGCGGACTCGGGTTTGATGCAGTTCTCAATAGGTTTCTGCGGTTTTTCGTTTTTTACAACATACCGATAATGGACGGTATTCTCATACGGGAGATCATAATAAGACCGAACGCAGATTTCTTTTCCGGTCTGATCGCCCGTCTGTCCATCAATCCCGCCGTTTTCGGACTGGCTGGCGTGAACGATGCGGTTCGCGTCAACCGACATCGTTACATGATGCCCTGCCGCAAGGTGGATATCACCGCGTTTCCACGGTTTACCGCATTTCACAAAACCCGATCTTTCCAACTGTTCACCGAGATTTCTTGTGGTGCTATACGGACTGACCGGAACCCCAGCTTTTTCAAGTGCCGTTCCGACAAAGGATGAGCAATCATAGTCAGGATCATTCCGGTGTACCTGTGAGTAACCGTGCCGATCATCGGCGGCAATCTGTTCTGCCCATGCAACTGCGTTTTCTATTTTACTCATTTTTTCCACCTCCTAAATGCTGACACAATGAGTTAATCGCAGTAGTGTTCGCTTCTACGCTTTTCCTCAGTTCTTCCATTTCTTCCTTGTGAGCGTCTTTTTCTTTCACCAGATACCAGAAAAGTGCGCCGCAACAAACGATTGGAAAACCGAGACTGCCAACTAACTGTGTTATCATCGTTACATCCATTCTTCCACCTCCTTATCCTGCCATTTTAACCAGTCCTCAATTTCACTTAATTTATCACACATAATAAAATTATGAATGAAGCGGACTGGCGATTTACTGTTATACGCGTTGCCATCCATGAAAAAGAAATCCCACAAATATCGGATGTGAGACTCGTAATTTTCATGAGGGACAATGATCAACGTGTCTTTTTCGTCCCCTTTATAGCGTACCGTATAAGCAAGATAAGCATTTTCTTTTTTCATCATTCCGACAATCATATTAAAAGCGATACTTGCCATCGTTGCTCCTTTCTTCCTGTCCATTAAAACAAGGAAACCTTTTGACCTGCCAAGGACAGGGCGGTTTACTCAACCGTGGCAACCCCTCTGAAAAAGGTTTCCCCGTATTTTCATGATACTTCTTTTCTGTCCGTCTGTCAAGTACTTTTGTCCGTCATACGCAAACTATTTATAAAGATCAATTCCCAATAACTCAACCGCCATATTTTTGCTGTCTAGATCGTCAAATCGCAAGTATGCTTTCCGGTACGCGTCAACCAGATTTTCGAATAGATAATCATAGTGTTCCAACATCACCGTGTTCTGCGTATGATCTCCGTCACGGAACACCGCAACAAAATTACAAGACGGGTTATAGTTATGCGTAATATAGATGTAACCCTCTTCGTAATACTCATACACCCCATAACTTTTTCCGCTGTGCTCGATCGTAAACAGATACCGCGACCGTCCGGTCGGCTTTTGCACAAACACGGCATCATCAATCAACATCTGATCTCCTACACTCATGCTCTTCATATAGTGTCCGCCGCGGAATGCTTTCAGAGCAGTATTTTCCCACATCGCCTTACTAGCACTGTCATTGTGCGTAAATTCGCACACAAAACCACTTCCATGCATCATTTTGGTTTCTTTCTGATACCGTTTGTGGATGCCAAAAAATACAAAATAGGGATTAAGTAAAGAAATATTATTCGATGCCATCACCAGCTTAAACCATCTAGACTGACTTCCGTTTCCGCGGCTAATCGTCAATAGCAACGATTGCAGTTTTTCAGATTCCCCTTTTACGTATTGTCCGCTTTCCATGCTGAACTCGTCAAAAAACAAAAAGTAGATATCCCGAAAATACGGAGACAATTTTTTTACACTGTCCATCTTACTTCCAAAGCTAAACGCACATCCGAATGGCTCCCCGTCCAGAAAATACCGCACGACATTTCCATTCTTATCCAGATTTTTATAGGTAATCACACTACCCAATTTTGGATACATTTGCAACATATCCTCATACATCGCCGCCGCTCCCGTCATTTCCCCTTTCGTCCGGAAAATCCATCCGGTCTGCAATCCGTACTCTTTGCACAAGATACAGCTTGCCGCGGCGAACGCACTTGTCTTTCCGGCGCTACGGTTGGAACACGTAATTGCCACTCCAGCGAACTCCCCGTCCACGTCCGGCTCCGTAAACAACCGAATCGGATTGTAATACTGAATCGGCTTGCCATCATCCGATACCGATTCAAATTTCACGCCATAATCTGCAAAAAGTTTTTCCCATTTGATATCATTCCAAAAAATCATTGTTTCACGTGAAACATTTTGTTTCACTTCCTCCTTTCTAGCATTTCCACAACCCGCGCACCGCGTCCCGCATAATCTATGTTAACCGCCAGTTCCCCGCCAGCAAAACCGCAGACAATCTCACGTTTATCGCACGATGATCGCACGTTTGACTGCGGATGGACGGCAGTAAGGGCAGAGCTTCGCTGGGTATAAAAAGAGCTACGCTGGAAAACGTAGCTCTTTTACACGTATGGGAAGAAGTTTATAACACAAGATATAGTAACAATCAACTACAGGTAAACTAAATCCTCAAATTACCGTCCGCCAGTCGGGGCGCGTACCCAGTTCATGGTTACTTATTCCATAAATGGGTTAAACTTTTCGGTATCACCGAACTTATGAACGTTTACCGCGGAAAGGTATGCGGTGAATCCCTTGTCGCGACGGAACTTGCTTTCTCCGATAGAGATGAACAGGTCAACTACTGCTCCTTTGCCCAGTTCGTCAACACTCGAAACGGTGTCGCTCTCTACGCCGTCCTCGTAAAAGTCAACGTGGTAATTGGTCTGCACTTTCACGTACAAACCAGCTTCGGAGGTTTCCTTTGCAGGAATCCATTTCGCTTCTGCGGCGGCATCTTCGCCAAACTCTTCGATGATTTTTTCAAAAATGTCTTTCTGCTGATCGGCAGAGATAGACGCGGAAAGAACACTTTTTCCGTCTTCCTCTTTTGCGTATTTAACAGTTACGTTGTTCAGTCTCATTTTCGCTTTGCTCATGATTTCGTTCTCCTTTTGATTAATTTATTTGTTATGCAAAACCGCGGCGCGTTGCTTTGATCGGTTACGTCTTATCTGGACTATTCCAGACCGCGGTTGTGCGCTTAGTCTAGTCTTGTTGCTTCTGCAAAAAACTGCTCATCCGGCATCTCGTAGCGGGCAGATACGGTGTCGACTAAGACGCAAACGGAATCTTCCGGCAGTCCTGCCGAGATGACAGCATCTTTTTTGGCTTTCTGCGATTTTAATTCTGAGTCAGACTCAAAAAAACCGAGTTCCTGTCTTGTTTTTCTGTCAATGACAGCGTACTGCCATTTTTCAATTTTTGTGCGTACCATGTTTTTTTTTCTCCTTTACTTTATGTGGTTATTATTTCTTACAAGTATTATAATAGCACTGTTCTGGCAGAATGTCAATACTTTCATACAAGAAAAATAAAAAAAATATCCAAAAATAAAAGCAGAATAGCAAGGTCTATTTCCTCTTCATGCAAAGCACAGATCGTTGCGATTAAAAGTAACATAAAAAAGATGAAAAATCTCATTTTATTCTCCTATTCCGGTATCACTCCGTCTTGAGAGTTTACCAACACTTCATAGTATTCATTTGATACTCCTAAGGTATAAGTGGTATCAATAATTCCGATGTTACTTGCTGTCAAAATTTCTTCCCCGTTTACTTTGATGTAATGCGGTTTGGTGTTATTAAAGCAACTGATCGTTCGTCCGACATTTTCCATTCTGCGGCAGAGACGGAAATTATTACAGCACTTTATATTTTCCGCGCCTAATTTTTTGTTCATGCCAGCGACCGTAGACGTAAAACGCACGGGGTCTTTGCCGGATTCAGCAGCTTTTTTGTCCCATTCAATGCCGCAGTATTTTTTCGCGCCAAGGGTCTTAAACTGGATATAGAGGTCATCCATATCCCAAACGCCGAGAATATAACGGGTGTCACCAACGTCACAAAACGCAGGAATGTCATTATCAATCGCACGTTTTTCCAGTATTTTGTTTTTGGCTTCAAATTCTGGAATGTGTACGTCCGGATGTAAAAACTTGATACTATCGGTGTCGCAGTATACGGCATCCATTCCAACCACGTCCAGCATATCTTGTAACTGCTTTCTTGCGTGGGCGGTAACATAGATTCCCCATTGATAGTGCAAAAAGCTGTTTTTTCCATCATAGTACGTTTTCAGTGCTTTTTCCGCATCTGCTTTTTCCCGATGCCATTCTCCCGTAAAAGCATCCATTGCCCATTCGTCCTGCAAAAGATCGGTAACACACATTCCGAACGTGCTGTTTAGTTTATTCTTAGATTTCATATATTCATAGACTTTATCGGGATTTCCTTTCAACTGGCTTTTTGCGATAAAAAATGACATCATCGTTTTACGCATACTTTCCGGTAATTTTCCGCGCGCGGCTACGTAGCACTCCGAGACGGTAAAGAAATCATAGTCGTATTGATTTTTTATGATCGACAAGTCAATTTCCGTCATTGCTATTTCACAGCAATCAATAGACAATACGCGTCCATTATCAATCACACAATCTTTCCCGTGCTTCTGACACTTTGACAGCGGGATATACGGGACTGGGATATTTTCTTTAATACGCAAGTTGTCAAATTGTACCCGCATGATAACACAACGTGTAGCACACAAGTTGTCAAACTGTCCCTGCGTTTTGATCTCAACCGCCCGAAACGCACTCATGGGATAGTAACCCATTGCTATCTGCGCGGGGTAGCTACTGGAAATATCCATGCTTCCCATTACGATTGCGTTTTCCCCTTTTTTCGCGGTGATCGTGTGCCCCGCGTGGATGCGGTTGGCGTGCGTGTTGCCGCCGCGGAACGCGTCTTTACAGAGTTGGTACTGCGGTAACGTCAAAGCCAGATCGGCAAATACTCCCGGATAATAACCGCTATCTGCCTGCATGGCACGGCGGAATTCTCGGCGGACGTAGCCAGTTGAGGTAAGGGGGATTTCCGCGAGGTTGTCTTCTTTACGCAGGGCGCAGATACACTCGCATAATCCGCGAACGTCATTATAGCAATAACCCTGTTCAACGTCCGTAAGAGGTGTTGTTGGTGTACGTAGTTTTTTGTAATCATACGTATCAACCAGTTTATAATGGGTTACACCCTCACTGTTTTCACAGAATTTCGCAAGACTCATGTTGCTGAGAAAATACGAACAGCGGAACTCAATCCCGTACTTATATGCATAACATTTCATTACTTTATGCGCGTCACGTGCAAATATTTCGTCAAATTCGACAAAATCCTTCATAAATTGAAACTCATATGAAAGATTATGAACGTAAACAACTGCACGTTTTTTGTCCGATGTTTGCAAGTATAAATGCAGTTTTTCACAGAATGAAAGAAACTCGTTCCATGTGCGTCCAAAACACACGGTATCTTTGATACAAAATTGCCATTGATACATAAAGGCGGTTCCTTTTACTACTTTTTCGCCCGTTTTGTTATAGCGTTCGTAATCGAGTTTTTCTAACGTAGTTGTTTCGATATCAAACGCCATTTCCACGTCATAATAGACGATGGGATTTTTCTTTCTTCCACGCTTGCGGCATTCGCGTACAGTCTGGAAAGACGAGAACGGAAAATCATTGACCGTGTAAATTGTTTCACGTGAAACATTCTCTTTCCCGTCTATCATAACAGGCACTTCTAATTCGTACATTTTTTCACCTACTTCAATTTTAGTCTAGTTTCTGCAAAAAGTTCTTCTTCTGTGATGTAGCCGTCCAGATACTCTTTATACTCATCCATGATATCTTCGTAATCATAAGTATTATCACTCATTTTCAGAAGAAAATCATCGATGATCTGATTTGAGGCTAACTCTCTTCTCAGACTCTTCTTATATAAGTTGGAAGTCAAAAACCGATATAAGTCTTTGTAATTGCTTTCGTCAACTTCTTCAGCAATTTTTCCAGACTTATCAAAACGGCGTTGTAACTCCTTTATTCTATAACCCTCCAACGTTGTTTCCGGCGCGTTCAAAAAAGCAACCATCGTATCCCATTCCTGCCGAATAGATTCCTCCGATCGTTTTACGCCTTTCAGAAATCTATCTTTCTCACGACCCTGCGCCGCAAAAAATTCTTTTACCCGACCGTATGCCCACTGGTCACGCGCGTGAATTTTTTCCAGTTTGGCAAGGCGGCTATTTGCCGCCTGCGCAACTCGTGGGAGCTCACGTTTGATCTGGTCGAGGGAAAGGTCGAGTTCCTGGTAGATGCTATAGTCCTTTGACTGCGGCATTATTCACACCCCCTTATAAAAAGTTTTAATTTACCGGACTCAATTTCGAAACCTAAAACTTCCTCAGACATGAAGTTTTCTTTTCTTTCACTGTAGACTTTTGCGTAATCCATGGCAAATTCCCTTACTAATACGTGATATTCTTCATTAAAAATGGTAACAGTAGCATAAATTTCGACTTCTACGCAACGCATACCACGATACATTTTTACAAAATCTTTTACTCTCATGATGAGATCTCCTTAATAATAACACTCTTCTTCGGAGCCTACTTTTGAATACAATGGACACATGGTACAATTATCATTCGAATCACAAACAGCACTGTGAGAAACTTCGATATAATAGGCTTTCAACGCGTAACGTGTTGAAAGATTGTTATGCAAGTTTACAGTAAATCCTTTACCAAAATTACCTTTATATGGCACTGGTTTACAGAATGAATTCTTTTTAACGTAGCCATTTGTAAGAGACGCATGGTCATACACGTAAATATGGATATTCCCGTCAATATCTTCCTGTTTTACATATAAAGGTATATCATCCATTTTCGCTGGTACGGTATACAGTTTCTCTAAATCTACTACTTTCATGGTAGTTCCTTTCTCCCCGTAGTGCCGATAGGTCAGCAGATATATTAAAAAGTATAAAGCGGTGATTCATGATACAACTCTCTGTACAAGTCATCAAAAGCAACCCATCTTGTAAGTGCTTTCTGTGCTAGCATACTCGATTGCCCAAAACAATTTTCCATTACTTTGAGCATTTCCCACGAATCATTACATCTTTCATTTAATTTGGTTTTAATTTCTTCTACGGTCATTTTTAGTCCTCCATTTTCTACTTTTATCTGTAAGACAAACAGTGCTGTGTCTTCTCGCTCGTTGATTCTTCCGCTTAACAGCTTCTTATCTATGGATAATGTGTTGAATGGTCTTCAACCTGTTCTTCAATAAATTCCGAACACTGTGCATCATTGCCATGCCGTTCCTGCTTTCTTCAACTGTTTTACCGGATCATGTTTATTCTTCATACACTCTGTCTGGCATCCTACCAGCCTAACTACCATGTTACTTGTGTATAGCCCTATCGCTACATCCGGACTTTCCTGCTTTCTGTTTGTCTAATAGTATGATACCACACAACAGCAAATATTTCAACTGTTTTTTCTAGAAATTTTTCTAGCATACTATTTCATTCTTACATATAAACAACGGGCGATCACAAACGTTACACATATAATCAACCACATGGCAGCCGCGGGCAACCGCGGAGCGACGGAGCGTGTCCGTCACTCGCGGACATGGAATGTCCGTCACCCGCGGA
>OGGG01001729.1_pt1 | contig 15953 bp, 17 predicted proteins | sample 1571201 | NCBI WGS metagenome assembly OGGG01 (sample SAMEA2581946, study PRJEB24529) | metagenome | biome: Human gut stool | place: China | collected 2011 | reverse complement strand
TATCCAGACCGTCCTGAACAACCCCAATCCACTTATGACAACGAGTGAATTCCTGGAGAAGGTCATGTGGCTGTTGCTGCTGAATTACAATGCTTTTATCCTTCCGACCTATTACATATGGGAAGATGAAAAGGGCATCCAGAAAAGAAAATACAGCGGACTCTATCCGCTGAAGCCGACACAGGTGGACTTTATCGAAGACAGATCAGGACGGATGTATGTAAAAATGCGTTTTGAAAACAATTTTGAAACGACCGTGCCATACGATGACCTCATCCATATCAAATACAATTATTCCGTCAATGAATATATGGGCGGTGATGCGTCCGGTCAGCCGGATCACACAGCACTGCTGAAAACCCTGGAGCTGAATGACACACTGCTCAGAGGGATCGCAAAAGCCATGAATTCGAGTTATGCGGTCAATGGAGTTGTGAAGTATAACACAATGCTGGATGACGGGAAGATGGAAGCGGCATTGAAAGAACTGGAGCGAAAACTGAACAATTCAGAGAGCGGATTTTTGCCGCTGGATCTGAAAGCGGAATATACACCGCTGCAGCATGAAATCGAGCTGGTGGATGAAGAGACACTGAAATTCATTGACGAAAAGATTCTGAGAAACTGGGGTGTACCGTTATCTATCCTGACCGGAGACTACACAAAAAGCCAGTATGAAGCATTTTACCAAAAGACACTGGAGCCGCTGATCATATCCATATCACAGGCTTTTACCAAAAAGCTGTTTACAGACCGCGAAAGATCATTGAGAAACAGGATTGAACTGTATCCGAAAGATCTGATCTTTATGACAGTAGAACAGACACTTGAAATGGTGAACCTGTTAAGCAACACCGGTTCCATCTATGAGAATGAGAAGCGTGTGGCGTTTGGACTCAGGCCGCTTCCGGAACTGGAGGGAAAGCGTTATATGTCACTGAACTGGGTTGATATGGATATTGCAAATCAATATCAGGTGGGAAAAAACAAGAAAGAAGGAGAAACAGATGGATCAGAAGAATAAACCGCTGGAACAGCGTTCCTATCATTTTGAGATCCGGGCGGAAGAGTCCGAAGCCGGGAATATCATTACCGGTCGGCCGATTGTATACAACAGCCGGACGGATCTTGGCTGGTTTGATGAGATCATTGAACCAGGTGCCCTGAACAATACAGATCTGACGGATGTACGGTTTCTGGTAAACCATGATACCAGTAAAATTCCACTGGCAAGATCCAGACGGAATAACGGAAACAGTACCATGCAGCTCACTACCGACAATGACGGTATGGGCATCTGGGTAACATTGGACACAGAAAACAACAGTGAAGCAAGGGCACTGTACAGTGCCGTACAGCGTGGCGATATTTCCGGAATGTCATTTATGTTCGGCATCCGGGACGAAGAGTGGGAGAATCTTGACAGCGACCACCCGACACACCATATCAGAGATATCAGCACAGTCGTCGAAGTAAGTGCCGTGACGTTTCCGGCCTATGAATCGACTGAAATAAATGCACGAAGCAAGGAGGCATTGGACAATGCCCGGTCAGCAGTGGAGACTGCAAGGCAGCAGGGTGCACCGTCAGTGGAAACTGATGACCTGGAACTTTTAAAAGAAAAAGCAAAAATCTTAGGAGGTTTTTAAGTGGGCAGAAAGAAAGTATTAGAGAAACGCCTGGAAAGACTGCAGGCGAAGAAAACAAAACTGACAGAGAGAGCACTTGCATCACAGGATGCAGCGGAAGTGAGAAGTATCAACGAAGAATTGAGCGAACTGAATGAAGAAATCGCAGAAACGCAGGAAGAGATCGATCTGATTGAAGAGGTGACACCGGATCCGGAACCAGATCCGAACCAGCAGAGAAGCAACCCGCCGGCAGGAGCACAGCAGGTAAACGCCGGAATCCCGATGGCATCCTATTCTCAGAATCCGGCAGGTACACAGCAGAGAGAAAATAAAGATCCATATGCTTCCATGGAATACCGTGAGGCATTTAAGGCGTATGTACAGAGAGGCACACCAATTCCGGAAAACCTGACACAGCGTGCAGGCGGCGATGCAGGACCAACCGTGGCGGCTGATCTTGGTATGATCATCCCGACAACGATCATGAATGAATTCATCAAAAAAGTTTCCAAAGTGTATGGTCAGTTGTACAGCAAAGTGCGCAAGCTGAATATTCAGGGCGGTGTAAAATTCCCGATTTCAGATCTGAAGGCAAATTTCAAATGGATTACGGAAACAACTCCTTCAGGCCGCCAGAAAGCCGGAGACGTAAAAGAATATGTTGAATTTTCCTACAATATCGGAGAGATCCGTGTGTCTCAGACCTTACTTTCACAGGTTGTCGCCCTCCAGATGTTTGAGGAGGAGATCGTCCGTATTATGACAGAAGCATATGTGGAGGCCATGGATAAGGGGATCATTGCCGGAACAGGCGCAGGTCAGATGCTGGGTATCCTGAAGGATACCAGAGTCACAGAACAGACCGGTCATATTATCGAGTTCACTGCGGAACAGTTTGGAGACTGGGCACAGTGGAGAAAGAGGCTGTTTTCTGTGATTCCGCTTTCCAAGCGTGGAAAAGGAGAGTTTATTTTTACTGCCAGCACAGTAGAGTCCAACCTTCTGACCATGAAAGATGCAAACAACCGTCCAATCTTCAAAGAGGCTGCTGAGTTAAATGTTGGGGAAAGTGCAACAGACGGCAGATTCTACGGCCGTGAGGTTACGATGGTTGAGCCGGATATTGTAGCAGACTTTGATACGGTAGGCAGCGGCGATGTCGTAGGCGTTTACTGGATTCCGGACGATTATGCGATCAATACCAATCTTGCATTTGGCATGAAACGCTATTTTGACGAGGACAAAAACGAATGGGTAAACAAAGGCTTAACGATCGTTGACGGAAAGATCCTGGACCCATCCGGTGTCTATATCATCAAAAAGAAATGATGAGGTGAGAAATGAGCAGCACAACAGTAGAAGCATTAAAAGGATTATGTGCCACAATCCGAAATGACGGTACGGCAGCAGATGACATTCCGGGGGATACCATCCCGGAAGTCATCGATCAGATCACGGCAGCGAAAGAAAGCCGGAACAAGGCATCGGAGACAGGCAAAAATACAGGTGAGTAGGAGGTGTCAGGGTGACGGATGAAGAACTGCTTGCAGCAGTGAAAAAAAGGATAGGCATTACCGGGGATTATCAGGACGACACGATCAGCGGACATATCCAGGATGTGAAAGACTATATGACGGACAGCGGCGTAAGCGATACGGTCATGGAGTCGGATGCAATCCTTGGAGCCGTTACCCGTGGTGTATCGGATCTGTGGGATTATGGGAGCGGCAGCGGGGAGTTTTCCCCCTACTTCTTCCAGAGGGTCACACAGTTGACGTACAAAGGCGGTGAGGGCATATGAGAGAATACAGACCGGCACCGTTTACAACTCCTGCGAAACTGCTGATACCGGGTTATCAGACCGTTAAGGGCGTACCCAAGAAGAATTATCCCGAAGATGGGGAGCTGATCTGGTGCAGCTTTAAAACTTATGGTGGGACAGAAAGAGCCGTCAATGATATCTATGCAATTGAGGACACTGCGGTGATTGAAACCTGGTATCGCCCAGATATTCGAAGCGACTGCCGGATCATGCTGGCAGAGAGCGGTGCCGTGTATGACATTATCAACGAGCCGGAAGATATGGAACGGCGGCATAAGTACTGCAAATTCAAGGTACAGCGGACCAAGGGAGGTGCGTAGTCTGGGAAAGAATATGCTGAAACTGGATACCAGTGCTTTTGAAGCATACGCAGAGAGACTGGACAGGCTCGGTGCAAACCTGAAACCGATCTTTACGGAAGCTCTGGAACAGGCGGCTGATAAGATCACGCAGGACACACAGGAAGCGATGCAGAACCAGAACCTTCCGGCGGGAGGAAAGTACCACCATGCCGGAAACCCGACAGAAAGAAGCATCCTGGAGCATCCGAAAGTGAAATGGTCCGGTATGATCGGAGAGGTCAGCGTAGGATTTGACTTTTCAAAACCAGGTGCAGGCGGTTATCTGATCACCGGAACACCAAGGATGGCACCGGATCAGGAACTGAACAAGATTTACAAAAGCAAACGGTATATGTCTGAGATTAAAAAAGGCATGAGAAACGTGTTTGAGGATGCGATCCAGGATTATATGGGAGGTTGAGATGGAAGATGATCTGATTGAGATCCTGTCAGGTTTTGGGTTCCAGGTGTTCCGGCAGGGAAGCCTGGCTGACACGGATGATTACCCAGACAGTTTTTTTACATTCTGGAACAATGACAGTCCGGATCATGCACACTATGATGGAGATGAGTATGGTACCGAATGGGACTTTGACGTAAATTTTTACAGTACGGATCCGGAGAAAACATACAAAGTTCTGACGGATGCGAGAATCCGGCTGAAACAAAACAGATGGATCATTCCGGGCAAAGGGTATGATGTGGCATCCGATGGGGTTACACATACCGGCAGAGGAATGAGGGTATTTTATTTACAGGTATAGGAGGAAAAAAGAACATGAAAAAAAGCAAAAAGATTTATGAGTACAGAGGTGTTTCAGACGCGGTATACGCAGAGGTCCTGAAAGATGACAGTGAAAATTTTACGGTAGGTGAGGTAAAACCGTTTGTCGGTGTTTCGGAGATTGGAAAGACAACAGAGTCCAGTAACGAACCACACTATTACGACAATATTCCGGCAATCATTATCTGTTCGACCGGTTCAGATGAGATTTCAATCACCGGTTCCGCATTCCCTATGGACACACTGGCAGAGATCACCGGACAGTATTACGATGAGGCAACTGGGATGATGGTCGAATGCGAACGCACGCAGAAATACTTTGCATTTGGTTACCGCACAAAGAGAACGGATGGCACAGAAGTGCTGGTATGGAGACTGAAAGGCTCGTTTTCCATCCCGGATGCAACACATGTGACAGAAGATGACGGAACCGACGCAAACGGACAGGAAATTACATACACAGGTATTTCCACAACCCATAAATTTACCAAAACCGGGAAAACGGCGAAAGCGGTAAATGTTGATATGGGACTTGATCTGGTAGATGGCAGCACATTCTTTGATACCGTCCAGACACCGGACAGCGTAAAGGCAAAAACGGTGTAAGGAACGAAGGATGTAAACAGACGGTGAATCAGACGGTGAATCAGACTTCCCGGCATGGAATGTGCCGGGATTTTGCAAATGGAGGCAGATAAAGTGAAATTAACCTTAAATGTATACGATGAAAAAGGCGAAGTAAAAAAGATATGTGAAGCACAGACGGTAGACCTGGAATTTGGGACGGTCCGTTCGTTGATGAAAGTGCTGAATGTAGACAAGATGAATGACAGCACGGAACTGCTGTCTTCTGTATACGGTGCATGGGAACAGGTGACAGGAGTGCTGAACCGGTGCTTCCCGGATATGGAACCGCAGGACTGGGAGCATGTAAAGGTGAAAGAATTACTGCCGGTTGTCCTGAACATCCTGAAGGCATCCTTCACTGAAATCCTGAAGATTCCAAAAGACTCAAAAAACTCAAAAAACTAGAGGGCGGGGACGATGACACCCCGCTTTTTGAGGTGCTCTTTAATATCAACTATCAATTATGCAAAGAATTTCCAGCACTGACACCATATGACGTGGAAAAACGGACGTTTCACGATGTCATACGCCTCTACAGTGATGTGCGTGCCATGCAGATCCGGGAAAGCAGACATAAAAACAGGGAAAACAGCAGTATGATAAGGCGGCCTGCCGGAGATGACTGGTTTTAGGAGGTGGGAAGATGGCAGAAGACAGCACGACCCGGATGCGGGTTGACCTGTCAGAACTCAAAAAAGAATTTAAAGATGCACAGCGGCAGATCCAACTGGTGAATTCCGAATTCAAGGCAGCAACCGCAGGCATGGCAAAGTGGGCAGAAGATGCAGACGGATTGTCAGCGAAAATTGAACAGTTAAACGGTGTACTTGCAGCGGAAAACGTAAAACTGCAGTCACTGGAAGAACAGTATAAACTTGTAGCACAGGAACAGGGCGAAAATTCCAGGGGAGCACAGGAATTGTTGATCCGGATCAACAACCAGAAGGCGGCGATCGAACGGACACAGGCAGCACTGGCACAGTATGGGGAGCGTCTGGAAAACCTGCAGTCTGAATCACAGAAAGCGGCAACAGCGACCGAGCAGCTGCAGAGCAAAATTTCTGATCAGCAGACAGAGCTGGACAGCCTGAAAAGTAAATACACGGATCTGGTACTTGAACAGGGCGAAAGTTCCGATGAAGCACAACAGCTTTCAGAAGAGATCAAGAAACTGACACGGGAATTACGCCAGAATGAGCAGAGTTTAGAGCAGGCAGCACAGGCGGCGGATGACATGGGCGGCGAACTGGACGATGCCGGAGACGATGCAGAAGGCAGTGCCGGCGGCTTTACTGTTCTGAAAGGTGCACTGGCAGATATGGTAGCTGATGGTATCAGGGAAGCGGTCAGTGCATTAAAAGACCTGGCAACGGATGCACAGGAAGCTTATGCCAGCTTTCGGGCACAGACGGGTGCCAGTGCGGAAGAAATGCAGCAGTTCAAACATGAGATGGATGACCTGTATGAAAATAATTATGGGGAAAGCCTGCAGGATCTGGGAGACAAGATGGCATACATCAAACAGGCCACCGGCGAGACAGATCCATCAAAGATCCGTGAACTGACAGAAAATGCGATTGCACTCGAAGATACATTCGGAAGTGATTTTAACGAAACGGTCAGGGGCGTTAATAACCTGATGCAGCATTTTGGGATAACGACAGAAGAAGCCTTTGATCTGTTCGCAAAAGGATCACAGAAAGGTCTGGACTATACAGATGAACTGGGAGATAATATCGCAGAATATGGCGGTAACTTCAAACAGGCCGGGTACAGTGCAGAAGAGTATTTTCAGTTATTGAAAAATGGCACGAAGGGCGGAGCATATAACCTGGATAAGGTCAATGATTCGATCAATGAGATCAAAAACCGTCTGGCAGATGGGACTATAGGCGATACAATGGCTCAGATTGATGAAAAAACCGGCAAACTGAAAGACGGTACCGGGATCTGGTCGGAAGCCACTGAAACGGCATTTGATTCCTGGCAGAAAGGCGAGGGGAAAATGAAAGATGTCATTGACAGTATTGTCAGTGATATTTCAAACTGCACCGATGAACAGGAAGCCCTTACCATGGCAGCTACAGCGTTCGGCACGATGGGTGAGGATGCAAACCTGAATGTCGTGAAATCCTTAACTACACTTGGCGAGGATTTCACAGATGTGAAGGGGAAGATGGAAGAAGTGAAAAACGTAAAATATGATACGGTTGCATCTTCTCTTGAAACGATCAAACGCGGTTTTAACATCAATGTTGTGGAACCGATCATGGGTCCGGTCAGATCCAGCCTGACGGACCTTGCGCAGTGGTTCCCGGAGCACATCCCGGAGGTTGTAGCATCGCTCGCAGCAGTTGGCACGGCTATGCTGCTGTTCAATGCAAGCGCTGTTATTACCAAGACAACGGCGGCTATCGGATTCTTAACAGGTGGAATCAAAGCGTTGGGGCTGGCAATTGCCGCGAATCCATGGGGAGCCATTGTTGCGGGGGTTGCGGGGGTTGCCGCCGGTATTGCAGCGTATACAGCCGCACAGAAAGAAGCTAAGGCTCAGGACGATGAAAATATCCAGGCGACAAAAGAACTGACGCAAAGACAGGAAGAATTAAAGGAAGCCCTTGAGGATTCGAAAAAGGCAAGGGAAGAAAACAATACTTCTGCAGAAGCTCAGACAAAGCAGGCAGATATCTATGCGGAGCGTCTGGAACAACTGGCAGGTGTGGAAGAAAAAAGTGCAGCGCAAAAAGAGTTGATGAAAGACTATGTGGACAAGCTGAATGGGCTTATGCCGGATCTGAACGCACAGTACGATGAAGAGAAAGATAAGCTGAATATGTCCACAGAAGCGATTAAGGATAATATCGAAGCCCAGAAAGAACTGATCCTGGCAAAAGCAGCACAGAAAAATCTGGAAGGGATTGCGGAAGATATCGCAAAGCTGGAGATCGAACAGTCTAATATCGCAAAGCAGCACGCAGACAATGAACTTGCACTGCAAGCGGCAGTAGAGAAAACACAGGAAGCAAAAGAAGCCTATGCACAGACAGGTTATGATGTTTCTTCCATGGAACATAAAACTTATCTGGACGCTCTTGGCGATGAAGGACGGAAACGCACGGCCTACGAAGAGACCAAAAAGGCACTGGAAGATAACAAAAAATCTCTGGAAGACCTGAATAATGAGTATAGCAATACCGAAAAATACGCACAGGACAAACTGGATGCATCCGAAATGGAAAAGAGTATCGCAGCCATTACGGAAAAAATGCGGAAAAAAGGTATAGAGATACCGGAAGCCGTAGCTGAAGGCATGCAGTCCGGTCAGTATGTCATTCCGGAAAAAGTAAAAGGAATGAAAAACCTGATCAAATTTGACGAACTGGCAAAAGAGGCAGGGTTAAGTGGTACACAGATACCTGAAAATCTTGCAAAGGGTATTAGCAGCAACAGTATTTCGGCAGAAACAGCGATCGAATCGTTAAAACAAGTAGCTGCTTTTGATGGTTCTGAAACGGTAAAAAATGCAACAGAAGCCGGCATAGAAATACCGGAGTCATTGCGAAAAGGAATCGCCAGCGGAAAACTGAGCGTAGATGAAGCAATGAAGCGTCTGGGTGACCTTACATCATTGAACGAAGCGGTGAAAAATGCAGGTTTTGAAGGTATTGAGATTCCAAAAGAGCTGTCAAAAGGTGTCCTGAAAGGAAAGGTGAGTGTAGAGGAAGCACAGAAACGTATAGAAGATGCGGTGAGTTTCCGGTCACTGGCGCAGAAAAGCGGTATCACTGGAAAGAATGCGGTTGATGCGCTTGTAAGATCCATCCTGAGTGGAGAGATGACCGTTGAAGAAGCCGGAGAGAAGATTACAAAGGCGGGAATAAGAGGACAGAAAAAAGGTGCAAAAGGATCGCAGACGAATGGAGAGGCAACCACAACAGACTACGCAACAGGTGTGAAATCCCAGAAAGCCAAAGTCGAAAAAGCAAGCCTGGATGTTGCAAAAGCAGGGACCAATGCGCAGAAGAAAGGTGCAAGCGGTTCAAAGTCCAATGGTGCGGCATCTGAAAAAGATTATATTGCAGGTCAGGAATCCCAGAAAGGAAACGTTGAAAAAAGCAGCAAGGGAATCGGACTGGTTTCTGTAACAGCAACAAGAAGTGGTGCAGCCGGAATGACAAGCGCCGGAGGTGAGTCAGGTAACCACTATGCAGCGGCCTTGCAGAGCAAAAGCGGAGAAGCCCAAAAAGCAGGCGATACGCTGGCAAAAGAAGCTAATGATGGTGCAAATTCTCACAAAGATGAAGCAGAAACATCCGGTGGATTTTTTGGACAGGGTTTTATAAATGGAATCGCTTCTATGGTACAGTCTGCCTTCAGCAAAGCATATGAACTGGCAAGAAGTGCATGGAATGGATTGAGAAAAGGACAGAAAGAAGGTTCCCCATCAAAACTGACTTATCAGTCTGGAGTATATTTCACCCAGGGTTATATCAATGGTATCGCAAGTGAGAAAACAGCATTGATAGCAACCGTGAAAGATATGGTGAAAGCCGCAGTCACGACCATGGTAGGGCTGACAAAGTTCAATTTTTCAAAGGTAGCTGAAAAGGCAAGCAATCAGTTTAGCACGGCACTGTCAAAGAAACTGGCTTATATCAATGATAAAATTCAGTATATGAATGACCAGAAAACAAAAGAACTGGAAAAGAAACTGACCACGTATGAAACAGCACAGAAAACAGCACAGAAAGATCTTAGTTCAACAACAAAAAAGATAACCGGCACCAAAAAAAGTTACGACAGTGCAAAGAAAAAGTATGATACGGCAAAGGAAAACTATGCCAAAGCACAGAAAAAGTACAAATCTGCAACAAAAGCCACCCAAAAATCCAATTATTCCGACCAGATGAAAAAGTATAAAAAACAGATGGCGGCATACAAAAAGGAAATGGCAGCGGACAAAAAGAGCATAGAAGTGCTGAGAGACAAAAAGAATATATATGAACAGCAGGTAAAGGATAACAAGGAACTGGTAAAGGATCAGAAAGAATTTAACGAAGCGTATAGTACCGCATCGGCAAAAATGCTGAGTGAATTTTCTGATGCCATGAATGAATACCAGACGAAAGCACAGGATCTGATCGATGAAACAATAAATGGCATTGAGACAAAATATCAGGAAAAGTACGATGCACTGATCGAGAAACAGAACACTCTGATATCCAAATTAAAAAGCGCAGGTGATCTGTTTGAAGTGTCAAGTGCCGGTATCATGACGATCAACGATATCAGGGCACAGACACAGAGCATTAAGGATTATGCAGACAAGCTTCAGAAAATAAAAGACAAGGTATCTTCAGAGCTGTTCGATCAGATTGCAGGCTATGACATGGATCAGGGCGGAGCGTTTCTGGATCGCCTGCTCGCGATGAGCGACGCAGACTTAAAAGCTTATTCGGATGCTTATGACGAAAAAATGAAAGTGTCAGAGGAACTGGCAAAAAAGACGTATCAGAAAGATTTTGATAATGTCGCAAAGGAATACCAGACGGCACTTGATGCTGCGTTTAAAAATCTTCCTGAAAAACTGGAAGAAATCGGAAAACAGGTAATGTCAGGGTTTGTGGACGGACTGACGGCTGATACAGACTATATGAGCAGTGCGGTCAAAACACTGGTATCTGGTATGGTAGACCAGTTCCGGGATCTTTTACAGATTCACAGTCCATCGAAAGTCATGGAAAAAATAGGGGCTTTTACAGGAGAAGGTTTTGGAAATGGTTTGTATGACACGGTAAAGCAGGTGCAGAAGCAGGCAAAGCAGTTCCTTTCCGATATTGCCACACCATTTGAAACATTTCCGGCATCGATCGGAAGTGCAAAAACGGCCATCAGAGCGGTTAACAGCGGTATGATACCTGCATCGACAAATGTTGTGAATAATTACAACCTTGTACAGAACAATACCAGTCCAAAAGCATTATCAGCACTGGAAACCTACCAGGCGAGACGGCAGCAGGTGAGCATGGTAAAAGCTATGACACAAACAACATAAGGAGAGATGGGGAAATGTATACGTTGACAGCAGAAAACAAGTATGGTGAACAGTTGGAACTGACGCACAATCCGTGTTATGACATCACAGATATTGATGGTCTCTATCCACCGGAGGCTGTCATAAACAGCACGAAAACGGCGAGCATGGACGGCGCAGTTTTTAACAGTGCGTATATAAACAGCCGGACCATAACGATCACGCTGGCGATCAATGGACCGGCGGAAGAAAACCGGATAAAGCTGTACCGGTATTTCAAAACGAAATACCCGGTGCGCCTGTACTATAAAAATGGCATGCGGGATGTATATATTGATGGCTATGTTTCAAAAATTTCGGTTGAATATTTCAATCAAAAACAGACGGCACAGATCATTGTGGAATGTCCGATGGCACTTTTTGCGGCGGTAAAAGAAAACTGTATTGAATTTTCGAATATCGAAGACCTGTTTGAATTTCCGTTTGCCATTGAGGATAAGGGCATTCCATTTTCCGATGTTTCAACTGGAAAACAGAAAAGTATTATAAACGGGGGAGATGTAGAGACCGGTGTTATCATAAGACTGAACGCAGTCGGGAAAGTTACAAATCCAAAAATATATAATGTGGATACATTGGAGCATATGATTCTCAATGAAGAAATGCAGGAGGGTGATGAAATTACGATCAATACCTGCAAAAAACAGAAATCTATCACCCTGTTGCGCGATGGAATTCCATACAATATTATTGGAAAATTACAAGCCGGTTCTGCCTGGTTTAACCTGATACCGGGTGACAACCTGTTCACATACGAAGCAGATATATTTCCGGAAAATCTGAAATGCGTGTTCATTATCAATAATCGGTTTGAGGGGGTATAAGAGTGGAAATCTATGTATTAGATACAGACCTGAGTATCCTGGATGTGATAGACAGCTTTGAAAGCAATATCTGGACCATTCAATATTTTTCACAGAACGATTTTGAACTGATTGTTCCGGCAACACCTTATTATATCGCACTACTGCAGAAAGACCGCATGTTATGCAGGGGAAAAGACAGGGAAGATGAAAGATATAATAATGTAATGGTCATTGAAAATATTAACATTACAACGGACTGGGAGAATGGGGACAAGCTGAAAGTTACCGGAAAAGGTTTGAAGAGCATTGTAGGTCGCCGCATTGTGTGGAAACAAACAAATCTGACAGGGAGCGTTGAAGCAGGCATCAGGAAGGTTATCACAGAGAATATGATAAATCCGGCTGATACAGCACGGAAAATTGAGGGGTTCCTGCTGGAAGATGAGATAGGTATCACAGATACGTTCGATGTACAGTTGTCGGGCGAAAACATTGCGGAATGGATAGAAACAACCTGCCAGACTTATGGTATCGGATGGGATGTATATATTAACAACAAAAAATACATTTTTAAAATGTACAAAGGTACAGATCGTTCCTATGGTCAAAAAGATGTGCTGCCGGTCGTGTTCTCAGATGATTTTGATAACCTGCTGTCGTCAAGCTATTCCTATGAAAAAGCAGAATACAAAAACGCTGCGCTGGTGGGAGGCGAAGGGGAAGGGATCAGCCAGAGGACAACAGCGATCGGCGATGCAGCAGGATTACAACGTTACGAAATGTATATTGATGGTTCGGGCGTTTCCAGTAATGGCGAGATCATAACCGAGGAGCAATACTATAAATTATTGCAGAACTACGGAAAAGAGCAGCTCAGTGCAGTGGCATATACAGAAAAGTTTGAAGGTAATGTAGAACCATCGGGAAATTATACGCTGAATAAAGATTATTTTCTTGGGGATATCGTACAGGTAAGAAATGAGTACGGAATCAGTGCAGCACCGAGGATTATTGAAATTATTGAAAGCGAAGATGAGAATGGAGCTTCTACAGTTCCAACATTCAGTACATGGGAGGTGTAAAATGTCAGTAACATGTGGTTTTTTTAACAGCAGCAATGGTGATCGGAAATATAATGCTGATCAGATGTCATCTTATTTTGAAGGACTGGTGAGTGATGGTGTCTATGAGAACGTGGGCGATGCACTAATCGTAAAAGCCGGAGATGGCATGCAGGTTATTGCAGGGGAAGGACGGGCAGTCATCCGATCGAAATGGTTTAAAAATGATGCTTCACGTATCATCAACCTGAATCCGGCTCACGTCACATTAAACAGATATACAGCAATCTGTCTGAGATTGGATTTAGAAAACCGAAAAGTTGATTTCTACACAAAAGACAGTGCAGATGCAACAAAACCGATAAAACCGACAATGGAGGATAGTTCGACCATAAAAGAATTATGTCTTGCGTATGTCTATGTAGGCCGCGGGGTAACGGAGATTACACAGAACAACATCGAAGATACACGAGCCGATACAAATATTTGCGGATGGGTTACAGGACTGATAAAACAGGTTGATACCAGAGAGCTGTTCTTGCAGTGGCAGGCTGCGTACGAAAAAAACATTGCTGAAATGGAGGAATGGAAAAAGAAACAGCAGGATTCGTTTAATGACTGGTTTGGCACATTGACAGGTCAGTTGAATGTGAAAACCAAATTACGCGAGTATAAAAAAACGGTAACGCTGAAAAAAGATACAACCGAAATACGTATAGGAGACAGCTTTTTTGACCAGGATGATACCGTATTGTACGCAAATATTAACGGTATCCAGCTTGTAGAGGGGGTGGATTACACGCTTGACGGAATCAATGATGGTACTTTTTTGAAATTTACAAATGTGATTGAAGCAGGAAATACTATAGAAATCAGGACCATGAGGTCGGTAATAGGCTAGGAGGAAAAAACATATGATGAACATGATTTTAACATTACTTGCAGGTAATTCGTTTTTCCGTATCTTATTGATTGCGGTTGCACTGGACACTATTTTAGGAGTGCTCAGGGCGATCAGGGAGCATAAGTTCAACAGTTGCGTGGGTATCGACGGGGCAATCCGCAAATCAGCCATGCTGCTGTCTGTGTGCCTGCTGATGGCGGTGGATGTGATTCTGAACATCAATGTACTGTTCATGGTACCGCAGAATTATATTGAATTGTTAGGAATACATAAGCTTGGCATCTGTGAATTTTTCTGTCTTTTGTTTGTCCTGTACGAAATCGTGAGTGTGCTGAAAAACATGACCTTATGCGGACTGCCAGTGCCGGCAAAAATTAAAAGATGGGTGCAGAAATTCCTTGAGGATATGACAGAAGAGCTTCCGGAAGGAAACCGAACAGGGAGTGCGTGAACAATCTGAAAAAGCAGAATAAAAAAACAAAGAGGGCGTGGGGGCGTCCTCTTTTATTGTTGCGAAAACAATGGAGGAAAGCAGGATGAACGGATTATTGAAGATCAATTATGAAACAGAACAGCCGACGGTATCGGCAAGAGACTTGCACGAAGCTTTAGAAATCAAAAGTAATTTTACAACATGGTTTGCCAGAATGAGTGAATATGGGTTCGAATCTGGCAAGGACTTTTTTCCAAAAATGGAAGAAAGTATCGGAGGACGCCCTGCAACCGATTCCGATGTTTCCATCGATATGGCAAAACAGATCTGCATGATCCAGCGAAACGAAAAGGGCAGACAGTACCGCCAGTACTTCCTTGACCTGGAAAAAGCATGGAACACCCCAGAGCAGATCTTTGCCCGTGCCCTGAAAATGGCAGACCGGCAGATCGAGAAACTGAAAGCAAGCAATGCAGGTCTTGTGGAAGATGTGCAGCGGATGAGACCGAAAGAAGTTTTTGCAGATGCGGTTAGTGTGTCGAACACCTGCATCCTGATCGGGGAGCTGGCAAAGATACTGAAACAGAACGGTGTAGACATCGGACAGAACAGGCTGTTTACATGGATGAGGGAAAACAGGTTCCTGATCAGCAGGAAAGGGACAGATTACAATATGCCAACGCAGAGAAGCATGGAAGCCGGTCTGTTTGAGATCAAAGAACGGACGATCAACAATCCGGACGGAAGCGTGCGGATCACAAAGACCGTGCTGGTGACAGGGAAAGGTCAGCAGTATTTTGTGAATAAATTTCTGAAATAAGTAAAATAATCCTTGACTTATGTCATGACATAAGTTATAATAAAGACAGTTAAGGGAACAACTTAACGAGTAAGGTGGCAGGTGCCGGAAAGGAGAAAAGATGGAAGAACATATGACAGTTCTGGAAATGCAAAGATTCCTTAACCAGCAATGCGCTGAGGGGAAAACGGAACTGGAAGCTTACAGAAATCTGATGATGATTCTGGGGCTGACCTATCCGAAGAAAGACAAATAAAAAGAGCCGCTTAACAAAGCGACTCAAACACAAAAACAGGCGGTACTTGCCACCGCCTGCACCCAATAAGAACATAACACAGTTCAGGGAAAATGGCAAGAGTCAAGAGGTGGTAAAAATAGAAAAGAAAATGGGACGCCCGACAGATGCACCCAAAAGCTACCGTGAAAGCTTCCGGTTGTCAGAAAGTGACATGGAGAAAATACGCTTTTGCATGGAGAAAACAGGGGCAGGAAAAACGGGTGTCGTTCGAATGGGAATAGAAGCATTATATAAAGAACTGAATAAGTAAACAGATACAACGGGAGAGCCTGAAAACAGGCTCTCTTTTTGCATACAAAAAAGAAAGGCAGGCAGATACTATGAACAAAGTCAACCGCATGATTTCAAAGTAC
>OGGG01001723.1_pt1 | contig 16084 bp, 10 predicted proteins | sample 1571201 | NCBI WGS metagenome assembly OGGG01 (sample SAMEA2581946, study PRJEB24529) | metagenome | biome: Human gut stool | place: China | collected 2011 | reverse complement strand
TATGATAGGGGTCTCCAAAACCTTTGGTGGGAGTTCGATTCTCTCATCCCCTGCTCTAAAAACACCGTAAATTAGGTGTTTTTTTCATGTTGTGCTGCATTTCATGTTATATCATATCCTTTCTTTTTCCTTCTGTAAGAATCCTATTTCCCGTTATATTTTTGTATTTGTGCCCTACGATAAAACAACCGGCTCAATTCTGAGCCGATGAATCTTTTTTTACAGTTAAGATCAGATAAAGAAACCAGGCGATCATGATCTCACCTCCTACAGGATAGTATATGCAAAGGAGGGATTACAATACGAGCGTTTTACATATTCTTACAGATTGTAAACTGGATCGCATTGTGATGGCGGCAGACGGTCAGTATATTCAATTTTCATAGGGAGTTGTGAAAAAAGAAAAATTGCGGTATAATAGTTTTTGACATATGACGGAAATAGGCATGAGGAGAAAAGATGGCACGACCGACAAAAGCAAGAAGAATCTGTATGGAAGCGGCATATGATAATTTTTGCCCGAATGGTGTTCCGGCAAGGGAAAAAGTCATTATGACGATGGATGAGTATGAAACGATTCGTCTTGTAGACCTTGAGAAGTGTACGCACGAACAATGTGCGAAGCAGATGGGGATTGCCCGCACAACAGTGACCGAAATTTATGAGTCAGCCAGATACAAAATGGCAGACAGCATCGTAAATGGAAAGACATTGGAGATTTCAGGTGGGAATTATCGATTGTGTGATGGAACTGCCCTGTTTTGTTACAATAAAATATGCAGGCGCACCTCAACATCCGTCGGAAAAGATGATATTCAGAGAAAGGAAACAGATCAGATGAGAATTGCAGTTACCTATGAAAATGGAGAAATATTTCAGCACTTTGGACACACGGAACAGTTTAAATTATATGATATTGAGAATAACCAGGTGGTAAAATGCCAGATTGCCGACACGAATGGACAGGGACACGGGGCACTTGCCGGATTTTTGACGGAGGCGGGTGCGGATGTGCTGATCTGTGGCGGAATCGGAGGCGGTGCGCAAAGCGCACTTGCAACTGCCGGCATAAAGCTGTATGGTGGAGTGTCCGGTGCGGCAGATGAAGCGGTAGAAGCTTATCTTGCAGGAAAATTAGATTACAATCCCGATGTGAGATGTTCTCATCATGAGCATGAGCATTCCTGCGCGGAACATAAGTGTGGTGAAGACAAGCATGGATGTGCCGGCAATGAAATGTTATCATAAAAACACGGGACGGGAGAAATTATGATAAACAGAGAAGATATGCTGGAACTGACACGCAGAATGACGCCCAGCCGTACTTCCTTTACGCGTGTGGCAGGCGGCTATATGGAGCTGGGCGGAGAGATCGATGAGAGCTTTAATGTGAACTTTCTCAATCTGTCCGCGGCGGAAAAGGAGAAAAATCTGACGATTGCCAAGGCGGTTCCGTTTGCGGCAACCAATGTAAACCTGCGCAGTTACGCGTTCGGCGACGGCGCAGAGCAGAGAAAAATGCGCCAGCTGTTGTACGGAATGCGCGAGTGCGGACTGAAAAATGATGCGCTGCTGTATACGTTCTACGAGCTTGTGGGTGCACGGTACCGTAGCAGAGAGCCGTATGCGGTTCTGATTTTTCACGACCGCTATGATGTGCCGGTGAAGGCATCAGACAAGGAGCGGCAGGGGGAATCGGAGGAGGTATATGAATATCTGATCGGTGTAGTCGCTCCGCTGGTGGGAGAGTACGAGCCGGGGCGGCCGGTCTGCGGGTTTTTATACCCGGCATTTGCCGACAGGAGCACAGACGATGCGCATGTTGCGATCTTTCAGGCGGATCCGGAACACAAAATCCCGGCGTTTGAAGAACTGTTTCTCACACGGTAGCAGAGGAAGATTGTGCCGGAAAAGGTACAAAAATGGCGGGATTTGCGACAGCAGAAACCGCGCAGGAATATTGGAAGGAATATAGAAAACATCCCGTTTCGGGATGTTTTTTTTGTGAGTTTGAGCAGTTCTATTTTAACACATCAAAGCATTCCTCGGAATTATTGGATACGACAGAACACGCTTTTGCCGCATTTCTGGGAAAATGTAAAGAAAATTTTTCCAGAATTTTGTGAATGGGAAATTTGACTTTTGGGAAGAATCTAGTATGATGAAACAACGAGTGCGAGAGCAGCTCACAGAGTATCATTCTTGAGGAAAGGAGCAAAATGAACAGAAAAATATTGGACGTGACAATGCTGTGCACTTTATGCATTTGTCTCATGGTTGCGGCCAACATTGAGGAGAAGAACACGATACGGGAGAGCAGAGAAGAGATCAGCAGCGCGTATGTAATTTCTGCGGCAGACGGAACTGAGGTTCCGGTTGCGGGTGTGTGCCGTGTTTTATCCGGATATTCATTTACGACAGAATCAGATGAAGCGACAGGAATCACAAAGAACTCCAGAACAATGGTAGCAAGCACGGCGCCGTCCGATGCGGCAGAAGAAGTACAGGTACCCACGGAGGACGCAGAGACACCGGAAGCCAAAGTACAGGCAGCATCGGGGGAAGCAGAGGCACCGGAGGCGGCAGAGAGCAAGCCTGCGACGGTAGAGACGACGACCGGTGCAGAGAACCGCTGGAATATCACATTGACGCAGGAGGAGATAGATTTGTTGGCAAAAATCGTCTGGCTGGAATCGCAGGGCGAGCCGACAGAAGGGCAGGAAGCCGTGGTCGAGGTAGTTTTTAACCGGATGGCTTCCGAAAAATATCCAGATACCTTGTATGACGTGCTCAGTCAGGGAAACCCGACGCAGTTCTGTTCCTGGAAGAACAGAGAGCGGGCGAACCCCACGGAGAAGGAATACACTTCGATTCATGAGGTATTGAATGGAAATACACATATATTAAGAAATGATACGTTATATTTTTCTACGGAACCGTTGACGCCGAGATTGGACCAAAAGATCGGCGGACACAGCTTCTGCTATTAGTAAGGAAGTTTGGGTTAAACCGGAAGGAAAATACGAAGGGAATCCGCAGGGACGAAAGAACCTGCGGGTTCCTTTTGCGTTGCGGGACAAAGCGGCAGACCGGACAAAAGAGAGCGAAAAATGGAAAGAGTTCCCTGTAGATTCCATGTGGTTCCTTTGTTACAATACGGTTGTTGCGGAAATGAAATATTTTTGTAACAAATAAGTAACAATATGGAAGCATATGGAATAAATCGGGAGGATTCTACATAATGAAGAAAAGAATGACAATACTGGCGCTTCTGCTGGCGGGAGCCGTCACACTGGGAAGCTATGGAATGGTGCAGGCAGGACAGGAAAAACGGGAGGTGCCGGTGGCGGGCGTGACACAGACGCTGGCACAGGTGCTTAAGGAAGCGGGAGGAGTGCAGGCACAGACGGCGGATGCTGTGGAGGAACTGCAAAGTAACGCGGCTGTGGCGCGGATGATGGAACCGGAGATGGTGGCAGAGGAAGCGTGGGAGACGGCGGAGATTGCGGAAAATGAACTTCCGCAGACCGCATCGGAGTTTGCGGATATTGCAGTGGCGCAGGTGAATCACTATGTCAACGTGCGGCAGGAACCGGATACGGAGAGTGAAATTCTTGGAAAACTTTACGACAAATCCGCAGCCACTGTGCTGGAGACGACGGAGGACGGGTGGTACCGGATTGCGTCCGGAAATGTGAACGGATATGTCAAGGCGGAATATGTGGTCGTGGGGGATGAGGAGCTTGCCAGAAGTGTGGGAACGCGCCTGGCGACCGTCACAACGACGACCCTGTTCGTGCGGACGGAGCCGACAACCGAGGCGAAGGTGCTTACCATGCTGCCGGACGGCGATGACGTTGTGGTAACCGACGAGTCGACGGAAGGCTGGGCGAAAGTGTCCACCGCGGACGGTGACGGTTATGTGGCACTGGATTATGTGACGCTGTCCACAGAGTACATTCATGCAGAGTCAAAAGCGGAGGAAGAGGCGCGGCTTGCCAGAGAGGAAGCAGAACGGCAGGCGGCAGCCCGTGCGGCGGAGGAAGCGCGCAAAGCCAGAGCGGCGGAGGCGGCACGTGCGGCAGCAGAACAGGAAGCAGCCCGCAAAGCGGCAGAAAAACAGGAGGTGAAAAAATCCGGCGCGGGCAGCAGTGCGGGAAGCAGTTCCGGAAGCAGCGCGGGAAGCAGTTCCGGAGGCAGCGCGGGAAGCGGTTCCGGAAGCAGTGCTGGGCAAAGTGCGCAGACGGCTTCCTCCAACGGTCAGGCGGTGGTCGATTACGCGAGACAGTTTCTGGGAAACCCTTATGTATACGGCGGCAACAGCCTGACAAACGGAACCGACTGCTCCGGATTTGTCAAGGGCGTGTATGCGGCATTTGGAATCAATCTGCCGCGCACATCGTCGGAACAGCGGAGTGTGGGATATGCCGTCAGCCTGTCGGAAATCCAGCCGGGCGACATTGTCTGCTACAGCGGTCACGTCGGCATCTATGCGGGCAACAACACACTGATTCATGCGAGCAATGAAAAGACAGGCATTACGCTGACTTCTCCGGTAACCTACCGCAGCGTGCTGGCGGTGCGGAGAATTTTCTAATCCATCCGTGAGGGCTGCTGTCTCTTAAATATTCCGGTTCCTTGAAATATGACTGGCGGAGAGAACTCCGAAGTGGTATATATATAAGAAAAGGGAGGAAGAGAAGGATGCGGATTGGTGGAATAGAAGCGGGCGGCACCAAGATGGTGTGCGCGATCGGGGAAGTGCAGACAGACAAAGGACAGCCGGGAGAAAATCAGGTCACAATCACAGAGCGTGTGACGATTCCCACAGAGAAGCCCAAGATTACCCTGCCGCGCATGGCTGCGTTTTTTGAGGGAAAAGGAATCTCGTCACTCGGAATCGGGTGTTTCGGACCGGTGGATCTGCACCGTGCGTCCCCGACCTATGGATATATTACCAGCACGCCGAAGCTGGAATGGCAGAATGTCGATATGGTGGGAACTTTTACACGGGCGCTCGGCGTCCCGGTCGGATTTGATACGGACGTGAATGCGGCGGTGCTTGGCGAAGTTACCTGGGGAGCCGCAAAAGACTGCGACACGGCAATCTATATTACCGTCGGCACCGGCGTTGGCGTGGGCGTCTACTGTAACGGGGCGCTCATGCACGGGCTGGTGCACCCGGAGGCAGGACATCTTCTTCTGCAGCGTCACCCGAAAGACACCTACGCCGGAAAATGCCCGTACCATGCCAACTGTCTGGAAGGGCTTGCAAGCGGTCCGGCGGTGGAGGCGCGCTGGGGCAGACCGGCAAAGGAACTGGCGGACCGGGAGGATGTCTGGGAGATGGAGGCGTTCTATCTCGCGGAGGCGGTTGCAAATTATGTTCTGACGTATTCTCCGCAGAAGATTGTGCTGTGGGGCGGAATTATGCACCAGAGCCAGCTCTTTTCAATGGTGCGCACGAAAGTGCAGGAACTGCTGGGCGGGTATATTTCCAATGAGAAAATCTTAAAGGAGATCGATACCTACCTCGTGCCGCCGGCACTTGGAGAAAATCCGGGTATTATGGGAGCGTTTGCGCTCGGTATGCGGGAGGCAGAGTAGCGGAAGCCTAAGGAAGCGTAGGGGCGCCGGAGAACAGGATCGCGGAATCGGCGGGAGTGAAAACAGAATTTAGAAGAACAGAAAACGGGAGCGCTATGCCGGAGATTTTTCCTGACACAGCGCTCCCGTGTGATTTTGTAAAAAAGACCGGGTCTTAGTTATCGCCCTCGTCATCCGATGACATGGAGTATACCTGACGTTTTCTTGCCATCTCATCATTCTCGAGGTATTCGTCGTAGGTGGATACCTTGTCGACAAAGGTGCCGTCCGGCAGGAACTCGATGATACGGTTCGCTGTGGTCTGGACAACCTGATGGTCACGGGAGGCAAAAAGAATAACGCCCGGGAACTTGATGAGTCCGTTGTTTAATGCGGTGATGGACTCCATATCCAGATGGTCGGTCGGTTCATCTAAGATCAGCACGTTGCTTCCCATAATCATCATGCGGGAAAGCAGGACACGTACTTTTTCTCCACCGGAGAGGACACGCATTTTCTTGGTACCGTCATCTCCGGCGAACAGCATACGTCCGAGGAAACCGCGGACATAGGTTGCATCCTTGATCTCGGAGAACTGTGTCAGCCAGTCAACGATCAGAAGATCGGTATCAAAGATCTCGGTGTTATCCTTCGGGAAGTAGGACTGGCTGGTCGTCACGCCCCACTTGTAGGTGCCGGAATCCGGCTCCATCTCACCGGCAAGAATCTTAAAGAGCGTTGTCTTTGCCAGCTCGTTGCTTCCGACAAACGCGATCTTGTCGTCATGTCCGACGATAAAGGAGACATTGTCGAGCACCTTGACGCCGTCGATGGTCTTGGTAATGCCTTCGACGGTCAGAACTTCATTGCCGATCTCACGGTTCGGACGGAAATCGATATACGGGTATTTACGGCTGGACGGACGGATCTCGTCGAGCTGAATCTTTTCCAGGGCACGCTTTCTGGAAGTCGCCTGCTTGGATTTGGAAGCATTCGCGGAGAAACGGGAGATGAATTCCTGCAGCTCCTTGATCTTCTCCTCTTTTTTCTTGTTGGCTTCCTTCATCTGCTTTACGAGAAGCTGGCTGGACTCATACCAGAAATCATAGTTGCCGGCGTAGAGCTGGATCTTTCCGTAGTCGATATCTGCAATGTTTGTGCAGACTTTGTTTAAGAAGTAGCGGTCGTGGGAAACAACGATGACCGTGTTCTCAAAGTTGATTAAGAATTCTTCTAACCAGCTGATCGCATCGAGATCCAGATGGTTGGTCGGCTCATCCAAAAGAAGAATGTCCGGGTTGCCGAAGAGCGCCTGTGCAAGGAGAACCTTGACCTTTAAGGCACTTGGCATATCCGCCATGAGTGTGTAGTGATCCTCCGTCGGGATGCCAAGACCATTTAACATGGTGGCTGCATCGGACTCGGCATTCCAGCCGTCCATATCTGCGAACTCCGCTTCAAGTTCGCTGGCGCGGATACCGTCCTCGTCCGTGAAATCCTCTTTCATGTAGATCGCGTCTTTTTCTTTCATGATATCGTAGAGACGCTTGTTGCCCATGATAACGGTATCGAGTACCGTGTACTCGTCATATTTAAAATGATCCTGCTGCAAAAAGGAAAGACGCTGACCCGGCGTGATGATAACTTCTCCGCTCGTCGGTTCAAGCTGGCCGGACAGAATCTTGAGGAACGTAGATTTTCCGGCGCCGTTTGCACCGATCAGACCGTAGCAGCAGCCCTCTGTGAATTTGATGTTGACATCTTCAAAGAGAGCTTTTTTTCCGATTCGTAAAGTGATGTTGCTTGTACTGATCATATTTATGTTCTCCTAACTTTTCTTGTAAATCACCTGCTTTTATTGCACCAATTCGTATCATACTAAAAAATACGGAGAAATGCAACCGGAACTTCTTATTAAAAAGGGCTTTCACGCTGTGACAAATTGTTTGGATTTCGTTAAAAATTTGATATAATGTACGGGAAGGCAATCGGAGTTATCTTAAGTATGACAGAGGAAATTGCATCTCAGGAGATTGATTTTATGGAGTATGGGGATACGCAAATAAATACAATAGACATGGAGCGGGGGCAGAGAAAAGATCTGATCGGCAAGATGCCGGTCGGAATAGCGGTAGTCCGCGGCGGGAATGAGCTGTATATTGAGATGGTGAACCGGGAATTTTTGCATGCAGAGGGGTATGACAGGGAGGAACTGACCGGAAATACGCCGTTTGTGGAGTATTTGTACCGGGACGATACCGGTGTGTTCGAGGATGCCATCGAAGTGTGCCGGGAACTAAGAACCACGGAGGAGATTGAACTGCGCATCCGTACGAAGAGCGGCGGCGTCTGCTGGGAACTGATGCGGTGCAGACTGTATTATTACCGGGACGCGGTACCTTACTATATCCTGGCAAGCTGGAACATAGACAAGCGGAAGAATCTGGAGGAAGAACTGCGCCTGATGGAGGAGCAGTACAGCATGTTAGAAGAGGTCACCGATGAATTCCCGCTAGAGTACGACGTTGCACAGCGGCGTTTCAGGGTGCCGCGCAAATATCGCGGGAACGGGCAGCCGGGAACGGCAGGGCGCAGATATATGGATTATGAGGAGATGCTCGCGGATATCTGCGAGGAGGATCGTGCCGCGTATGCCAGGGTGCTGGAGGCAGCCAGCAGGGATGTGCGGACAGGAAGTATTGATTACCGGATGAATGTGGCGGCTGCCGGGGAGGAACCTGTATATGTGTGGTACCGGACGATTTACCGGAGCATTGTCGGGGACAACGGACAGATTATCCGCATCATCGGACGCAGCTACGATGTCAGCTCCGACCGCAGGATTCAGGAGGAACTGTCGGAGGAGGCGAAGCGCGACCCGCTGACAAGGCTTTATAATAAGGTGGCGGCATCCGGAGAGGTAGAACGGATTTTAAAAAGTGAGCCGGAAAAACAGCATGTGCTGTTCCTGATCGATATTGATAATTTTAAGCGGATCAACGATACATTCGGGCATACCGTCGGAGATACGGTAATTACTGATATTGCCGGCGTGCTGCAAAGCCAGTTTCAGGAGACAGATGTCACCGCAAGAGTCGGAGGAGATGAATTTCTGGCGCTGATGCGGGATGTGGCTCCAAAGGAGGCAGAAGCGTGCGCCGCGGCGCTGGGCCGGGAAGCCAGAAAAAAGCTGATCGGCGACGACGCCATCGTTGAGGTGACGCTCAGCATCGGCATGGCAGTATACGGCGAGGATGGAAGAGATTATGAGACCCTGTTTGCGATGGCTGACCGGGCGATGTATGCCACGAAGCGGGAAGGAAAAGACCACTATTCGTTTGCGGGCAAAAAGCAGCAAGAGGGAGCAGAGCGGGAGCGCAGGCGCGACAGGATTGAATATGCTCCGGAAAGCGGGCAGAAGGTGGATAAAGAGTTCCTGAATTTTGCGTTCAGCCTTCTCTCGCATGCGAAAGATATCAACGGATCTTTGAACGTGCTGATCGAACAGATTGGGAAAAAATACGGGCTGGGCTTTGCCATGGTGTTTGAGTACCGGGAAGAACAGCAGGAAATGGTGTTGATGAATTACTGGAACCGGGATGGCAGCCGGGTGGAACAACAGGTATTCCCACAATCGGTTACAGTGTTCCGGGAGGCGGAAATCGGGCGTTTTGTCTCGACGCCAACGGAAGATATATTAACGGAGGTTCCCCAGTTGGGGGCGGAGAAATATCATGGAACTTCCATCAAAAACTGTGGAAATGTAAAGTTTGAATTTTCCGGTAACAGAAGTGGCTGCCTGTGTGTGGGAAGCAGCAGTGCAGAGGGATTTTCCAAAGAGGAAGCAGGGATGCTCAGTGAACTCGCGCGGGTGGTTGCTGTATTTGTCTCCCTTCGCAGCAGGCAGAGCGATGACCAGGCAGAGATACGGCATCTGCAGAATCAGGATATGCTGACGGAACTGTATAATCTGGACACATTCCGCAGGCTGATCCGGAAAAAATTAAAGAGCGGTGGGCTTGCGCAGGATGAGAACATGGTGTACGCGCTGGTAAATCTGGACGTGAACAACTTTGCCTATGTAAATGAAAATTATGGACAGGAGGCCGGCGACAGTATTCTGCAGGAGCTTGCAGCGTTAATCCGCAGCGAGTCCCATGTCGTGGAGGCCTGTAGAATGTATTCGGATTATTTCATTGAGCTGGTCAGAGGAACGGACAAAAAGAACATTCTGGGGCTTGTGGAGAGAGAGGATCAGATGTTTGGCGAACAGTTAAAGATCCGCTATCCGGCGGGAGCCATGCAGCTTTCGGCTGGAATCTGCTTTATCGATGACGGGGAAGAGACGTTTGAGAAGATACTGGAGGGAGCCAATCTGGCACGAAAGCTTGCCAAGGAGCAGAATGTGGGAGCGGTCGTTTACCGGGATGACATGAGGAAAAAACGTGATGAGGGAATCCGGATTACCGGAAGATTTTACGCGGCACTGCAGCGGGGCGAGTTCGAGGTATATTTACAGCCGAAGTTCCTGCTCCGCGAGGAGCGGGTCTACGGCGCCGAGGCGCTTGCACGCTGGCGTCTGGAATCCGGCGAGATTCTGTCTCCCGCACGGTTTATCCCTGCACTGGAAAATATAGGCTATATCGTGGATCTGGATTTTTATATTCTGGAACAGCTGCTTCGGGCAATGCGCCGCTGGAGGGATTCCGGAAGAGAACTGTTTACGATCTCCACCAATTTTTCCAGGAGAAATTTTGAGAACGGCGGCGACGATTTTATCGAACGCCTGCAGAATACCCTGCAGCGGTACGGGATTGATCCGTGCTACATAGAGATCGAGGTGACGGAGAGTGTGATTGTGGAGAAGTTAGACAGCTTAAAGGCGTGTCTTACCAGACTTGGCAAACTCGGCTACCGCATCGCCATCGATGATTTTGGAACCGGCTACTCGTCGCTGAGCGTGCTGTTGGAAATCCCGGCGAATGTAGTGAAGATCGACAAGAGCTTTACCGACAAAATCCACCAGAACGGACAGAGTGCTTTTGTCTATCAGATGGGGCAGTTCATCCAGTCGGCAAAGGAGGAGGTGATTTTTGAGGGAATCGAGGAGGAGCAGCAGCGGACGTTTTTGATGGAGTGCGGTTTTAACTACGGTCAGGGCTATTATTTTGACCGCCCGCTGCCCCTGGAGGAGTTTGAAAAAAAGTATATCTGACCAGGGACAAACAGAACATGACAAATGTAGATTGCACACGTTTTCGTACAGTCTGAAACCTTTACAATCGACAAATTAAATGCTAAAATTAGTCTTAAGTCGGAATATGACACTCTATTTTAATTTAAGGAGGAATAATAATGTCCAGAGCAAAACAGTCAATGGACGGTAATACAGCGGCAGCTCACGTAGCTTATGCGTTTACAGATGTTGCAGCTATTTACCCAATTACACCTTCCAGCCCGATGGCAGATACCGTAGATCAGTGGTCTGCAGCAGGACAGGAGAATATTTTTGGCAATCAGGTCAAAGTCGTAGAGATGGAGTCTGAGGCAGGTGCAGCAGGTGCCGTACACGGTTCCCTTGCAGCAGGTGCGCTGACCACAACCTTTACAGCATCTCAGGGTCTGTTACTTATGATCCCGAACATGTACAAAATCGCAGGCGAGCAGCTTCCTTGTGTATTCGACGTATCCGCGCGTACCGTAGCTACCCAGTCTTTAAATATTTTTGGTGATCACAGCGATGTTTACGCCTGTCGTCAGACCGGTTTCGCTATGCTGTGCGAGACCAACCCGCAGGAAGTTATGGACTTAAGCCCGGTAGCTCATCTTGCTACAATCGAGGGTAAGGTTCCGTTCATCAACTTCTTCGACGGATTCCGTACTTCCCATGAGATCCAGAAGATCGAGAAGTGGGATTATGCAGATCTCAAAGAGATGTGCAACATGGATGCAGTTGCAGAGTTCCGTGCACATGCACTGAATCCGGAGCATCCGGCTATGCGTGGTTCCCACGAGAACGGAGATGTTTTCTTCCAGCATCGTGAGGCTTGCAACACAGCTTACAATGAACTCCCGGCAATCGTTGAGAAGTACATGAAGAAAGTCAACGAGAAGCTTGGCACAAACTATGATCTGTTCAACTACTACGGAGCACCGGACGCAGAGCGCGTTATCGTAGCTATGGGTTCCATCAACGACGTAGCTGAAGAGGTAATCGACTACTTAACCGCTAAGGGTGAGAAGGTCGGACTTGTAAAGGTTCGTCTGTATCGTCCGTGGGTATCAGAGGCATTTTTAAAGGCTCTTCCTAAGACAGCTAAGAAGGTTGCTGTTCTTGACAGAACAAAGGAGCCGGGCGCACTTGGTGATCCGTTATACCTTGATGTTGCAACCACACTCCGTGAGGCTGGTCTCGACACTGTTGTCCTGACAGGCGGACGTTACGGATTAGGTTCCAAGGATACACCTCCTTCAAGTGTATTCGCTGTATACAAAGAGCTGGAGAAAGATGCTCCGAAGGCTCGTTTCACAATCGGTATCGTAGATGATGTTACGAACTTAAGCTTACCAGAGGTTAAGCCGGCTCCGATCACATCTGCAGAAGGTACTGTAGAGTGTAAGTTCTGGGGTCTCGGCGGTGATGGTACTGTTGGTGCGAACAAGAACTCCACCAAGATCATCGGTGACCACACAGACAAGTACATCCAGGCATACTTCCAGTATGACTCCAAGAAGACCGGTGGTGTTACCATTTCCCACTTAAGATTCGGTGACAAGCCAATCAGAAGCCCGTACTACATCAACCAGGCAGACTTCGTTGCATGTCATAACCCGTCTTATGTAACCAAGGGATTCAAGATGGTTCAGGACGTTAAGCCGGGCGGAGTATTCATGATCAACTGCCAGTGGTCTGATGAAGAGTTAGCTCATCATCTGAATGCAGATGCGAAGAAGTACATCGCAGAGAACAACATTCAGTTATATACAATCAACGCAATCGACAAGGCAATCGAGATCGGTATGGGCAAGCGTACCAACACGATCTTACAGTCTGCATTCTTCAAACTTGCAAACGTTATGCCGATCGATCAGGCAGTAGAGTTCATGAAAGCTGCAGCTAAGAAGTCCTACGGTAAGAAGGGCGACGCAGTTGTAGAGATGAACTACAAGGCAATTGATGCCGGTGTAGACGCAGTACATAAGGTAGAGGTTCCGGCTTCCTGGAAGAATCCGGAGGCAGACGCAGCTCCTGCAGAGCTTAAGGGTCTTCCGAAGACTGTTAAGATGGTAAGAGACTTAATGGAGCCGATCTCCTTAATGGATGGCGATTCCCTTCCGGTATCCGCATTCAAGGAGAACCCGGACGGACAGTTCGAGCTTGGCGCTGCTGCATATGAGAAGCGTGGTACAGCCGTAACCGTTCCGACATGGAATGCTGAGAAGTGTATCCAGTGTAACCAGTGTGCATTTGTATGTTCTCATGCAACCATTCGTCCGTTCATGCTGAGCGAGGATGAGGTGAAGGCAGCTCCTTCCAACATCAAGCTTGCAGATACAAAGCCGAAGGCAAGCGAGTACAAGTACACCATGAGTGTATCTCCGTTAGACTGTATGGGATGCGGTGAGTGTATCACTGTCTGCCCGGTAGGCGCAATCGAGATGGTTCCGCAGGAGTCTCAGGCAGAAGAGCAGCCGGTATTCGATTACCTGGTAGCAAACGTAGGCAAGAAGCCTGGCATGCCGGCAGACAACACTGTAAAGGGATCCCAGTTCAACCAGCCGCTGCTTGAGTTCTCTGGTTCCTGTGCAGGATGTGCTGAAACATCTTACGCTCGTCTGATCACACAGCTGTTTGGTGAGCATATGTACATCAGTAACGCAACCGGATGTTCCTCTATCTGGGGTGGTCCGGCAGCTACATCACCATATACGGTAAACAAAGATTCCAAGAAGGGACCGGCATGGGCAAACTCCTTATTCGAGGATAACGCTGAGCATGGTCTTGGTATGGAAATCGGTCAGAAGGTACTTCGTGAGCAGGCAATCGCTTCTGCAGAGAAGTGCGCAACATCTGACAAGGCAAGCGCTGAGTTAAAGGCAGCATTTGACAAGTTCGTTGAGACAAAGAACGATACAAAGGCAAATACTCCTGCAGCAGCAGCTCTTGTAGCAGAGTTAGAGAAGGCAGCAGCAGCCGGATGCCCGGATGCAAAGGCTGCAGTTGAGAAGAAAGATTACCTCGCTAAGAAGTCCGTATGGATCTTCGGTGGTGACGGTTGGGCATACGATATCGGATTCGGCGGTCTGGATCACGTACTTGCTTCCGGTGAGAACGTAAACGTTATGGTATTCGATACCGAGATGTACTCCAATACAGGTGGTCAGGCTTCCAAGGCTTCCAACATCGGTGAGGTTTGCCAGTTCGCAGCTTCTGGTAAGGAAGTTGGCAAGAAGAGCCTTGCAGAGATCGCTATGAGCTACGGTTATGTATATGTAGCACAGATCGCTCTCGGTGCAAACATGGCTCAGGCTGTCAAGGTTATCGCTGAGGCTGAGGCTTACAACGGACCGTCTCTGATCATCGGTTACGCCCCATGTGAGCTGCACGGTGTAAAGGGTGGTATGAACCACTGCCAGGATGAGATGAAGAAAGCAGTAGCAGCAGGTTACTGGAACCTCTTCTCCTTCAATCCGCAGCTCAAGGCAGAGGGCAAGAATCCGTTCACTCTGACATCCAAGCCGGGCGACGGTTCTTATCAGGATTTCCTGAACAACGAGACACGTTACAGCCGTCTGACCAGAGCATTCCCGGAGAGAGCAGAAAGACTGTTCAAGGCTTCCGAGGAAGCCGCAAAGGCTCGTTACGAGCACTTACAGAGACTGGTAGAGCTGTACAAATAATCAGCCCGATCAGCAGATTGTGTAATGCATAGAAGGATCGCAGTTCATGTTTCCATGGACTGCGATCCTTTTTGTGTTATACTTGCACGTTTGTAATTAGATATGTTAAAATAAGCCGAAGTATATTAGACAATAACGTATAGGACAGGAAGAGAAAATGATGCAGTTAAGCAGAGAGAAAAAACATTTTTTGCACTGCAAATACAGAGTGGCACTGGCATGTCTGACAGCAGTCAGCCTTATTGGCGGCTGCGGATATCATAAAAGCTATCATCTGGAGCGGAAATACGGCGACGTTCTGAAATCGTTTTTGCCGGACGGGTATGAGATCACAAGGACCGAGAAGGAAGATAAGGTAAACGGAAAACACTATTATACCAGCAATAATCATCCTACTTTAGACGGATACGTATACGACACCTATGATTATTACAGCATTGATTACGGATATAACAATTCCCACTCCTGGTATATCAGCACGTATCTGGTCGCAAACGGAACATACGAGGATGACGACTGGATGGCATCGCAGGTATGGGGGCAGATTACCTATGAGATCGAGCGTCTGATGCGCCGTACGACGACACAATATAAGTATGTAGATGAGAACGGCGACACCCAGAACTTCGGGGCAGTGACCACACTGAGCGGGACAGAAATCTACTGTGATATGGATGATCTGGAGATTTTGAACAACCCGACCGGGATCAACCTGGCTGAATTTACGTGGGATGATGTGAGAAGTCTCGGCAATCCGGAGATAAAAATTTATGCAAAATCTTCTACTAACAAGGATGCGCTGCAGGAAGATGTGATTCAGGGTGTGCAGGAAGCGATTCAGGAAGATGCGGGAGATGGAATTGTAATCACAATCGAAGTGGACAGGTAGGACTTGAAACAGAGGTGGTTTTGATCTTGCCATGCAGCCGAATGAGATCCGGTGGTTATCAGATCTGACAGAGGAAGTGTTTAAGGGAAATGGACAGAAAAAAGAAGCGGATTCATTTGTCAAAAGAGAATGAGAAAGTTTTTCGGGAGATTCTTACGGAGGTATGCAAAAATTCCAGGTTTCTCTCCTCCAGCCAGTTTATGCAGCATGGTTCCACGAGCGTATTCCGCCACAGCGTGGCGGTGGCGTACGTCAGTTTTTACATTGCGGAAAAGTATAGAATCCGCGTGAACTGTCATGCGCTGATCCGCGGGGCGTTACTGCATGACTATTTTCTATACGACTGGCATGAGAAGGACGATTCCCATAAGTGGCATGGATTTTATCATGCAGGAAAAGCGCTGCAGAATGCGATGGAAGATTTTGCGTTGAGTGAGATTGAGAAGGAGACGATCCGCCGGCATATGTTTCCGCTCAATCCGATTCCGCCGCGCTGCAGGGAGGCGTGGATTGTGACACTGGCGGATAAGATCTGCTCCGGCGGGGAGACTGTCGAAGGATTTTGGGAGAAGTTTGAGGAGATTAGGAATCCTTCATAAAATAGAATTGCCGCAATAAGCATATCGCTATTTGCTTTGATAAGTAATATTATTAGAAATAGATACTTAAAAGTTCCAGATAAACATGCGGCGGCAAATTCTGACCGCA
>OGGG01001718.1_pt1 | contig 16123 bp, 10 predicted proteins | sample 1571201 | NCBI WGS metagenome assembly OGGG01 (sample SAMEA2581946, study PRJEB24529) | metagenome | biome: Human gut stool | place: China | collected 2011 | reverse complement strand
GTGAAAGAAAGGGCTAGACGACCGACAGAAGCGACCGGGTCACCAATTCCGATCGCCAAAGACGAATTAATAACGAAATAAATCCACATTTAGAGTAAACATATATATAAACACCAATCAACATTTATTACTGAATAGCCTTAAAAATCTACTATTGTAGAAATACTAAGACAGCATAAAACTCACTGAAAAAATATATATTATCAGGAGGATACAAAAAAAGGACTGAATAACGTTTTATTGTTAGACAGTCCCTTGCAAACATACTTTCTCCGCTGGAAGCACTATCTATCGCGTCAGTTCTTCCAGTTTATTCAGCAATATCTGACCTCTCAGATTCTTACCAACAATCTTTCCCTCTCTGTCAATTACAACAATAAAAGGGATAGCACTGAACTGATAAAGTTCTTTCACCTCTTTACCAGCCTGTGGAGCCAATACCTGGCACCAAGGCATTTGTTCATCTTCCAAAGCTTTACGCCAAGCTACTTCATCTTTATCGATAGAAACACTCAGGAACTCAACGCCTTTTTCATGATAAGTCTCATAAGCCTTCTTTACATTCGGAATCTCACCCCGACACGGGCCACACCAAGAAGCCCAAAAATCAATCACAAGCACTTTCCCTCGAAAATCAGACGGTCCCAACTTACTCTTTCCATCTGCTGTCAACAAAGAAAATTCAGGAGCGGGCATTCCTTCATACAACCGTTTTTTCTGTTCTAACGTAATATTGAAATTCCTTACAGCCTCGCTATTCGGATAAGCTTCTGTCAATTTTTTCGCTATACGCTCCACCACTGCATTGTATTTATCATCTTGCAATTGTGAAAGCAATACCACCACAGACTCCCGGTCAGCATATATATCAGCCCAATGACTGATACAATCAAAATATTCTGCACGACAAGCATTTCCCAAAGTTTCATTTAATTCCCGCTGTGTCTCCGCCGACAAGTCTTTGCATCCATACAGTACTCTACCGATATCACCTACCATTCTCATGAAACGCATAGACTCCCAATTCAGTACATCCAACACTTCATTATTGGTTCCCCCCTTGACAGCATAATAGGCTGGACGCATAACCTTAAATTTCGATGTCCCGAAACCAGGGAAATCCACACTCACATCCTCATCACCGAGCCATATTGTCGCTTTTTGTCCACGTTGACAATCCAACTCGTACAAACCCGGATTCTTTACAGTCACCTTCATTTCATAAGTTCCGTCACTCTGAATAGTACAGGAATCTATCACTTGTTTGGAATGTCCTTCCTGTTTCACCACCTGAACCACATTCTCTCCCGGACGTAATGCATTTACCTTACCGCTGATCGTAACCACCGAAGACTGTTTTTTATACTTCTCAGGATGACGGATACGATCGGCAATACTTTCAAAACTTTTCATCATCTGTATATCTGACGGCTCTGTAGATGTCGACAATTCTTTGGCTCTACGCTCCATCAATACTGCAATTGCTTCACGAAAAACCGGGTCCTGGCATTCTACATTCAAGCGTACTCCCCAGTTGTAGACGATAAAATCCGACATGCCACCTTTATCCAAACGCTCTGTAGCCATCTTTATAAACGAAGCCCAATCTCCCTGTTTTTCCGCATAAAACATCCGGGCATCCTCCACAATATTCTCCTTGCCGCCGACATCACTCTTCATCAATCGTTTGACATATTTCTCAAATCCTTTCTCATCAAAAGTACCTTGTCCCTCTTTCTCTTTCCAATAACGGTATGCACCTGAATTGTACAACGAATATATTTTTTTATTCACTTCCTTTTCTCCCAATGCTGCAATAAAATCCGCCCGATGTTTATACACATATACGGCCGTCTCATCGTCAACATCCTTAATATATTTACGGAAAAGATCCCAATATTCACGTTCTGTCAATTTGTTCTTATCCAATGTTTTGAAATAGTCCACGCAAATATTTTCCGCTTTCCGGCTCTCGGATGCCAATGACAACACCTCCATATAAGACTGAATGAAAGCAAGCTCACGGTTACCGGAAGCATACTGCTCATTCATCCAGGCATATCCTTTCCTCTCAACGGCCCGTTTCCCTTCCGCCAGCAATATTTTGAGATCAGGAGCACCCACTATCCGATGAATCACATCTCCCTCAGTATTAAAAAACAGCAAGGTCGGGAAGGCATTCACCCCCCATTGTTTGCCCATCGTTTTTCCTTCTCCTGTACCCATATCCATCTTCACATTCACAAAGTGTTCATTGAAATAATCTCCTACTTCTTTCAAGGTAAAGACCTCTTTTGACAAACGCTTACAAGGTACACACCAATCGGTGTAGCAATCCATAAATATGGTCTTACCTGATTTCTTCGCCTCTGCCAATGCCTCTTTCCAGGTTCCGTTGAAAAAACGGATGCCGGCATCGACAGCCGCTTGTTTATCCGACGTTTCCATTTGTGCCTTTATTGCTTTCAAATCGGCTGTATTCAAGCGGATAGTTTGGGCATCTACTCGCACGCCCCCTAAAAATGCCATTATGCTAAAAAACGCAATTAAAAAAGTTGATTTCATCATTTTAAATATTTTTAATGTTATTGTTTTTTCCACCCCATATCCATAACACGTCCGAAACCGTCGTAACTTTTCTCAGAGCTTTTATCCACTACGCCACTCGACGGATCTACACGCAATTGGTAAACAACCCCCTCACCTGCAATATCGGCAGTCGCAATATAAATAACCTCACAATCATTGACAGGCTTGTTACCACTTGCACCATAAAGGTATTTTTGCAAACGGACACAAGTAATTTCCGTCCCCGCAGGCGCTGTCCATACAGGAGTCGCTTTCGCAGGCACTGACTTATAATCAAGCAAATACAAGGTATTTCCACTTGCATAATAAAAAATCTCTCCTTTATAACCGGCAGTCACGGATACCACTTTTTTATCCAAACCTTCACAACCGCCAAGGTCGTATTTAGCTTTACCGATAGCATTCTGAGTGAATATCCCGCAAAAATCAGCAACGAGCAAATAATGATGTCCCGAAGCATCTTTCATCAGAATATGCTCATAATTATTACGTCCGAAATCGCTGGCAACAAGTTCTAATCCGACTTGATTACAATCGAATGCGGCCTCTTTACCCTGCACCGAAAAATCAGACAATGCCGAACCGTTATTTTTCAGGCAGCGGAATTTTTGTGTCGACTGATTGTAAACAACTCCCATATAACCCGCAGTCGCCATTTGGGCACACCAGGGTGCCAATTCTCCACTCTCATCCTTACACGGTACTCCGAATTTAAGCGTGTTCCGATTCGACCCCATCGAAGAAGCATTCAAACCATACCCCTTATTGTCATTTACCATGAATTCACGCCGTCCGGAAGATACTGTAAAACAAGTGATATTCCGTTGGGCAGGCACTTCATAAAAAAGATTGTCAAAAGTATAAAGCGACGTAAAAGAAACAGGGTCAACACCCATTATTTCCTGATCAGAAACAAGATAAACGACTTCCGGTTTCGTTGACATGGAATAAACGACTCGTACCGGCTTGCCATTCATAGCCTCCCCATTCAAAGAAGAATATACATCCAAGGTTATCTTTTCCTGTATAACATCAGGTGAAACCAGGTCATTGGCAATCAAACCGACATCGGTTTTCCCATTCCGCTCGTACAACACCATCCACCCCTCGCTCAAGCCAGCATGTACTTTCAGATTGAATTTCATAAAATCATCCGTTTCCGTCTGTCTGTTATGGACGGAAAAAATCAATGTCCAATTGATAGTCGGCAAACTGACCGCTACGTTCAACTCGATTTCAGTTGAAAGCGTATCGCTGGAAAGAATAGGAGTCGTCGTTTCTTGCTGTATGGCTACCCATTTGAATTCCAATTCCGGAAAGTCTTTTTCGGAACCGTTCACCAGTTTCCCATTGCAATATACTTTCAGAGGAATTGCAAGCGTTTCCTGCAGTGCAACCGAATAGTCGGTACGGATTCCCGCACCTGCCGTATCAATTATGATTTCATCCAAATCACGGTAATCATAATTACCCTTGTCCTCATAGCAAGCACTCGCCATAAACACCCATACAAGCACCCACAATACATTATTCAATACTTTCATAAACATACAATTTAAAATGAAATAGGTCCGTATTCATCCGAGAGGGGGCGGTCAGGATTCGCCGGGTCATTATTATACGCCTCCAATTCCTGACGGCATCGATTTTGCCAATAAACCGCTTCCGAATAGGTCAGTTCCCCCGGAGCCGAAGGAATAACAGCACCATAACATACACGAGTAACGGGGACTCCGATAACTTGCGTCATAAAACGATATTTTACTGCACTATATGTTCCCCAAAATTTGCTTAATGGCTGATAAGTTTCCAAATCCTCTTCCCAGTAAAACGGTTTCTTTTCCATATCTTCCACAATCAAATACAATCGGGCATATTCCCTCGCACCACCGCGAAAGCCGTCTTTTTCACGCACCGCAAAAACCACTTTAAAAGAAGAATTTTTAAAATCATCTGTTGACTTCAGGTAAATCGGAAAAATACCCGACACTTCCCCCTGGGGTATCACATAAGGTTTCACGACATAATGCTCGCCGGCAATTACCTGGTCGAGGTCACCCTCCACAGCTTCCAATTCAAAGGTACGATCAACCGCTGACGGCATCCCTGCCACCCGGACATTAAACATTACCGAATCATATTCAAGCGTCAAAGGACGGTAATAGTAATTGTACACCGTGCTATCTGTCCGTGAAGTCAATTCTACCCCACCAAACCAAATATTCAAAAAATCCTCATTCAAAGCGAAGAGTTGTCTTTCGTTTTCTTTACAAGCCTCTAAACACAAAAGAGTTGCAAGACACATAAATATATATTTTTTCATACGTTCTATCTTTAAATTTTATTGATTGCTGACCCAACCCGGATTTTCCAGTTCTTCCTTAGGCATCGGTATCACATATCTTCCTTCTCCTGCCAAATCCACATCTGTTCCAGGTACTACAGAACGATTCAAGCGTTTATATTGGAAAAACAACTGACCGCCCCCTATGACTTCTTTACGGTACTCAGCCAAAAGCAAGGTTTCAAAAGCCGAAAGGTCTGCTTCCGACAAATCTGCCACACCACGGTGACGACACACCTCGTTCAACGGTTCCAACACATCACCGGAACTATGGTAACGGCATTCCGCCAAGATGTAATACATTTCAGGCAAACATATCAAAGGCAGTTTGTTACGATAACTCTGTGCCCAAGAAACAGATTCCAACTGGTCATATTTTTTCAGATAACGCAAGGTATTGCTCATACCCACACCCGTCTTAAACAGATAAAGATAACGATAGTCGTAAGAAGAACCATAATATTCCGATAATCTGCTTTCCTCCAAGGCGAAACTATTGTTTCCTCCATCCAGGTATTTATCGACAATATTACCCAAGGTCACAATGTTCAACGCAAACAAATGCTCGGTCGAAAAGGTCAGGTCAGCTACACTCTCATTTGTCAAGTTCTCCTGTTTTACCCACTCGAAACATCCGCTGCCAATCACTTCCTTTGCACACACTTCTGCATTCGCATAGTCCCCTTTATACAAATATACCCTTGCCATCAAACCTTTTACGGCGTAATAGTTCAAATGCACCTGACGATTCATCAGATAGCCGTTATCGTCAATTTCTGAAACAGTGCGTCCTGTCAATATCGGGTCATTCTCCAGACATTTCGCCGCATCCTGCAAATCCTTCAATACCTTACCCACAAAATCCCCGACCTTTTCCTGAGGGAAAATCGTCGGCGCATATTCCGTCACATAAGGAATCGCAATCCGTTCCATTCCCACTGCGCAACTCGCTCCGAAAATGCGCAATAAATCGAAATGCAAGTATGCCCGCAATGCCAATACTTCACCTTTAATGATAGAATAATTGTCACCGCTAAACAAATTCTCTTTTCCTTCCAACTCTTTCAGCAGCTTATTGGCATTTGCTATCGCATTATACAAGCCAGTCCATACCGAATCAATCCGTACCTCCGATGCCGCATTCTCAAAATCATACTTCTGGTCATCCTCATAATTATAGGGAACAGACGTCCACTCTTGTCCCAATACACCTAACCATCCGAAAGTCAATTCTTTCCCATACAACCCCTCTTTTGTCATCAACGAATAGACCCCTGACAACGCTTCCTTGAAGCCCATTTCCGATGCGAACAAATCTTTGTCTTTCACTTGCGACTTCGGGTCCACGTCCAGCCAATTGTTACATGACACCATCACCAACAAGCATCCTATCAACAATATTTTTGTAAATTTTTTCATAATATCTTTCTATTTAGCATTAAAAAGTAGCCTGCAAACTAAACGAACAAGTTCGGGCAAAGGGATATTCCAATCCTCTCTCCGCCTTCACAGTTGAAACACGGAAGACATCCGTCATGTAAAAGGCAATCTTCAGTCGCTCTACATACCTTTTGACATTCAAGCGTTTAAAATCATAGGAAACATTCAACGATGACAACGACAACTCATTCGACTTCTCCACGAAACGCGAGGTCGGATAAGTTTGTGTAGGTGTACTTCCACACGCTTGAAAAATGTCCTGTCACCCGGTTCTTTCCATGTCCCCGTAAAAACCCTTCTGTCCACATTCCACTGCACATCCACGTTTTCCACTCTATCCACCAACGTCTGATTGTAATACTCTCCGCCGGCTTTATATGCAAACGAACAATTCACTGCCAATCCCCGCCATTCCGCATTAAAACCGAAATTACCCTGGAATTTAGGATTTGCCTCTCCACATACCACTTGGTCATTCACGTTCCACACATAGGTCCGGTACCCGTTCCGGTCTATGAACATCTCTTCACCCGACGCAGGGTCAATGCCCAACGAACGTACCGCCCAAATGGCGCTTGTCGATTGTCCCTCTTCAAAACGGGTATAAGGTTTAGTCGACAGCGGATTTCCCTCATCATCTATCTGTTCATCGTTCGATTTTGACAAAGCATCCGAAATTTTCTTGATTTCATTCTTATTCGATGATACAGATCCGAATAAAGTCACATAAGCATCATTCTTTGTATTCTCGTACACTCTCCAGTTTATGGTTGCATCGAATCCTCTGTTCTGTACCTCTCCCAGATTTTCCTTGAATGTATTGAAACCAGTAGAACCAGAAAGATCAAAATCCACCAATAAATTATCCGTATTACTGACATAATAATCGAAACGTACCGTCATCCCTTTCAGCAATTGTACATCAAATCCCACATTCACATCCCTTGTCTGCTGCCATTTCAGTTTGTCGTTCGCCATGCCCATCAAATAAGCTCCCACGATATTGTCATATTCCGCATCCGTAAAATATTTATACGTCGCCATTGCCTGATACGGATTGAAATTCTGACTTCCTGTATAACCGACCGATGCCCTTAATTTAAACTGCCTTAACCATTCAGCTTCTTTCAAGAAAGCCTCATGGTGTAGGTTCCAACCAACACCTGCCGACCAAAAACCACCCCAACGGTTGTCTGATCCATAAATAGACGACCCGCTCAAACGATAAGACAAGTCTGCCAAATAACGGTTGTCGTACGAATAGTTTACGGCTCCGACAACACCCACTTCACGAGTAGTTTCCTCATCGCCACCCGGACGGCCGTTCTCCGCATATTGTTTGGCAAATGCGACGTGATCCACCTTGTTATTCAAGAACCCCCAAGCCTCCATGCTGTGCCACTCATACGAATTTTGTTGCATATTCCAGTTCAAATTGGCAAACAAGAGGTGCTTGTCCCACTGTTTCGAGTAATTCAGCGTCGCATCCACTTTCAATGTTTTCGTCACCCCATCCTTCATGTAATACGAACCACGCTGAAAATAACGGTCTCCCGTCCACTCTGCAAAGCGAGTATGGCTGCCTGGATAGAAATCTTCCCTACTATCCTGTTTTTGTGTATATCCAAAACGTCCTATAAACTTCAGATCCTTATACATTTGCCACTCTACATAAAAATTATCCGTCACCTCCGTATATTTCGCAAAATTTTTCGTACCTAACATCGCATTATACAATGGGTTGTAATACTTCGTCGCTTCCTGCCATTCGCGCTGGCTATACGATCCCAATACCTGCTTTACATTACCATTTTCATCCTCTGAAGTCCAATAAGGATTCAATTTCGTATATTCCGAAAAGCTCCCATAAGGCGAATCATCCGCCCGGTTAAATGTAGTCGACAAAACATTCCGGAACAACAGGCTTTTATACCGATACGACAAGGTTATCGCACCCGATACTGTTTCCCTGTCCGAACCTTTCATCACACCCGCCACTTTATTATATGATAAATCCACTCCATACCGCAAATAATCATCTCCGCCTTCCAAATAGAGCGAATGTTTGTGACCGAAACCCGTATGTAAAGGTTTTGCCAGCCAATAGGTATTCACACCACGTTCCACCTCTTTTTTCAACACGTTATATTCCTCCGCCAACCATTGGGCATCTACCGGAAAATGGCCTTTGTATCTTCCTGCCGTCCGTTCTACTTCCAGTTTTTCGGTTGCATCGCAAAGATCATAACTCGTCAAATCCGGAGCTGTCACCGTCAAATCCCCCGTATAGCTCACCTTCAGTTTCCCTTTCTCCGGCTGTATGGTTTCGATGACCACGACCCCATTAGCTGCCCGCGAACCGTAGATTGCTTTTGCAGCCGCATCTTTCAACAACGTGACCGATGCCACCCGGTTCATATCCAAGTCGAATACTTTCTCTGCCGTTGCCTCAAAACCATCCAGAATAAACAAAGGTTGGTTGGGATTTGATCTATACTCACCTTTCACATTCGGCAGACTAGAAGCCCCGCGAATCTGAATATCAGGCATCCGGTTAGGGTCACTACCAAAATCCACGCTCTCTGTAACCATAAAGGAGGGATCCATATTTTTCAAACTCTGCAATATATTTTGATTACCCAATCGCTTCAAATCCTCCTGTTTGAAAGTCGTTGCAGCACCTGTAAAACTCTCAGCCTTGCGAATAAAAATACCTGTCACAACCACTTCCTCCATCTCTGTCACCTCTTCTGTCAATACAACTTCCATAGGCATTGGGTTGGTTTGTTTCAAAACTTTACGCTCTGCCTTATATCCAACAAACGAAAATTCCAATTCTCCCTCTGTCACCGGTAACGTTATCTCAAACTTACCATTCTCATCCGTTGCCGTCCCCAACGAAGTTCCCACCAGTCTGACCGTCACTCCTGGAAGTGGTTGCTTTTTTACATCTACCACCACACCTGTCACTTTAAATACCTTTTTTTCCTGTTGTTCCTGTACAACGGATTTTTCACAAGGTTTCAGCACGATCATTCTGTTCACGACCTCCCAGCTATAGCTATCATAAAACAACTCTTCCAAAACCCTCTCTAAAGTTGAATTCTCTACTTTAACCGACACTTTCCGACCGGTATTCAATACCCGGTCATTAAAGAAAAAATAAAGATCCGTTTGTCTCTCTATTGCTTTCATCACTTTTGCCAGCTCTACATTATCATATTTCAGCGAGATTTTTTTCTGCTGCGAATACGTCTTGGCATTCACTTGAATAAAGAAAACCAATAGAAGAAAAAGAGTAATTTTCATTGCACGCAGTAATTTTTTAAATAAATAATACAACGCAGCAACCTCCGATTGCTTTTTTTTCATAAATTTGAACATTAAAATTAAACATGTCCGGATTGCTACCAACAATTCCGGAATAAACAACTCACTCAAACACCGGCATAGCTACGAACAAATTGCCGGTGTTTATTTTGCAGTAATAACTACCTGATTATTTTCATCCATTACGAAACGCACGTCCACCACCGTCTCTATCACTTTAAACAATTCTTCCAACGGCATACTTTTATCGATTACCCCCGTAAAAGTCACAGCTCTCACGGTCTCGTCGGAAAACACCGTTTCCACCCCATACCAACGGTACACCTGTCTCATAATCTCCTCCAACGACATCCGGCTAAACACAAACAGTCCATCTTTCCAGGCAATATATTCCCGTACATCCACTTTCTTCACGTTCAAACTCTCTGCCGACGCAGCAGCCTGCTCTCCCGGAACCAATACAATCTGACGTGTTCCTCTCCCAACCCTTACCTTCCCCTCTACCAGCGTTGTCACGACATCGGTACGTTCCGGGTAAGCATTTACATTAAAGTGCGTTCCCAAAACATTCACTTCCACCCCCTGCGCCATAACCTTAAACGGATGTTCCTTATCTTTAGCCACTTCAAAATACGCCTCACCCTCCAAATATACTTTACGTTCATTACCCGTAAATACTTCCGGATATTTCAAGCGGCTGTCCGAATTTAAATACACAACCGTTCCGTCTGATAAGCGTAACTGATATTCCGCCGCTACAGGAACTTCCAATATATTAAACCGCTCAGCCGCCCTATTTTTCTGTCCACTTACCTCATATACAAGTCCCCCGATACTATCCCGGCGGATAGTTACCGCATCGGTCGTCAGAGATTCTTCCAGCTGTTGCTCATCTACCGCAATTTTTTTCCCAAATGCCAAAGTCAGCATAACGGCATTCTGCGGACGTACATATCCTTCCATTTGCTGCTGTTGCTCATTCCCACGGCCATTCCAAAGGATATATCCCGCCACACCTAACCCCAAAGGTAACACTACGGCAACTGCATACTTTATCACATTCCACCATAATCTCCGCTCCTTATTCCTTACCGTACCTATCTCCCTTTGTACTTTATCAAACACTTCTTCTATATCCAACTCCGGTTCTTTCACAGCCATATACATTTGGTCGACAACTTCCCGCACCTGCAATTCATCTTTGTTCCCCTCTTCATAAAGAGCCGCCCATACTTTACGGAATAATTCCTCTTTGGTACTTGTATCCATGCTCCTGCATTTTGAAATTCTTTTATAAAGAACATGAACATCCCGAAAGGGTGAAAAAATTATAGTATTTTTTTTAAGGAAAGTAAAAATAAAATAGTAAGATACATATTATCAGGAGATTTCTGAACCGTATTTTTTAATTTCTTATAAGCAATCTTCACTTGTGACTTTACTGTATTCACCGACACCCCCAATTCCTTGGCCGTATCTGTATAGCTCATTCCCTCAATTACAGACATCACAAATATCTTTCTACATCCTTCCGGCAATGCATCAATTACTTTCTTTATAGTCAATAATTTAGCATCTACATCAATCTCATCGTACGTCAACCCCGCTAACCATTCCTGCTCACGCACAATCTCTTTTTCCTGCCTGATCCGGATATTTTGATGCCGGATATAATTCAACACATAATGCCGCACACAAGAATATAAATAACCCTCTATGGCAATATCAGGCTTCATCTCCTTCCGATGGTTCCACAAATACACAAAACTTTCCTGAACAGCATCTTCTGCCACAGCTGTATCCCGATAAAGTCCTAATGCCACAAGCTGCATACTTCGCGCATATTTCCGGAACAAACGTTCAAAAGCCTTCACATCGCCGGCAATAAACTTATTTATGGTTATCTGATCTAACATGATTTCAATTACAAAATTGAAAAAAATAAATACAAACACAATTCTACCCAACAATTTTTTTCCAAAAAAATAAAAATATCACCAATACCATTATTTTTCAATCACACTTTTTATATACTTTTGTAAGGAAAAACAACAAATACAATTATGGCACAACTTCCTTCTATACCAAAGGGAACAAGAGATTATTCACCTGAAATCATGGTGAAGCGCAATTATATATTCGATACGATCAAGAGTGTTTTTAAACGATACGGTTATATGCCGCTGGAAACGCCAGCCATGGAAAACCTGTCCACTTTAATGGGCAAGTACGGAGAGGAAGGGGATAAGCTATTATTCAAAATCTTAAATTCAGGAGATTTTATCGGGAACATCTCCGATCAGGAATTATTAGAAAAGAATAGTATAAAGCTCACCAACAAGATCTCAGAAAAAGGATTACGTTATGACCTGACTGTCCCTTTCGCACGATTTGTCGTACAACATCAAAGCGAATTAACCTTTCCTTTCAAACGTTATCAAATCCAGCCGGTTTGGCGGGCCGATCGGCCTCAAAAAGGACGTTACCGGGAATTTTATCAATGTGACGTAGATGTTGTCGGAAGTGATTCGCTTTTGCATGAAGTAGAGTTGATTCAAATGGTCGACGAAGTATACCGGCGTCTGAAAATCAAGGTGCGTTTATTAATCAATAACCGGAAAATACTGGCAGGAATTGCAGAAATCATAGGTTATCCGGACCAGCTGACAGATATTACAGTAGCCATCGATAAAATGGACAAAATCGGTCTGGACAAGGTTAATGCTGAATTACGGGAAAAAGGAATCACCGAAGAAGCAATCGTCAAATTGCAACCTATTTTGAACCTGGAAGGAAGTAATAGTGAGAAGTTGGAAAAACTCAAAACTATTTTACAGGATAGCCCTATCGGTTTAAAAGGTGTCGAAGAACTATCCATTGTATTCGATTATCTGAAGGATGTGGACATCCGGACCGAAATCAAACTGGACCTTACCCTGGCCCGTGGTTTGAGTTATTATACCGGTGCTATTTTTGAAGTAAAAGCCTTAGATGTCCAGATCGGTAGTATCACCGGAGGTGGACGTTATGATGACCTGACCGGTATTTTCGGATTAAAAAATATGTCGGGAGTAGGTATATCCTTCGGTGCCGACCGTATTTTCGATGTCATGAATCAACTGGATCTGTTTCCCAAAGATAATATGACAACCACTCAGATCCTTTTCGTCAATTTCGGTAAGCAGGAAGAAAGATATTGTTTACCACTTCTCAAACAACTGCGGGAAGCCGGTATCAATGTGGAAATTTATCCGGAAGCCGCTAAAATGAAAAAACAGATGACTTATGCAGATAAAAAAGAGATACCTTTCGTAGCCCTGATCGGCGAAAATGAAATGCAAGAAGGTATTATCTCCCTGAAAAATATGCTATCGGGTGAACAGCATAATGTTACAACGGAAGAGTTAGTCGAAAGACTCAAGCGATAAGACGAATAAAACATTCATCAACCGGTATTTATGCAGATATATAAAAAGGAACACCGTCCCCTGAAAAGTCACGGATACGATTCCAGATGTCCATGATAAAATGAAAAAGAACAGTGAAAACGGGAAACAACTTTCACTACATGTGATGTGTGCATTTTTCAATTTTTAATTTTCAACATTCAATTATCATGGTACATTATATATCTCCAGCACCTCTTACATTCGAGGTCATCGATAAAATTTTAAGTAAGAATTACAAACTGGCTCTTTCCGAAGATAGTAAAAAATTAATCAACGATTGTAAAGCCTACCTGGATCATAAAATCGAGAGTTCTGCCAAACCTTTATATGGCATAACGACAGGTTTCGGTTCATTATGCAAAATCAGTATTTCCAAAGAAGACCTCAGCCAATTACAGGCCAACCTGGTGATGTCACACGCTTGTAGTCTTGGAGAACCGATTCATCAGGATATCATTCGTCTGATGTTATTGCTGAAAGCACATGCTTTGTCGCTGGGGAAATCCGGTGTGCAATTAGTGACCGTCGAACGGATCATCGATATGTTCAATCATAATGTATTGCCGGTAGTCCGTGAATTAGGTTCTTTGGGAGCCTCCGGCGACTTAGCTCCTTTGGCCAATCTATTTTTACCTTTAATTAACGAAGGAGAAGTGTGGTATAAAGGCAAGATTTGCGATGCAAAAGCAATCAATGCCAAATTGGGTTGGGCCCCGATCAAACTCGGAGCTAAAGAAGGATTGGCACTATTAAACGGTACTCAGTTTATGAGTTCTCATGCCGTATATGCTTTATTGAAAGCTTTCAAGATTGCCAAATATGCCGATATCATCGGAGCGCTTTCATTAGAAGCTTACGACGGTCGAATCGATCCTTTCTTACCTCAGATCCAGGCCGCACGTCCTCACCCGGTCAGATCGAAACAGCACGCAATATCCGTACTTTACTGGAAGGATCCGAATTCCAGCAAAAAGAAAAAACACATGTTCAGGATCCCTACTCTTTCCGTTGTATGCCACAAGTTCACGGAGCCAGTAAAGACAGTATCATGTATGTCGCTTCTGTTGTAGAACGGGAAATTAATTCTGTAACAGACAATCCCACCATCTTCATGGAAGATGATCTGATTATTTCCGGCGGCAACTTCCACGGTCAACCTCTGGCTTTAGTGATGGACTTCCTGAGTATTGCTTTGGCAGAGTTAGGCAGTATATCCGAGCGGCGTACTTACCGGCTGATTTCAGGTGACCGGGGAAATATTCCTGAATTCCTGGTAGCCAATCCGGGCCTGAACTCCGGTTTTATGATTCCTCAATACGCAGCAGCAGCTATTGTAAGCAAAAATAAACAATTGTGCACTCCCTGTTCTGTAGACTCTATTCCTTCTTCCAACGAACAGGAGGACCATGTCAGCATGGGAGGAAATGCAGCGACGAAAACGGTTAAGGTTGCCGAAAACGTAGAACGTATTTTAGCAATAGAACTGATGAATGCAGCTCAGGCAATCGATTTACAGCGGCCAACCAAAACCTCACCTTACCTGGAAGAGTTCCTGAAAGAATTCCGTAGCATCGTCCCCTTCAACGGGCAAGACAGAGTGATGTATAAAGACATCGATGCCGCCACAGAATTTTTAAAACAAGGTGATTTCGAATAAAGCCCAGCGATTTCTTCAGTAGAATATCCCCCAAGTCAAAAAAGCTTTGGGGATATTCCCGAAGAAATTCTTTCATTCATTACGATGTTTGCGCAGATAACGTGTCAAACTTCTTTCACCAATCAAAAGAAGTATAAAAATCCCCAGCAACACAAGGATACGCATACAAACCCCGGAATACAACGAAAAAGTAAAATGACGCATATCGATCATCATCACACTCAACAAGATCGATAAAACATCCAGATACATCACTCCCCGGATCAGTTTCAATCTTTTACTTTTCAATATCTTATTTCTACTTTCCATATTGCCAATAAAGATAACAATCCTAAAATAAAAGACAAAACTTTTCTTTTCTTACCACAAATTATTTTTAATTTTATGGAATTCCATTCGTTTTTGCATCTCTAAGACGATAAATATTTCGTATGTATCATAAAAATAGAAACAGATGAGACTAAGTAAACTTTTAATCGGCATACTATTATTTATAGGTTCAGCCACTTACGCACAGCACTCCCCGCAGGACACCTTGACGGCCTACTACTATCGATATCCTCAACAAGCCATCAAAGACGCCGAGGCACTATACCGACAAGCCATCAAAAACAACGATACCCCTTTACTGATCAAATCATTGATTTTAAAAACTACTTTTACGTTAGCGATCGATCACGAGGACTATCCGGCAATATTAAGCGAAGTCGAAAAATACCTTTCCCAGGAGACGGATTCTGCCGGTATAGCTGTCATAAATTCCTATTGTGCCCAGCTTTATGCAGAGTACTACAATAACAACAGCTATCTGATCAACCAACGCACCCCCGTAACCGATTATATTCCGGAAGATATAGCAAGCTGGAGCAGTAATATTTTCGCCGAAAAAATCAAAAAATGTGTAGCAGCCTCTCTGCTTCCTGCCCGAAAATTACAAGAAACTCCTTTGAGTGCATACAAAGCCATACTGACTTCTTTGACTCCAGCGGATTCATTACGTCCTACACTTTACGACTTTCTTTGTTACCGGGCTATAAATATTCTTTTGCAAACCAATACTCCCGGCTTTGCAGAACCATCTTCCGATTCTCCTTTACTATTCGCTCCGGCCGACGAATTTATCGCCACTCCTATTCCCGCAGAACTAAAAGGGCGGCCGGCTACCATTTTGCAGATATGGCAAGAATTACTCCGGTTCCGGAAAAAACAGGCCAATCACCCAGCTTTCCTGGCTACCGATCTGGACCGTCTGGAATATGCCAAAAACTTCTTATCTCCCCATGACAGGGATACCCTTTATTTAAAAGCTTTGCA
>OGGG01001716.1_pt1 | contig 16137 bp, 14 predicted proteins | sample 1571201 | NCBI WGS metagenome assembly OGGG01 (sample SAMEA2581946, study PRJEB24529) | metagenome | biome: Human gut stool | place: China | collected 2011 | reverse complement strand
CCTGTAATCTTTCCTTTAATTCTAATCCGTTTGCCGCCGCATTCTTTTTCAGGTGGATTTTCATGGCGATAGCCATAAAGAAAATTTTCCTGAAAAAAGGAACAAATGCGGCTGGCAAATCAGGATTGGGATTTATCTTTGATGGAAGGGATAACTATTAAAGATTTTGATTTTATTATATGTAAAATTATTCTTATAAGTAATATGACTTCAATAAATTATTATTGTTCTTACTTTTAGAGGTTTGTAACAAGAGTATCATCAGACGGAGGTAATCCAAGCAAGCAGTCAGGCCTTCACGTTTGAACTCCTTTCCGGAGATTTTGTCCGTGAAGATCCGGATGCAACCGGCATTGTTCAGTGCATCTACCTGAGAAGAGAGGTTCTGCTCTCTCGTACTCACCCTGGCATATCCTATTTTTTCTCCCATAGTCTAAATTAAACTTGATTTTCCAAAGATACTATATTTAGACTATAAAAGTAAGAAAAATGCCCTATATATATAATGTATAGGGCAAACTCTTATAGTCTATGTTAAACTATAGTTTGTTTTAGACTATTAAATAATTAAGAGAATAAAAAAATATGAGAGAATATTGCAAAAGATGCATATATCATATATATTTGCAATCACGTAGGCGCATACTACAATTAGTATGCGTATAAAATCATAAACAACAAATTTTAATAAAAGATGCAGAACAACACGTTTATGAATTAAAACTATTCATTAAGCAGAAGTATGTTTTGATGCTACAAAAATTTTTTGTGGCAGTTGTCTTTGTGTTCTTTGACATTTGAGTTCATACTTTGCCTTCAACTGGGAAGGTGAGGTCCTTCTTTTTACCATTCAATACATAGTAATGGATTTTATTATAACAAAGAACATTAAATTAAAATAGTTGTTTATGAGAAATATATATATAAGTGCAAAGCACAACCTCAATTCAAAAATCAACAATACTGCACCTGAATATGCAGTAAACCACCTTGATGTGGAAATTTGCTTTCCTCAGTGTATCAAAGTAAGTGAATTAAGCATTCGCATATACGATGAAAACTACAAATATATTGGTTCCGATGTCAATATATATCCTGAAAACAAAATAAAGAAAGCTCTATTTGATATAGCTAGTAGTGAACGCTGGGAAGAAAAGATACTAAACGTTTATGTCTTTATAAATGGTAGAGCTAAATGGCACTGCGAACTTTTCCTTTTGGATCCATCTGAAAACTTTACGGAAAAAGAAAAGCTTCTACCAATAAAGGACAATTCCTTTGAACAATTTTTTGCAGAGCAGCTATCTATATCCACTTGGTGGAATTTATTATATACAGACGTATTTAACATTCCCTCTATACATGATTTAATCGAAAAGCTTCTGATATTTAATAATAAACTAAAAGAGCAATATAAGTCCAGTATTCCAATTCTTTTTATTGTATTAGAAGATGAAAATAACGGACTAAAAGAATTAACGTCAAAATTCATAAGCGGATTCCTGTCTAAAGACAACAATTACCATACGCTTCAGCTATCATTGAATGATTTTATAAACAGTTCCTTCAATTGTAATGAAATAAATGATAATATAGAATCTGCGAAAAAAATAATCTTAGAAGTTCCATTATTAAACTATAACATACAAACAGTTAATCTCATAAATATATTATTATCAATGATTACAAATATTAGTATTAATAAAGACAGAGCATTGATAATGTATGGAACCAAGGAGAGTCTTAACATGATAAAAGAGAAATGTTATATAATTAAGAATCTGATTAATAAAGACAATACAATAAATCTTTCTTCAAAAAAAATACAATCGACAACTATTGTTCTGATATATACGAAGAAGACGAACAGGAAGCACTGTTTATTCATAAACTATTTGAGGATAAATTTAAAGAGGTTCCAAACGATAATGCTGAAAAGGAACTTGATCAGATGATAGGCCTTCAAAAAGTAAAGAAAGATATGAGAGAAGCATGGATAATGAGTTTGTTCAATAAAAAAAGAGCAGAAATGAGTTTGCAAAAAAATAAAGAATGTATTAATCACATGCTTTTTCTTGGTAATCCTGGAACAGGTAAAACTACAGTAGCAAGGTTAGTAGGTAGAATTTACCATAAAATGGGATTCTTAAGTAAAGGACATACAGTGGAGACAAATAGAGCAAAATTAGTGGGAGAATACATTGGTATGACTGAAAAGAAAACATTAGAGGCAATAGAAGAAGCAAGAGGGGGCGTACTATTCATTGATGAAGCCTATACGTTAATTCAATCAAAGGATAACGACACTAAAGACTTTGGAAAAGAAGTTATTAATACATTGTTACCTGTTTTATCAGAGTCAAATCCTGATATGATAATAATTATGGCAGGGTATCAAGATAAGATGACAGCAATGTTAAAAACAAACCCAGGATTAAAAGACAGATTCCCATTAACATTTACTTTTGAAGATTATACCAAAGATGAATTAATGGAAATAGCTTGCAGACTACTTAAATCTGACAACTATCAAATGTCTAAAGAGGCATACGACCGTTTGTATGAACTTATTGAAAAAGCTGCGGCTAAAAGGAATGAGTATTTCAGCAATGGACGTTGGGTTCACAATCTAATTAATCAAGGCATTATAAAAAGCATGGCAAAAAGAGTAATGCAAAACAAACAAGCCAAAATTGACATAGAAACCTTAAGTAAAATTGAAGAGTCAAATATAATTGAAGCAGAGAATAATTATCTTGAATTAAAATGTTTAAGAAAATTATCATTGCAAGTTATTGGTTTTAGAGCATAAGCAATAAGTTTAAGCACTAAAAAACGCTCAATTATAGTTATAAAACATCAACAATATCAGAGTTTTATAATCAATAATGTCTTATCTTTGTAGATTATAAAGTAATCTCCGTAAGAGAACTTCATATAATAATTCTATAAATTCAATAAAAGAGTTTATGGTAACAACTTAAATTAAAAATATGAGCCACAACTTCATGTTTAATATTTAAAAAGTATATGATATCGCGTTCAAATTAAACACATCACTATAAGATGATATAAAGGATACAGAAAACATGTTTTCATATTCTATGCAAATAGTTAAAATGTTCTTGAATTGGCTTTAATCTTTGTAACACTAATATGGATTCAGATAATTACAAAAAATACGTAGAGGATATATTGTATAAAAAAAAAGATTCCCTTTTTAGTGGAGAGACTGTTGTAAGAAAAGCGATAGTCTCATATGATATAAAAGGAACTTTTCTTCTTTTACAGTTAACCTCTGATTATTGCTATTTATATGAGTGTGAAACTGATGATGTAAGTTCAAAGTTTCGCATTAAAAGTTATGACATATATCATCATAAATTAAGCAAAATATTTTGCGAAAAGTTTGATAAAAAGAAATTTGATAAATTTAGTTGGGCATATTTCAAGCAGGATGGTAAATATGTATATGATGAGTATTACAGTCAGCTTTCAGTAGAATTAGCAGAACATAATAAAGCATTACAACAAGCTTTATGTGAGTTACCGAGCAGTTGGAAATGCTCATCGTTGTATATAGATGGTGACTATAGTGAAATACCGTCTGTTGTTTATGCTTTACAACGAAATGCAACAAAGATAATATCAACGAAGTTGGATAAACCTTTGTCAATGGATAATAACAAAGTACTTAAATGCTGGTTCCCTGATGTTGTAAAAGGAAAAATCAGAACGGATAACAATATCACATTTTTAGATTGTCTAAAAGTGTCTCAAACCGTATTTGTACCTTTGGATGACAATTGTCTTGATTCTTATTTTTATAACGAAATTAAATGGCGCGATATATTGCCTAATTTCGAGAAGGACTGTGAAATAGCAGGCATCGAATGTAAGACCATAATTTTGAGAACTAAAGTTGATGGTTTTCAAAATGTATTTTGTAGGGCTTCAGACGCTAAAGATAATTATAAGTATATAATGGTTTATAATTCTCAGAACATCAGTCTTAATTTCAAAAATGAGCCTATAGAAAATCAGCCTTCAAAACAAAAGAAGAAGAAAATTAAAGATATAAATGATTCTAAGCCTTTGCCTAAAGATAAACTATCGACTAAGGAAATAGAAGGAAGAGAAATCAACGAGTTGGTTAAAGAAATACATATTAAGGATGGAGAAACTGGGTATTCTTATAAATCATTGTTTGGCGAATTTATAAAAGGAGCTAATACTGTTATTCTATCTGAGCCCTATATTGTAAAAGATTATCAATGGGATAATTTGATGGAATTTATTTCTCTAATAATGGAATCGGAAAACATCAAATCTCTTAATCTTAAAACTAGAGATCCACAGATTGCCAAAATAGGAGAAAACATAGATCGTAAAGAATATGTTAGAGAGTTTTACCGAAAACTAGAAAGTATAAAGTATGAGCTCAAAGGTGTCAATATTATTTTCACATGGGAACTGTCAAAAACCCATAAAAGATGGTTAGATATTGATGATTATTATATTGACTTAGACTATGGGTTGGATATTTACAGAAAACAGGATGATAATACAGTCTTGTCTTCAGTTCAAAGACTCAAGAAATGTAAAGAGAATCATATTAAAGTTTACAAGAAAATCGGAACAAAATTATAAAAGTTATTATGAACCTTGAGACAATGATGAACTCCGTATCTCTTACGGAGTGCAAAAAAGAGATAGAAAAACAGTTTGCTTCTGTGGCAAAACACGATAATAAGATGAAAAGGGCTGTACTTTTATGCCTTTTCGGTGAAGTAATCATAAGTGAGATAGCAAAAGAAGATCCTGACATGTTTATAGAGGAACTTAGAGAGCATCTTAATAAGATTATTTCCGAAGAGAATACAGAGAATTACAGGAAACTCATGTTACATGTGAAAGAGAATGAAGAGATTGTAAGAAATATCGATACAATTTCCGACAATCTACGTGAAATCAGTTCTAAAGTTACAGGCCTAATGGCAGACTTTGATAATCAATTAACAGAAGTCATACGGACAAGAGATAAACTATCTGTCGGTAAGTTATGAATGGTGAAATTCTGAATCTGTTAGACATAGAACGTCATGGTACATGTGCTCTTGGACCAGGTTTGCGATATGCAATTTGGACACAAGGATGTCCTTTTAACTGTCCCGGATGTGTTACACCTGAAGGTCGCCCCATTGTTGCTGCAAAAATTATTGATACAACGACACTCGCAAATGATATTATTGGAAACAAGAATATATCTGGGGTAACTATCAGTGGCGGTGAACCATTCTTACAGGCTGCTTCCATAGCTGTTTTATTAGAGAAGGTGCAGCTGTCACGACCAGAATTAAATGTGATAATATTTACCGGTTTTCGGATCGAGGATTTACAGTCAGAAGAAGCCTTAGCTGTCTTGAAAATGACAGATTTAATTATTGATGGACAATATATAGAAAGTAAGAATGACGGTGTAGGCCTGCGAGGATCATCGAACCAACGGCTACATTTCTTAACAGACCGTTTGCTTCCTTATAAAGAAGATTTACAATCAGGGAAGAGGCAAGTTGAACTAACATTAAATAAAAACAGTACAGATGCCATTGGCATCCCTTTAAAACAAAATTTACTATGAGTAGAAAATACAAAATATCAACTGTACGTCAGGCTGACGATGCAATCAATGACCTAAACGACAATATTGTCAAAGCGCTTAGATGTATAGATAGAGAATTTGACAGAGTTCGTAAGGATGCTGAAATAACAGCACAGCGTAAATCACGTGAGGAAGCCGAACGAGCTAAAGTAGAAATGCAAAATAAACTTAATGCATCTATAAGAGGGGTTAATGCCCGTATAAACCAAGTGGATGAAGAGCAAAGACAAAGGCTTCATAAGGTAGCTAATGAAATTTATGATACTGTTATAGAAGTTAATAAAAACCTACATAACGAAATTAGCATGACCAAACAGGAGCTGAGAAATGATATGCGTTCACTTGAACAACGAACAAATGAGCGTATTCAACAAGTTAACCGTCATATAAACAGTTTGGCAAACCATGTTGAAAAGCGATTTGAGGAACAACAATCTCAACTTAACAGTCATGCGAAGAAACTTGATAACCTAACTGACACAGTAAATGCCATCTTAGCTCAAATGGCAGATGAAAAACAGAAACGTAAAGAAGCTGTCAGTTTGGCTTCCGGTGTCAAACAAGCTGCTTATGGACGTATCGACATTAATCGATTCAATCCTTTGAAATCGCAAGAAATTAATAGAAGAATGGCTGCGTTAGAAGCGAACCCAGACGATGAAGGTACTGTGGCAAGAGCATCAGAAGTTATTCTTCAGATACAGATGGCTGAAGAAGAAGCAATGCGTAACAAGATAGTATATGATGCCATACATGCAGAAGCAACAGCTATGTTAGAGAAGGTATTGGAAGAAGTAAATAAGAACCGCGAAGTAGTTATAACATATCCAGACTCACCTCAAGATGTAGCAAAAATAGAAATAGATTTCTGGAATAGAGGTGAATACAGTAAATTAAAATCAAAACTTGATACACTTAAAGCCGAATTACGTCAGCAGCCTTCACTTGAACGTATCAAAGAGATTATGGGAGAGGTAGCAAAGGGCGAGGTTATACTCTCAGATATGCTGGATAAAGCGGCAAGAAGTGCAATCTTAAGTGAGAACCGCGTTACAATCACAGAAGATATTGTAACTGCTCTAATATCTCAGGGATGGCAGGTTGAGCGGATGCCTGATGGACGCGATGCAGTGAACTATCTTGGTGGAGAAGATTGCGACAATGATTGGCGTGAAGGAGTGTTTGCCATTCTGAACAGTATGAACGGAGAGAGAATTTCAATTCTTGTTCGTCCAGATGAAAGTGATGAAAATAACGAAATAGTGTTTCATCGCAATGATAACCGCAGCATAACAGATCTGGAATATATCCGTTCACTTGAACGAATAAAAGAGCAAATATCAAAGAGTGGATTTAAACTTGGTCCTACTACAACTCCAGCAGATGGAGGAGATACCGAAATACCAGAGATGACTGATGCTCGCCAGATGGGAAAACGCGGATCTGCAAAGAAAATTAATCAGAGAGTAAGAAAGAGATAAAAACAAAGTGCAATGAAAGTTAAACGTATTCAAAACTTCAATCTACCACATCGTCCTTTATTTTCGGGTATTTACGGACCTGGAGTAAAGGATGACTATGTTGGTGCAGACCTGAAACGTTACGGAATATGGGAGATGCTTTTTCTAACATTCCGCGGTCAAGGTTATAATGTGGTGTTTTACAGTCAGGACCCAGGACGTAATTTCTTTAGCTTTCGTAAAGATGACTTGGTCGAATTGTTTGGCTTACGTCGAAGCACTTCAGCGCAGGCAGAGAACGGAAGGTACACTGCAAATATATCAAGCCCATTTGCAGGACGCCGCCGAAGGAATGCACCAAGCTCTGCTTTGCCTTCTGATGATCCTGAAACATATAGTCAGATTCAAGAAAGGCATGAAGGAACAAACCGTGCATTTTATCGTATAGCTAACAGTGTTGATCCATTTACTACCATATCTCATTATATTTCGGAACATCCTGAAAGAAAAATGGTATTTATTTTCAATTCTGCTGCTACTGATGTTTATGACCATCCTGAAAGTATTCTACCACAGCTGAATAATTTAAAAACAACATTCAATAGTACAAATTGCCAAGCTCATATTATATCACTTTATGATGTAGAGACTTTCGATACTCTTTTTTGTGATGATGCGAGAGAATTATTCAGAGGAACATTTTTTAAAGATACTCTTACTGGTGTCAATCCAACGGCAGGAAAAGGCAATCAATTATATTACATAGCAGGTCCAGGACGTGATGAATATCGCAATCTTCTAAACCGCAGGAGATTGTTAGATGGATATTCTGAGCTTATGGATGGACAAGGTATAGAGGAAAAGGCAGTACGACTTAGCCAGGAAGTTACCAGAAAGACTAGAAAAGACGATATGGCTTATGTCGGTGAAGTAGAGATGTTGAGTTATTATGTAAAGATGCCTTTGGATAAACTTAAAGAAACTATAGAAAAAATGAGCAAAGAGCGTTCTATAGACAGGTTACGTAGTATGGCTGGAACAGAAAAGCTTGTTGACCAAATAGAGGCATATATTGAGACACTTAAAGATTCTCGTACCAACCAGTCAGGAGCTCGTTTCAGACCACATCTAGTCTTTAGCGGAAATCCTGGTACAGGTAAAACAACTGTAGCACGATTACTTGCTGACATTTTAAGAGAAGAAGGGTTGCTTGAGCGAGGTCATTTGATAGAAGCCACTGTAGGTGACCTTGAAGGCGAATATGTTGGCCAAACACGTATAAAAACACAAGCTTTATGTGACCGCGCACGTGGTGGAGTACTATTCATAGATGAAGCATACGGTCTAATAAGCGGAGGACACGGAAATCATGTTGATTACGGTAAAGAAGCTATTGAGGTTTTAATACAATTCATGGAAAATAATGCGGACTCACTTGTAATTCTCGCAGGGTATAAGTCTGATATGGAAAACCTAATCAAAAATGGTAATCAAGGTTTCATGGGGCGATTCAATGGTAAAGAATCCTTCATTGACTTTAAAGATTATAATGAGAATGAACTGTATATGATATTCCAACGACAAATAAAAGGCTATGAAACTACAAATGATTTCGATGACAGTATTCTTCGTATAATATCTTATATGTTTGTGCATAGAAACGCGAGATGGAGCAATGCAAGAGAGATGGAAAAACTTTCCAATACAATATTGGGCATACACCGTCGTAAAGGGAAACAGAAGATATTGCATGTAGACGACATACCAAAAGATAAGATGCGTCTTATAAGCGATAAGATTGACCATAATAAGATACTTACGGAAATAAATTCCTTAATAGGTTTAGACGAGATTAAGAATAAGCTGAGTAATCTCCTTCTTTCTACACTTGGTAGAAGAATAGAAGAGCAGAGACTCGGAGAAATAAATAAGGAAAAAACAAATCTTAATTTTATATTTGAAGGCAACCCAGGAACTGGTAAGACAACTGTGGCTGAACACATGGCCAAAATTCTTTATGAGCTTGGACTGATTGATGATATAACCCCTGCAGAAATAGATTCTGCAGCTTTGGTAAATTCCGGGGTTGGAGATACACCCAAAGCCGTTGAACAGATGTTTAAAGACCATAGTGGAAAAGTAATCATCATTGATGAAGCATACAGTTTAGGTTCACATGGCACTGATGCAATAGATGCAATAACAAAATGTCTTACAGATAAGCGCTTTGAAGGTAATCAGGCTCTCATTCTTGCAGGTTATACAGATGAAATGGAGCGTTTAATGAGTAAGAATGATGGAATGCGTCGCCGCTTCAAGAATATATGGCACTTTGCAGACTATTCAAATGAAGAACTGTGGGAAATTATGATGCGAACAGCAAAATCAAAGGGGTTCTCATTTGATCCGGAAGACGAATGCAGAGTGTTAGCATTTGAGTATTTCAATACAGAACGTAAAAGAGGAAGTCAGTTTGGAAATGCAGGTCTTGCTGTAGAATTCTTTGATACACTGCGTAGTGCTTATGAGTGTAAAGTTGTAACTGGAGCGTCTGGACGAATACTGCGTCCTGAATACTTCCCAGGATACAAGGGGAAGTCTTCATCTGTCATTGATTGCAAAACAGATGCTGTACAGCAGGCTCATATAGCAAGCCGTAATATTGCAACGACAGCTAGTCACAATGTAAGAGGGATTTCGCTTAATGATAATATTGAAAATGCAGTTTCAGATGTATCCCATTTTACCTATGCAGTTGGATTAGTAACCGGATCAAAAGGAATGGGTACAGGTTTTTTTATATCTTTGAACGAGCGTCTTGTATTAACGGCCAGTCATGTCATTGAAGGAAACTCCGACATATTATTTGTTATGGATCGCGGTACAACTGCTATGGGTGCAAAAGTATTGTGGAACAATCCTAAAATCGATATGGCTATATTGAAATGCGAATCGATACCATCAGATGCACGCTATTTTAAGATAGACTCTGACATCAATGTCAATCCTAAAGTGTTGGAACGAATTCTTCACTGTGGATTTTTGAAAGGAACAAACGTCTCAACTAACTTTTCAACATATGAAGGAGTGATAAGCAATTACGATCCTGGGAAGCAAATAGCTGAACGGTATTTTGATGCTATAATATCTGGTATAGAGGCAACTAATGGATGCTCTGGAGGCCCTGTTATGAGAGCCACAGATTTTACAGTGATAGGAGTGCTGCAAGGTGGTTTTAGCGAGGCGCCTGCACGTATAATAAGCGATATACATCAGTTATACAAACAAGAGACATTAAAAATAGAATAATATGGATAATATAAAAAACTTTCGAAATAACAACGAAGAGTGCCCCATTTGCCACGGCAAATTAGAGAACTCAGTTTGCACAACGTGCGGATGGATCAATATGGTATTTCCAGAACAGATACCACAAACTATTGCCGAATTTAATGCCAAACGTCGTGAAGTGGCAAAAAATATTTACAAAGATAAATGTATAAATTCGGAGAAGGTTGAAAAACTGAATAAAGAGAATGAAAGCACCATTACGGATAATAATAATCTAAAGAAAATTGCAGACAGGGCTTTGGAAGATATACGTAAAGCTAAAAGTGAAATCCAAAGAATTACATCACAAAACAGATCCTTAAATCGAGAAAAGAAACTGGCACAAGAAGAGTTAGCAAGAATAAAGAAGAATCCTCCAATTCCAGCTGGAACTCAGATAAGGATTGTAGAAAATAATGGGAAATATACACTATATGACGTAAGCGGCATTGTACATCGTGCTAATGGCAATGCTATTGGTAAAGGAGGCATCGAACTTTATGATGGTTATGTTTTTAAAATAGGCGAACTTTTATTTACAGTAAAAGCTCCAGAAATTAACTTTGATAACTTAACAATTTAATAATATAAATATCTAAAAAAACAACAATTATGGCTTATAAACAATTATGGGGAGCTCCGAGCCCTGGACATATCGTTTATTTAATAGACCTTTCTGGTTCTATGGAAGACAAGATTGAATATACAGTAAATGTTTTGAACTCTGTATTTAATACTTTAGTAGGCTTATGTGTTAAAGGATCAGAGGTAAGTCCACGACTATCTTGTACTGTTATCGGATATAACAGTGAAGCAAAAGTTATATGGGATGATATGCCAATAAAGGAGATAGCAAAAAAAGTAGTTAATTATAAAAAAAATGGTACTCCGATATTTGATAAGGAAAAGGAATTCAAACCTCAATATCAAACATATATGCGACTTGCATTTGATGAAGCAAGAAGAGATATTGAAAAATGGATAAAGAAACAAGAAGATGCTAAAATGTTGATACCAGCTCCTATTGTTATAAATATCACAGACGGATATCCTTATGAAGGAAAGGAAAAAAAATGGGAAGATGTGTCACTAGAAACTTTAAAGTCTGCACAAGCTCTAATGAACATATCTACGCCGGATGGATATGTACGTTTATTCAATATCCATCATGATCCAGAGACTTCAAATCCGACCTTGATTTTCCCTTCTCAATGCCCATCACATCCAGCTGAAAAGTTTCTTTTTGAAGCTAGTTCTGTTATGGACGAAGATACACTAACAAGTGCTAAAACATTGTTCAATACAACGACAGGAGCTAGATGTATGGTGTCAAACGAAAAGGACCCAAGTAAGTTGGTAATGTTAATAGAATTCGGTTCAACTCAAGGCGTCGAAGATGAAGACGGTAGTTATTTCTAAGAGTTTCACAACTCACAAACGTGGTGAGAGCGATAAAGATATCCAAGATAGTGTAAGTATTAATGAATTAAAAGGTCGATATGCTTTAAGTGATGGTATATCTAGATCTTTCTTACCACGCTTGTTGGCTGATATTATAACAGAGAATTTTACAGCTAATGGAACGTTATCCAGCATTTCTTTATCACAATTGTTTAATCTAAAGAAAGAAGAGTACCTTTCCACTTTAGATGATGAAGGTGTCGCACTACAAGAAATTGCAGAAGAAACATTTAAAAATGCATCTGCTACATTTGTGGGATTAGAAATATGTAATCAGAAAGTAACATGGAAGGTTCTTGGTGACAGTTGCCTATTAATAATACCCCAAAATGGTACACCACAATGTATTTGCAGTAATAAAGTAACTATAAATGATGATAGCAAAATTCATGTAACATTCGGGAATAATACTGCACATATAAGATCTGACGGTAAAATTTACGGGAGTTTAATTGAAGGAGAAGCCGATATGATTGAATCAGGATGGTATGTATTAATGAGCGACGCTATTAGTGAATGGTTTATTAACATGCTCAATGAAGGATGCAATATGGCTCCTTTCCTATTCAAATTAGAAAGGAATGATGAGTTTGAGGAATTTATAGAAAGTGAATATAAATCAAAAAGGATGCGTAGTGATGACTGCAGCATTATACTTATTCGAATTGATGAAAATATAATAAAAGATAATAATCGAGATGATAAACCAGATGATGATTACTTCTTTTCTAACACTCATCAAAATAAAGAGTCTAAGGAGAAGAAGTTAGAAGATACATTAAATCCTACTGATCAAAATGAATCAAAAGGACAATCAGTAGCAATGAATCATAAACATCAAAGAAAATGCTTATCAAGATTGTTGCACAGAATATTTGTATTTTTCAGTCAATTAAGAAAGCCTTTTCATAAACAGAGAAAAAAGGAACTTAACAAAGGACAACAATAGTTATGACAAATTATTTTAATGCAATAGATGATGCCATAGGCAAGCCAGGAGCCATATTACCTATGGTTCTAAATGGCTATAAGCCAATAGATGGCGGTGAGTGTACTATCTACAAAAGATATCCAGGAGGGTATTGTGTGGTCTATCCATTGGAATGCCTAGGAAAACCGAAAAAATGTATCCGTCTTTGGTATAAAAAATCAAATACAAATTATGCTAAAGAATTAGCTGAAGAATTGAAAAATCTACATGATGAAGGTTTAACTTTTTTAATAGGATATGAATATTTTAATGAAGGATTAAGACTAGACAATGGTGAGATAATTCCAGCTGTGGTAATGGATTGGATTGAAGGAGATACTCTGAATGACTACATCAAGAAATATTGTTTTTCTTCTGCAATACTAGAGCAATTGGCTATTGAATTTTTGTCAATAATTTCTACAATGAATCTTAAAGGGCTTGCCCATGGTGATTTATCAAGCGAGAACATAATTGTGATGCCAAATAAGAAAATGATGCTTATTGATTATGATTCATTCTATATCGAAAAAACATCAAAACAAATCAGTCAAACAACTAAGGGAACACCTGGTTATCAGCATCCTGAAAGGGGAAAAATGAAGTATTTATCCAGCAATATGGATAATTTTTCCCAGCAAGTAATATACATCTCAATATTAGCTGTAGCGGAGCAACCTCATCTAGCCAGTGAAGAAAAAAGGTTTATATCTGGTAAAAAGATGTTTTTTGAAGCAAAAGATTTCGCAAATGTAAACAATTTTATAGAATCAGAAGGATACAAAGCAATAGCAAGCATTAACAATAATGAAATTAAAAGTCGATTAGCAGAATTGAAGAATGCAGTCAACAGTAGATTAAAAGATGTAAAATCAATAGTTGAGCATAATTCACAGCCAAGCAATATCAGAGTTAATCAAAAGGGTAATAATGAAAATATAAGATATGATAATAACGAAGAAAAAAGAACTTTTATAGATACCTCTGTAATAATAAATCAGCCTGGGCGGCAAATATTACTACCACCAACAGAGAAATTTAAAACACCTTGGTACAAAAAATGGTATGTGTGGATATGCGCTGCTATTTTGACAGATCTATTCGTTACTATCATACCTTATGGAGAAGAAAAAATAGTTGAAGGAAATACACAAAAAGAACAAATAATAACATATGCATTAAATAATTTAGAAGGTAATTATACCTTTAGAGAAAAGAACGGTTCAACTCTCGTTAACGGAATACGTACAGCCGCAATAAAGAAAACTTCTGAGTCAGAGGCTAGGATTTTAGTTACTAGCGAATACGGACCCGAATTTTATGATTTTACATTTATTCCAGATGGAAAGATTCAATCAGAAAAATTGGGAGCTGGTGAAATCACATATAATGAAAGATTAGACAAAATAACAATAATATTTAAACAAGGAGATAAAATATGCGAGTTTACAAAGTAACAAGTATAGTTACACTGATGATAATCCTTATATCATGTGGAGGTGAGACTGTACCCAAAAAGGAATATGACGAAGTTTTTAATGAATACAAGCTGTTAAAGGAATCATTGGATGCAACTCAGACTGCCAACATCAACCAAGCAGCAACAATTAACAAGACATTGTCTGAACTTGCTGAGATATCTGGTAACACTCTTGTATTGCGTGGAAATATTGAAAATGGAACTGCTCGTATCACACAAGCTGAAAGAATAAGTGATAACATAAAAGCTATAAAGAATAGAATTAACACACTAGAAAAGCAGATAGGGAATGACAGCAATTACAAGAAAATGATTGCTAATCTTAAGACAATTATCAAAGAGAAAGAAAAAGAAATCGAATCTTTAAAAGGCATTATTGAGAATCAAAATTCAACAATAAATGAGCAAAAAATGACTATCGATAAGCAACAACACGAAATCGAGCAACAAGTACAACAAATAGACAACCAAAAAGAAAGTTTGCAACAAGCTGTTAGAGCACAAGCTCTCTTACTTTATCAAGCAGGAAAGGAGTTTGAACAGTTTGCAAATGATGTGCCTGATGTTTCCCGTAAGAAAAATCAGAGAAAAGTAAACGAATGGGCAATATCCATGCTTTCAAAAGCTCGTCTTTACTACGAAAAATCACAAGAATACGGAGTAAATGCATCTGCTTCAATTTATCGAGTAAACAACCGTATAACTAGATTAAGACGTGAGAATAAATAAGCATGAATAATAAATAAATATAAAGGCTTTACACATGAGAATATCATCTATCATATTCAATCAAGTTAAAATTTTCTATTATATTCACAAGGTGAACAGGAAGTTCATAAAAACACTAGTAGCTTCATAAGTTGAATAAGATGAAACATATTGGTAAAGATTGTAAATAAAAATGAATATAAAATCAGAAAAGAAAGTTATCCGTCTTTGACATAATTTATGTTAATTAGCGGATAGCTTATAAAAAACAACATGGTGCGTTCGTCAGCAATGTATTGGCAAAGAAGTTATTAAATACTGAGTTTGTTATGGAGTTGCATATTGACCAATGCAATGAGTGTGCGACTGAATTTATCATACCTATTATCTCTATAATCAATATGAATCCAAGGTATGCCTAAATCAATATTGGCAACAACATTACCCATAACATAAAGATCTCTAAACAAATGATAGGCATGAATATCCCTTTAGTCATGAACATAGCCAGTCACGGCGGTGCGTCGTACACAAAATAAAAGTATATCATTTTGCCAAACAAGATGTAGCTGTTTTCACTACAAAAAACGTTTTAATAGTTTTTTCATTTTAATACTATCGGATTATAGCTTTTAAACAAAAGAATTATTAACTTTACAAAATAGATATCATCATCAGAATGAACGATAAAAGCAATCTAAATAGTGTTTCGTCAGTCAATGGGACTGACGACCGCGAAGCGTGCTCAAAAAGTTGGATAGCCATATACTGTCGTCCCCGCAGTGAGAAAAAAGTGGCTGAATCACTGACTAAAAAAGGTCTTAACTTTTATCTGCCAATTCAAAAACAATTTCGGAAATGGAACGATCGAATGAAGAAAGTAGATATAGTAATAATCCCGATGATTGTTTTTGTAGAGAATAATTCAATACATATGAGCGAACTTATCAAGATTCCCAATGTTATTAAGATTTTCTCTGCGCCAGGTAGTAAGCATCCTGCTATTATCTCAGAGCCTGTTTAAATTTTAAAGTTTGATATTGAAAGAGTGTTTCTTCTTTCCGCG
>OGGG01001714.1_pt1 | contig 16143 bp, 8 predicted proteins | sample 1571201 | NCBI WGS metagenome assembly OGGG01 (sample SAMEA2581946, study PRJEB24529) | metagenome | biome: Human gut stool | place: China | collected 2011 | reverse complement strand
TGGGCCTGGGCCTCGTTCTGGCACAGGGAATAGGCGTAGAGATACAGCTCTCCGGCATAGCGCCGGTACAGCTCCTCCAGCGTGCGCGGCTCCACTCCGCTCCCCCCTTTCTGTCTATTCAACGTCTCAGCCGAAAAAAGGTTACACTTTCTCCGGCATCTTGCATCACTCAATTCATTTTTTGCAAAACAGCCCAATTTTCCGGTGGCTTTCCCGTCATTTTTGCAATTTTATTTTTTTCTCTTGCATTTTTAGAGAAAACAGATTATAATAGCTCCATCGTGGAAGCGCGGGGCCTCTCCCCCGCGTTCATCGCTCAAATTCGGCCGCCTGCCGGGCAGGCGCCACGCAAAGGGGTTTGGCAATATGGCATTTACCTTTACCAATTCGTATCTCCAGGGTGTCTATGAAGATGTCTGCAAAAAGAATGCCCACGAGCCGGAGTTCCTCCAGGCCGTCGGCGAGGTGCTGGAGTCCCTCCAGCCCGTGGTGGAGCAGAACCAGCGGCTGGCCAAGTCCGGCGTCATTGACCGGATTGTGGAGCCGGAGCGCAGCCTGCTGTTCCGCATCTCCTGGGTGGACGACCACGGCCAGGTACAGGTCAACCGGGGCTACCGGGTGCAGTTCTCCACCGCCATCGGCCCCTCCAAGGGCGGCCTGCGGTTCCACCCCTCCGTCAACCTGTCCATCATCAAATTCCTGGGCTTCGAGCAGGTGTTCAAGAACTCCCTGACCGGCCTGCCCATGGGCGGCGGCAAGGGCGGCGCGGACTTCGACCCCAAGGGCAAGAGCGACAACGAGGTTATGCGCTTCTGCCAGTCCTTTATGACCGAGCTGCAGCGCCACATCGGCCCCGACACCGATGTGCCCGCCGGTGATATCGGCGTGGGAGCCCGCGAGATTGGCTACCTGTTCGGCCAGTACAAGCGCATCCGCAACGAATTCAACGGCGTGCTCACCGGCAAGGGCCTGAGCTACGGCGGCTCCCTGGCCCGCACCGAGGCCACCGGCTACGGCCTGTGCTACTTCACCGCCGAGGCTCTGAAGTGTATGCGCAACGACAGCTTTGAGGGCAAGACCGTGGTCATCTCTGGCTCCGGCAATGTTGCCATCTATGCCTGCCAGAAGGCCCAGTCTCTGGGCGCAAAGGTCGTTACCATGTCCGATTCCAACGGCTACGTCTACGACCCCAACGGCATTGATCTGGCTTACGTCAAGGAGCTGAAGGAAGTGCGCCGCGGCCGCATCAAGGAGTACGCCGAGACCCACGCCGGTGCAACCTACGTTGCCGACTGCTCCAAGGTCTGGACTGTCCCCTGCGACATCGCCCTGCCCTGCGCAACCCAGAACGAGATCAACAAGGAATCCGCTGAGGCTCTGGTCAAGAACGGCTGCACCGTTGTCTGCGAGGGCGCAAACATGCCCAGCACGCCCGAGGCCATCGAGGTCTACCTGTCCAACGGTGTCCTGTACGGACCCGCAAAGGCTGCCAACGCCGGCGGCGTGGCCACCTCCGGTCTGGAGATGAGCCAGAACTCCGAGCGTCTGAGCTGGAGCTTTGAGGAAGTGGATGCCAAGCTGAAGGGCATCATGGAGGGCATCTTCCACGCTTCCTACGATGCTTCCGTTGCTGCCGGTTCCGAGGGCAACCTGATGGTCGGTGCAAACTGCGCCGGTTTCCTGAAGGTGGCCACCGCCATGATGGCACAGGGCATCACCTACTAAGCATTCCTTTTCAGAGGGCCGCATCCGAAGGGGTGCGGCCCCTTTTTTTTCCTGCATATTTCCTCTGTCCGTTGTCCATACTCCCTTTGCCAGAAAGCGAAGGGAGTATTTTTATGGATGAGCAGATGTTTTGTTTCCAATGTGAGCAGGCGGCCAACGGGACTGCCTGTACCGGTCGGGCAGGTGTGTGCGGGAAATCGGCTCCGACCGCAGCGGCGCAGGACCGGCTGACCGGTGCCCTGATCCGGTATGCGGAGCAGCTCATTGGCGAAGGCCGTGCTCCGGCTCCGGAGCAGGCTTTGCTGCTGATGCAGGGGCTGTTCACCACCATCACTAATGTAAATTTTGACGAACACACCGTCGGGCAGCTGATCGAGAAGATCCACGCCGCCTGTCCGGGCATTGCCGAGGACTATGATATGCAGCAGCTCTGGCAGGAGCCTGACCCGGATGTGCGAAGCCTGAAATGCTTTGTGCTGTTCAGCCTGCGGGGAATGGCCGCTTATAACTATCATGCTCGGGTGCTGGGCCGCATCGACCCGGAGCTGGACAAATTTTACTGTACCGCCCTGAAGGCAGTGGGCACCTCGGGGCTATCCATGGAGGAGCTTTGGCTCCTGGTGCAAAAGACCGGAGAAGCCAGCTTCCGCACCATGGAACTGCTGGATCATGCCAATACCGGTGCCTTTGGCGAACCGGAACCGACAGAAGTCCCTCTGACCATCGAGAAAGGGCCTTTCATCGTCATTTCCGGCCACGACCTTTACGACACCCAGCAGCTTTTGGCCCAGACCGAGGGCAAGGGCATCAACGTTTATACCCACTCGGAACTCCTGCCCGCCCACGGTTATCCGGAGCTGAAAAAGCGCTATTCGCACCTCAAGGGAAATTTCGGCACCGCCTGGCAGAACCAGCAGTCGGAGTTTGAGGACATCCCCGCCCCCATCCTCTTCACCACAAACTGTATCATGCCGCTGCGCCCCAGCTACGCCGACCGGGTCTTTACCACCTCGGTGGTCTCCTATCCCGGGGTGCCGCACATCGGGGAGGACCGGGACTTCACCCCCGTCATCCGGAAAGCGCTGGAACTGGGCGGCTACCCGGAGGATACCATCATCCCGGGCATGAACGGCGGCAAAACGGTCACCACCGGCTTTGCGCGGAGCGCTGTGCTCTCCCACGCCAATGAGATCGTTGCGGCCGTGAAAAGCGGGCAGATCCGTCACTTCTTTCTGGTCGGCGGCTGCGACGGTACCCGGCCCACCCGCCGTTATTACACCGAGTTTGCCAAGCTGACACCGCCGGATACGGTCATTCTGACCCTTGCCTGCGGAAAATTCCGGCTGAACGATCTGCCTCTGGGCACAGTGCCCGGCACTGGCCTGCCCCGCATCCTCGATGTGGGCCAGTGCAACGACGCATACAGCGCCATCCGGATCGCACTGGCTCTGGCCGATGCCTTCGGCTGCACCGTCAACGACCTGCCGCTCTCGCTGGTGCTCTGCTGGTTCGAGCAGAAGGCAGTCTGCATCCTGATCGCCCTGCTGGCTTTGGGCATCCGGAACATCCGCCTCGGCCCCACCCTCCCGGCCTTTCTCTCTCCGGGGGTGGTGCAGGAGCTTCAGCGGCGCTACAACCTGATGGCCGTCACGACCCCGGAAGAGGACCTGCGGGCCATTCTGGGACGCTGACTGCCGCCGCAGGGAATTTCTTGCTTCGTTTCTGCTATGCTCCCGGGATTTCCCGGGAGTTTTTCTTGTGTCGAAACTTTTTCATAATTTCTGGGAATTTCCGGCGTATGGATAAGCTTTCACTCCTGTGCAGGAATCATTTTCCGGAGAAACTCCGGCGCGGTTCCCCACCGTTTCAAAAATTTGGATCTTTCGGTTTCAAATTCGTTTGAACCTCTTGTATTTCCGAACATCCGATGCTACTATATTAGCAGTACACAAAATGTACTATATTTTAGAAAGAGGAGGAGAAAAAATTATGAAAAAGAGATGGTTCGTAGTGATACTTACCATCGGATTGCTGCTTCATGTTCTGCCGCTGAGTGTACTTGCACTGAGCCCCGACCCCACCATCACGGATTCGGACGGCACCATTCTGGACTGGAGTGACCTTTCCACCGTCCCCTACTCCCTTGATGATTCGCAGGAACAGAACTCTGCTGTCGTGGATGCAAAATCCGGCACGGATGCTGAGACAGGCTCAGGGAAAAGCCTTGCGGATGTGGACCACGATGAAGCAACGGATGACCTGCCCGCAGGGAATCCCACCCCCAAAACTCCTGACGAGGAATCGGGTGACGAGGAATCGGATGACGAGGAATCGGGTGACGATGACCTTGCGGACGCGGACCGCGATAAAGCAGCAACGGATGACCGGCCCACAGTGAATCTCACCCCCAAAATTCCTGACGAGGAATCGGGTGACGATGACCTTGCGGACGCGGACCGCGATGAAGCAGCAGCGGATGACCGGTCCGCAGTGAATCTCACCCTCAAAACTCTTGACGAGGAATCGGATGACGATGGCTCTGCGGACGACGACGGCAGCACCACAGCCCCGGCTGTGTGCAAGATCGACAAGATCGACGATACGTACTACTACTCCACACTGGACGAGGCGATCAGCAAGGCGATGCCTGGCGACCAGATCGACCTGCTGACGGACATTGAGCTGAATACGGGGCTTACGTTCGATAACAAGACCCTGACCATTTCCGGCGGCGGCACCTATACGCTGACGCTGAAGGAGCTGGGCATGCACGCAACGAATGACAGTGAAATCACGTTCAAGGATCTCACGCTGATAATCAATGCGCACACAAACCCCTCTGGCGCAGGCGCAACGGCCAACCTGATTTATTCCTCCAAGCTCCGTTTGAGCCATGTTGAATTCAAGTTGACACCAGACAGACTCTCTGGCAGTGGCATTTGTCTGTATAATGGCAGTGATTTGTATTTCGAAGACAATACAAATGCTGTGATTGATGGCTTTTCTGCCGATAGTTGCAGTGGTATCTATGCGGACACAGACACTTACAGCGAAGACGAGATTCATGAAGTCCGGGTCAGTTCCTCTACTCTGACAGTCACGAATTCCGGTTGGAATGGCATGACCATAAATCCGGTCAACCTTAATCTGACCAATTCCCACGTCACCCTGAACAACAATGGCAAGGGCGGCCTCGGCTGCTACTATGGCAAGCTGAAAATGGAAAACTCCACCTTGGATGCAAACAACAATGGCGGAAAAGGCGGCATAGAATTTGGAACACGTGGTTCTTTTGTTGACGAGCTGGACATGGACAGTTATTCCGTTCTGAACGCCAACAATAACAACGGCATTGCCGGTCTTCTTATTGGTGACGGCGGCGTGATCCGAAGCGGTGCGAAACTTAACTGCAATAACAACGCTTACATCGGTCTGTACGTCTTCACCGATGGCAATTGGCTCGGTGACGTAGTGATTGAACACGGTGCAACAGTCACCGCCTGCGGCAACAGATACTCTGGTGTCCACAATTCCTATAAGCTGAAAATCGAAGGCACTGTTATTGCGGACTCTAACAAAGTGTGTGGTATCACCAATGACGCTGGTGACAAGCTTATCATTACCAGCACCGCAGATGTCTCGGTATGTCAGAATACTTTGTTCGGCATTTTTAATTATGCCCGTGCAAATCTGACTGTGGAAAGCGGCGCAACCCTTAAGGTAGAAGAAAACACCGGTAGCGGTATTGCCAACGGTCCAAAAGCGACTTTGAATTTGGGTGCTGGTATCGTACAACGCAACAACGCACTCTATAAAATTACGTTCACGTTTTATCCGGAAGGCGATGTCGACTTCACTGCCCAAGGCGGTGGTATCCAGAACTTGGGCACCGCAATCCTTTCAGACGATGTAGAGCTGTACAACAATCACGCGAAATTTGCTGGTGACGACATCTACAACGCAGACGGTGCCACCATCACCTTTGGCGATACCGGCAAAGGCTGGGAGTTGGATGGCGGACCGGACTGCTATGATTTCATTACCGGCTGGTATGACGACAGCCGCGATGCCCGCTGGAACGCCCATGGGGACGATGAAAGTGCCCGGCATACCGTGCTGTTCCAGCCCGGTACTGAACTCACCGGCCCCCTGTCCCTCAAGGCCGCACACGGCAGCATCGGCAGCCTGACCGTCTGCAAAGAGACGGTCGGTGAACTGCTGCCGAGCGACTATGACACCGTGTTCACCTTTGAGCTCACGCTGGATGATGATACCATCACCACGATCGACGACAAATGGTGCGGTGTCCCGTTCAAAAACGGCAAGGCATCCTTCACCCTGAAAAGCGGCGAGAGCATCACGCTCTCGAACCTGCCCGCAGGCATCGGCTATACCATCACCGAAACCGCTCAGGACGGCTGGACCCTGCTGAATCTCAACCCTGCAGAGACCGGCGTTGTGCCCCAGAACGACACCGCCAAGGTCGTCTTTACCAACCTGAAGAACAGCCCGGACGACCCCTATGTTCCGGTCGTTCCCGTAGACCCGGAGACCCCCGAGATCCCCGAGGAGCCTGAGGGGCCGGAGACCCCCGAGGAGCCTGAGGAACCCGAGATCCCCGAGGAACCCGAGATCCCCGAGGAACCCGAGATCCCCGAGGAAACCGAGGAAACAGAGGCCCCCGGCGAGCTGCCTGCGGAGGAACCGGCTCAGACTGACACGTCCGCGTCGTTGGCCCAGCCGGAGGAAACGCCCACGCAGAACACCACCACCGTGACCCTGATCCAGACCGGTACCACCGATTGGCTGGCTGCCGTGCTTCTGATCTTTGGCATCGGTCTGTTGGTATGCGGGTGGTTCTTCGACCGCAAACAGCGCGCCGCAAAGCACTAAGGACAGAAACGCCCCGCAATCATACGCAAACCGCCGCATCCCCTGCCCCAGACCGGCAGCCGGATGCGGCGGTTTTTTTCAAGGTTTTGATGAAATGCGTTCATCATTCCATCAAACCGCACAAGATGACCGGACTTCAGGGCATCAAGTTTGGCGCAGCTGTCACTTGAACATCTCTCACCATCCGCTATAATAGAATCATCGGAACAAAGGCGTTCCAGAGGGGTATTCTATACCCTTCTGGGGCGCTTTTTTGTTTTCTGTGCAAGATCGGCTGCGGAATGTGCCGCGGCCCGGAGGATATTTTGAGAGATAAGGATGGGAAAGGCAATGGATCAATTTACGGAAAACGCCACGCCTCTTGGCCTGTATGACCCTCAGTTCGAGCACGATGCCTGCGGCATCGGCGCGGTGGTGGACATCAAGGGCCGCAAGAGCCATCAGACGGTCAGCGATGCCCTGAGCATCGTGGAGCGGCTGGAGCACCGCGCCGGTAAGGATGCCGAGGGCAAGACCGGTGACGGCGTGGGCATCATGCTGCAGATCAGCCACAAGTTCTTTTCCAAGGTGGCCGATGAGCTGAACATCAGCCTGGGCAACGAGCGGGAATACGGTGTCGGCATGTTCTTCTTCCCCCAGAACGAGCACCTGCGGGCACAGGCCATGAAGCTGTTTGAGCTGGTCACCCGCAAGGAGGGGCTTGAGTTTCTGGCATGGCGCAGGGTGCCGGTAGATCCCGATGCCGTGGGCCAGAAGGCCCGGGACTGTATGCCCTCCATCTGGCAGTGCTTCATCAAAAAGCCTGCCCGTGTGAGCAAGGGCATTGATTTTGACCGCAGGCTCTACATCATCCGCCGGGTGTTCGAGCAGGCCAGCAACGGCACCTATGTGCCCAGCCTGTCCAGCCGCACCATCGTCTACAAGGGCATGTTCCTGGTGCACGATCTGCGCCTGTTCTACCTTGACCTGCAGGACGAGGACTACGAATCCGCCATCGGCATGGTGCACAGCCGCTTTTCTACCAACACCAACCCCAGCTGGATGCGTTCCCACCCCAACCGGTTCATCCTGCACAACGGCGAGATCAACACCATCAAGGGCAACACCGATGCCATGCTGGCCCGTGAGGAGAGCATCGAGAGCCCCATCCTGCAGGACGACATGAACAAGATCCTGCCCATCATCAACACCTCCGGCTCGGACTCCGCCATGCTGGACAACGCGCTGGAGTTCATGGTGATGAACGGCATGGACCTGCCCCTGGCTGTGATGATCACCATCCCCGAGCCCTGGGAGAACAACAAGAACATCAGCCAGAAGAAGCGCGATTTCTACCAGTATTACGCCACCATGCTGGAGCCCTGGGACGGCCCCGCCGCCATCCTCTTCTCCGACGGCGACGTGGTGGGCGCGGTGCTGGACCGCAATGGTCTGCGCCCCAGCCGCTACTATATCACCAAGGACGGCCGGATGATCCTGTCCTCCGAGGTGGGCGTGCTGCCCTGCGCCCCCGACAATATCCTGATGAAAGACCGCCTGCGCCCCGGCAAGATGCTGCTGGTGGATACCATCAAGGGCGAGGTCGTGGATGACGAGAAGCTGAAGGAATACTACGCCAGCCGCGAGCCCTACGGCGAGTGGATCGACCGGAATCTGGTCCGGCTGAAGGACCTGAAGATCCCCAACATCAAGGTCCCCAGCTACACCGGCGAGGAGCTGACCCGCCTGCAGAAGGTCTTTGGCTACAAATACGAGGAGATCAAGGAGCTGATCCTGCCCATGGCCCGGGCCGGTGCCGAGCCTTCCGGAGCCATGGGCACCGACACCCCGCTGGCTGTCCTGAGTGACCAGCACCCCCCGCTGTTCAACTACTTCAAGCAGCGGTTCGCACAGGTCACCAACCCGCCCATCGATGCCATCCGTGAGAAGGTGGTCACCTCCACCAGCGTCTATGTGGGTGCCCACGGCAACCTGCTGGAGGACAAACCCGAGAACTGCAAGGTGCTCAAGGTGCAGAACCCCATCCTGACCAGCACGGATCTGCTCAAGATCAAGCACATGAACGTGCCCGGCTTCAAGACCGCCACGGTGTCCATCAATTACTATAAGAACACCAGCCTGGAAAAGGCCATCGACCGCGTGTTCCTGGAGGTGGACCGCGCCTACAAGGACGGTGCCAACATCATCATCCTCTCTGACCGCGACATCGACGAGTACCATGTTTCCATCCCCAGCCTGCTGGCCGTTTCTGCCGTGTCGCAGTACCTCATCCGCACCAAGAAGAGCACGGCCATGGCCCTCATCCTTGAGAGCGCCGAGCCCCACGAGGTGCACCATTTTGCCACCCTGCTGGGCTACGGTGCCTGCGCCGTCAACCCCTATCTGGCCCACGATACCATTGCCCAGCTCATCGACGAGGGTCTGCTGGACAAGGATTACTACGCCGCCGTGGATGACTACAACAAGGCTGTGCTGAACGGCATCGTGAAGATCGCCTCCAAAATGGGCATCTCCACCATCCAGAGCTACCAGAGCAGCCAGATCTTTGAGGCGGTCGGCATCTCCAAGGATGTCATCGACAAGTACTTCACCGGCACGGTCAGCCGTGTGGGCGGCATCGGTCTGGAGGACATTCAGGCGGATGTGGAAGCTGCCCACAACGCCGCCTTTGACCCGCTGGGTCTGGATATCAACATGGAGCTGGCCGATGGCGGTGCCCACAAGTTCCGCAGCGGCAAGGAAGAACACCTTTTCACCCCGCAGACCATCCATCTGTTCCAGAAAGCCTGCTTCACGGGCGACTACAAGGCCTTCAAAGACTTCACCCGCACCGTGGACAACATGGGTGCCGAGGGCATGCACCTGCGCAGCCTGCTGGACTTCAGCTATGACCCCAACGGCGGCATTCCCCTTGAGGAGGTGGAGCCTGTCAGCTCCATCGTCAAGCGGTTCAAGGCCGCTGCCATGAGCTACGGTGCCCTGAGCAGCGAGGCCCACGAGACCATCGCCATCGCCCTGAATCGTCTGGGCGGCCGGAGCAACACCGGCGAGGGCGGCGAGCCCGAGGAGCGCTACCAGAGCGAGAGCAACTCCAAGATCAAGCAGGTAGCCTCGGCCCGCTTCGGTGTGACCAGCAAGTATTTGGTCTCCGCCGAGGAGATCCAGATCAAGCTGGCACAGGGTGCAAAGCCCGGCGAGGGCGGCAACCTGCCCGGTGCCAAGGTCTACCCCTGGATCGCCAAGACCCGCCACAGCACCACCGGCGTGGGCCTGATCTCTCCCCCGCCCCACCACGACATCTACTCCATCGAGGATCTGGCCGAGCTGATCTATGACCTGAAGAACGCCAACCGCCACGCCAACATCAACGTGAAGCTGGTCAGCGAGGCCGGTGTCGGCACCATTGCCGCCGGTGTTGCCAAGGGCGGCGCACAGGTCATCCTCGTCTCCGGTTACGACGGCGGCACCGGTGCAGCCCCCCGCACCTCCATCAAGAATGCGGGCCTGCCCTGGGAGCTGGGCATCGCCGAGACCCACCAGACCCTGATCCTGAACGGCCTGCGCAGCCGCGTCCGCATTGAGAGCGATTCCAAGCTGCTCTCCGGCCGCGATGTTGCCATCAGCTGTATGCTGGGCGCTGAGGAGTTCGGCTTCGGCACCTCCCTGCTGATGTGCGAGGGCTGCGTGATGATGCGTGTCTGCAACCTGGACACCTGCCCCATGGGCATCTGCACCCAGAACCCCGAGCTGCGCAAGCGGTTCAAGGGCAAGCCCGAATATATCATCAACTACCTGACCTTTGTGGCGCAGGAGCTGCGGGAGTACATGGCCAAGCTGGGCGTGCGCACCATCGACGAGCTGGTGGGCCGCACCGACCTGCTTCATGTCAAGCCCAGTGCTGCCGGCAGCCGTGCCGCCAAGATGAATCTGGACTGCATCCTGCACAACCCGGCCATTGCAAACAGCAACGTCCACTTTGTGCCTGCCGACACCTATGACTTCCACCTTGAAAACACCCTCGACATGAAGGTGCTGATGAAGAAGTTCAAGCTGGGCAGCAAGGCACCCCAGAGTGTCCGGCTGGAGGTCTCCAACACCGACCGCGCCCTGGGTGCCATCTTTGGCAGCGAGATCACCCGCAAGTACGGCAGCTCCCTGCCCGACGATGTCTACACCGCCGAGTGCATCGGCGCAGGCGGCCAGAGCTTTGGCGCGTTCATCCCCAAGGGCCTGACCCTCAGCCTGACCGGCGACTGCAACGACTACATGGGCAAGGGCCTGTCCGGCGGCAAGATCATCGTCCGCCCGCCCGAGGGCATCGGCTACAAGCCCGAGGAAAACATCATCACCGGCAATGTGGCCCTTTACGGTGCCACCAGCGGCAAGGCCTTCGTCTCCGGCGTGGCCGGTGAGCGCTTCTGCGTCCGCAACAGCGGCGCGACCGCCGTTGTCGAGGGCGTAGGCGACCACGGCTGCGAGTACATGACCGGCGGCACTGTCGTGGTCCTGGGCCAGACCGGCAAGAACTTCGCGGCCGGCATGACCGGCGGCGTGGCCTACGTTCTGGACGAGAACTGGGATTTCTACCAGCGGGTCAACAAGGAGACCGTGAGCCTGGAGCCTGTGGAGCACAAGTACGATGTTGCCGCCCTGAAGGAGCTCATCCGCGAGCATGTGGAAGCCACCGGCTCCCCCCGCGGCAAGGAGATCCTGGACAACTTCAGCGAGTACCTGCCCAAGTTCAAGAAAGTCCTCCCCTACGATTACGACCGGATGCTCCGGGTCATCGCTTCCATGGAGGAGCGCGGCCTGGACGGCGAACAGGCACAGATCGAAGCATTCTACGCTGTGCAGAAGAAAAAGTAAGGAGGGCTGGATCATGGGCAAGATCACTGGATTTATGGATTACACGCGCAAGACCAGCACGGATGTCCCGCCGCTGGAGCGCATTGAAAATTTCAACGAGTTTCACGTCTGGCTCTCCCGCGAGGAGCAGCAGACCCAGGCCGCCCGCTGCATGGACTGCGGCGTGCCCTTCTGCCAGGCCGGCATGATGATCGGCGGCATGGCATCGGGCTGCCCGCTGAACAACCTGATCCCCGAGTGGAACGACCTGGTCTATCAGGGCAAGTGGGAGCTGGCGCTCCACCGCCTGCGCGCCACCAACCGCTTCCCGGAGTTCACCAGCCGGGTCTGCCCCGCCCTGTGCGAGGCCGCCTGCACCTGCGGTGACGTGACCGGCAGCAGCGTGACCGTGCGCGAGAACGAGCACGCCATTGTGGAAACGGGCTACGCCAAAGGCTGGCTCCACGCCGCTCCTCCCCCGGCCCGCACCGGCAAGAGCGTGGCCGTCATCGGCAGCGGCCCGGCCGGTCTTTCGGTGGCCGAGTACCTGAACATCCGGGGCCACGCCGTCACTGTGTTTGAGCGCGCCGACCGCGTGGGCGGCCTGCTGATGTACGGCATCCCCAACATGAAGCTGGACAAATCCGTCATCGAGCGCCGCATCAAGATCATGCAGGCCGAGGGCGTGGAGTTCCGCACCAGCATGGATGTGGGCGGTGCCGTGGATGCCGAGAGCATCCTGAACAGCTACGATGCCGTGGTGCTCTGCTGCGGTGCCAAAAAGGCCCGCGACCTGAACGTTCCGGGCCGGGATGCCAACGGCGTGCACTTTGCCGTGGATTACCTCACCAGCGTGACAAAGAGCCTGCTGGACAGCAAATTTGCCGACGGCAGGGCCATTGATGCCAAGGGCAAGAACGTTCTGGTCATCGGCGGCGGCGACACCGGCAACGACTGCCAGGGCACGGCCCTGCGGCAGGGCTGCACTGATCTGGTGGCTCTGGAAATGATGCCGCAGCCTCCCAAGGAGCGTGCCACCAGCAACCCCTGGCCCGAATGGCCCCGGGTGCTCAAGGTGGACTACGGCCAGACCGAGTGCATGGCCAAGTTCGGCAAGGACCCCCGTGTCTACCAGACCACGGTCAAAGAATTCCTCAAGGACGATGCAGGCAGCCTGACCGCTGCCGTCATCTCCTACCTCAAGCCCGAGCGTGACCCCGAGACCGGCCGCACCAACATGGTGCCCACCGGCGAGGAGTTCACCTACAACTGCGAGCTGGCCTTCATTGCCGCCGGTTTCGTGGGCTGTGAGAGCTATGTGGCCGATGCCTTCGGTGTCAGCCTGACCGGCCGCGGCTGCGTGGACACCGATCACTTCCGCACCAACGTGGACAAGGTGTTCGCCTGCGGCGATATGCGCCGGGGCCAGAGCCTTGTGGTCTGGGGCCTGCGCGAGGGCCGCGACTGCGCCGCTGAGGTAGACCGCTACCTCATGGGCTACACCAACCTGTAAGCCCGCATCCCGGCCATTACTGAACCATTCTCTTTCCTATCCTAAACAAGCCAGAGCGGAAGCTTCCTCCATGGGGCTTCCGCTCTGGCTTTTCCTGTGGATATCGACCTGCATCAGGAAAGCGGCCTGCCCTCTCCGGCAGGCCGCTTTGCGTCAATCTTCTCTCTTCAATTCTTCTTGCAGCAGCCGTTTGAACAAAACCGGGTAATTACTTGCACCATGCACAATATGGTAAACGAACACAGTATCCACAATCAGCCGATAGACGCAGAGATACTGCCCGGCGATCACATAGCGATAGCCGCTTTTCAGCAGTTCGGCATCTCTTGGAAGCGAACCCGACAGCGGGAAACGTTCCAACCGCGAAAGAGAATCCAAGATCCGATCCGTGATTTTTCGGGCAGAATTCGGCCCTACCAGATTCATGTGAAGCTCTGCGATTGCTTCCAGTTCCCGCTGTGCCGACTCCAGGATTTCGATCTTAGCCACGACGATAGATCTCCTCCAGCCGTTTTCTGGAATCCTCCAGCGTGTAAGCCGGAGCACCAGCAAGCCTTCCCTGTTCCGCTGCTTCCAGCTTTGCCCGGAGTTTCAACGCCTCTTCCCGCTGTTCGAATGCTTCAATGCTCATTACAACAAGGTCACCCTCTCCATTCTTTGTAATGTAGATCGGCTCGCCCGCTCCGTGCGCCAGATTTGAAATGGAACCGTAGTCATTGCGAAGCGCCGTAGACGACTTGATGATCATAGTGCGCACCCCCCTAAATGATTCTAATATAATTCTATCAGAATCATTCATTTTCTTCAAGCGTTCTCATCAAAAAACGGCCTGCCGGAGAGGGCGGGCCGCTTTGCGTCAATCCGTATCGTATTCGGTGCCGGCCCCACCGGTCGGCGGCTCCGTCTGCCCGGCAGACGGTGTGGCACCGGCGGAAGGAGTTGTGGTCTCGGGCGGGGTGGCGGGCACCTCGGCCTCGACCTCTGCTGCCATATAGACGATGATGGTCGAGCCGACCTCCACCATGGCACCGGGCTCCTCGCTGCAATAGGCCACACAGCCCGAAACATAGGAGCCATCGTTATAAATGGGATAGAAGCTCGCATTCAGCCCCACCTGCGCCAGCTGCTGCTCCGCGCCGTCCCGGGTAAAGCCTGCCACGTTGGGCATCTCCACCATCTGTGGGCCGCGGCTGACCACCAGATCGATGGTGCTGCCCTCTTCGATGACCTCCCCGGCTTCGGGGGTCTGACGGATGATCTTGCCCTTTTCCACAGTATCACTGTATTCCATGGTCACATAGAACAGGTAATCCCCGGCATAGCTGTGGTTGTTGCGCACCTGCGAATCGTAGTCCATCCCCACAAAGTCCGGGGCCAGATTCACCGGCTCTGTCACCAGCGAGCTGGCCGGTTCGGAGGCCGGGGTGGATTCCGCAGGCTTTGCGGTGTGCAGCCCCTGATTCACCAGCCCCCACACGATGAGCAGCGTCAGGATGGCCAGCAGGATCAAGATGGCCGCCAGCAGGTTGCGCAGGCTGAGGATATGCTTTTTCTGCTCCTCTTCCTCGGTGGACTGAGGGCGCGGGGCAGCCTGCTGCAGGGTCCGGGTAAGCTCCGTGGTATACTCCTGGCTGCTCAGTGCCCGGAACAGCTGGGGCACGGTCTGGATGCGCTCGGCAGGCCTGAGCTGCAGGCCCATCCAGAGCACATCCGAAACATACTCCGGCACCGCCCGTTCCAGCGTGCGGGCGCGGGGGTTGGAGTCCGACACCAGCCGCTGTGCCGCAGGAACAGGGCTCTGCCCGCAGACCATCCGGTAGACCACGGCGGCAAGGCTGTATTCGTCGGTGTAGCGGCCCTCAAATTCGGTGGTGGAATACTGCTCCGGTGCCGAGTAGCCCTCGTACAGCTGCTCGTGCAGGCCGCTGCCCGCCGTGCGCAGCCCCACGGTGGCGTAGCCCGTCAGGCGTGCCCGGCCGTTTTCCAGCACCCGGATGTTCTCCGGGCAGATGCCCCGGTGCACCAGCCCCACCTGATGCATGGCCGCCACGCCGTCAAACACAGGCTGCAGCATATTGCGGGCCGTCTCAGCTGAAACCGGGCTGGGGCGCTCATCCAGCCACTGCTGCAGCGGGATGCCGCCGGGATTCTCCATCACGGCGTAGACGGTGTTGTTCTCCTCGAACACGTCCAGCACAGCCTCCAGACCATTTGCGGGGGTGATGCGCTGGATGGAGCGGTAGAGATCGGCAAAGTCCATCCGGGTGGTCTTGAACAGCACCTCGCTGCCCAGCTTGGGCCGGAGCAGCGCGTCCGTGCCCCGCTCCGCCGACAGCGTCAGGGGCATATACTCCTTGATGGTCACCCGGAACCGCCCGACGTTCTCCACGCCCCGGTACAGGATGCCCTCGCCGTCGATGCTCTGCATCTCGCCCACGGTATACCGTCCGGCCAGCAGCGTGCCCACCGGCAGGCTGCCCGCCGGGTTGCGCCCGGCCAGTACCCCGCCGCAGTGCGGGCACACCGATCCCCGGTTCTCCAGCTCGCCCATGCAGTACGGGCAGATGCGTTTTGCTTCCATGTGCGCCACCTCGTTTCTTCGTGGTCTGTTTCAGATTATTGTACCATATTTACCCCCGCCGCGCAATCCGCAAAGCAAAAAAGCGCCGCCCTCTGAGCTTTTTCACAGGGGGCAGCGCTTTGATTTTCTATTACAGGGTCAGCAGGCGCAGATACACCTTATTCCGGCAGGTCCTCTTCGTTCTCCAGGCTGTGCCAGACGTTCTGGACATCGTCGTTGTCCTCCAGAGAGTCCAGCAGCTTGCCCATTGCCTTGAGCTGATCGGGGTCGGTCAGGCGGGTGGTGGTCATGGGGACCATGGCCAGGTCGTCGCTCAGGATCTCGTAGCCCTTCTCTTCCATGGCCTTGACCACAGCGGAGTAGTTCTCAGGATCGGTGGTGATCTCAGCAGCCTCTTCGCCTGCATCAAAGTCCTCGGCACCGGCATCCAGAGCGTCCATCATGGCCTCGTCGGCATCCTTATCCTCCAGAGAGATGTCAATGACACCCTTCTGGCTGAACAGGAAGCCAACACAGCCCATAGCGCCCAGGTTGCCGCCGTTCTTGTCGAAGTAGTGGCGCAGGTCGGCAGCGGTACGGTTGCGGT
>OGGG01001702.1_pt1 | contig 16294 bp, 18 predicted proteins | sample 1571201 | NCBI WGS metagenome assembly OGGG01 (sample SAMEA2581946, study PRJEB24529) | metagenome | biome: Human gut stool | place: China | collected 2011 | reverse complement strand
ATGGCGGCGGCCCACTACGGCCTGGATAATCTGACCGTGATTATCGACAACAACGGGCTGCAGATCGACGGGCGCAACGACGAGGTCATGTCTCTGGGCGATCTGCCCGCCAAGCTGCGGGCCTTCGGCTTCGATCTCCACGAGATTGATGGTCACGATCTGGATGCCATTGCCGCAGCGCTGGACGCTCCCACGGCCTCCGGCAAGCCCAAGTGCATCCTGGCCCACACCGTGAAGGGTAAGGGCGTTTCCTTTATGGAGGATCAGGTGGGCTGGCACGGCAAGGCTCCCAACGAGGAGCAGCGCCAGCAGGCTTTGAAGGAATTGGAGGACTGAGAGCATGAGTGAAAAAATCGCCACCCGTGAAGCCTACGGCAAGGCGCTGGTAGAGCTGGGCGCTTCCAACGATAAGATTGTGGTGCTGGATGCCGATCTGGCCGGGGCTACCATGACCAAATTTTTCAAGGCGGCCTATCCCGATCGCTTCTTTGACTGCGGCATTGCCGAGTGCAACATGATGGATGTGGCGGCGGGCCTGTCCACCATGGGGCTCATTCCCTTCTGCTCCACCTTTGCTATGTTCGGTGCAGGCCGGGCCTATGAGCAGATCCGCAACTCCATCGCCTACCCCCGTTTCAATGTGAAGATCTGCTGCTCCCACGCCGGCGTGTCCGTGGGCGAGGACGGCGGCAGCCACCAGTCCATCGAGGATATCGGCCTTATGCGGATGATCCCCGGCATGACTGTCATCGTCCCTGCCGACGGCAACGAGGCCCGAAAGGCCACCTTTGCTCTGGCTCAAATGGAGGGTCCCGCCTATCTGCGGACCGCCCGGCTGGCCTCCCCTGTTTTCGAGCAGGACTATCCCTTCGAGATTGGCAAGGCCAACGTCCTCCGGGAGGGTAAGGATGCTGCGGTGTTCGCCTGTGGCCTGATGGTCAGCGAGACGCTGGAGGCGGCGGAGCTGTTAGCTGCAGAGGGCATTCATATCTCTGTCATCAACGTTCACACCATCAAACCCATCGACGCCGCCTGCGTCACGAAGTACGCACAGAAGTGCGGCAACGTGGTGACGGTGGAGGAGCACAGCGTCATCGGCGGTCTGGGCGATGCCGTGGCGGACGTCCTCATGGGCAAGGTGAACTGTAAATTCCGCAAGATCGGCATCAACGACTGCTTCGGCCAGTCCGGCAAGGCCAAGGATGTGCTGCGGGAATACGGCCTCACCGCCGACCAGATTGCAGCCAAGATCAAGGAGACTCTGTAAAGCGCATCCGAATATACGAAGGCATCCCCCGGTAAACGCCGGGGGATGCTTTTTAGCGTAAAACAGGTGCATCAAAGCAGGACAGCATGAAGCTCCCTGCTCTTTATCACCGTTTTACTACTTCAGGTCATACTTCCACGCACTGCCTTCCTGATAGTAGAAGAACTCGCTCAAAGCTTCTTCTGTGAAAACCCGAAGCATATCACGCATATCCAAAGACAGCTTAAGCTTGGGCAGATCGGCAATATCCTCCCACCAGACCCTGCCTTCGGGGCTGGAGCGCAGTTCGCCATCAAAACAAGTTGCCTTATAAAGCAGCACAACAAACCGGCACTGATTCTCACACCAGTCCTTGATGCCGCAGAGCTGAGGGGAACGGATATTCAGTCCGGTTTCCTCCTGCACCTCCCGAATCACGGCATCCGTAAAGGATTCTCCCGGCTCTATATGGCCTCCGGGGAAGGCGACGCCCGGCCAGTCCCGCTTTTCCCGCTCCATCACGACAACTCGGCTGCCATCACAGATCATGCACATATTGGTAAATTCAACCGTTTCGATTCTCTCCATTATGTTCCTTTTCTGTTCGTGTGTATACGCAGTGTAGCATAGCAATCATTTAGCTTTCAATAGGCGTGACGGAAGTTATCTCCCAAAATGTAACCTTTCTGCGAATACAAATGGATCTCAGCCTTTTCCGGTGTGGAACACACAAAATGTGAAATGCACAAAAGCAGGCGGCACCAAACTGAAGTTGAGCGCCGCCTGCTTTTTCATGTAAGGGCCGTTTTCTTGCAGGACTCTTTCTTAGTCCTGCTGCCAGTTGTGCCACACGTTCTGCACGTCCTCGTTGTCCTCCAGCATATCGATGAGCTTGTTCATGTTCTTCACGTCATCCTCGCCGGTCATGGTCACATAGGTCTGCGGCACCATCTCCAGCTCAGCGCTGACGAAGGTGTAGCCCTTGGCCTCCAGCGCCTTCACCACATCGTTGAAGCTGTCGGGGTCGGTGGTGATCTCGAACACGGGGCCGTCGGGAGAGAAGTCCTCGGCGCCGGCATCCAGCGCATCCATCATGACGGCATCCTCATCCAGCTCGCCATCCTCATTGTCGATGACAATGACACCCTTGCGGTCGAAGGACCAGGATACGCAGCCCTGAGCGCCCATGCCCTTGCCGAACTTATCGAAGTAATGGCGGATCTCCGGGGCGGTGCGCTGACGATTATCGGTCAGGGCCTCCACGATCACGGCCACACCGCAGGGGCCGTAGCCCTCATAGGTGACGGACTCGTAGTTATCGGTGTTTCCGGCGCCCAGTGCCTTGTCGATGGTACGCTTGATGTTGTCGTTGGGCATATTGGCGGCCTTGGCCTTGGCCACCACCGTAGCCAGACGGGAGTTGTTGGCGGGATCGCCGCTGCCGCCCTGCTTGACGGCCACGATGATCTCCTTGGCGATCTTGGTGAAGGTGGCGGAGCGCTTGGCGTCAGCCGCACCCTTGGTCTTTTGGATATTGTGCCACTTGGAATGTCCGGACATAGTATCGTTCTCTCCTTATCTCATGTAAAATTTAACTGCGTCGCCATGTACGGCGGACTTTGTGACCTCCAGCTCCGGGAACGTCTCCCGCAGCCGGCGGACGATCTCCTGACACACCACATCCTCCGTGGGGAAGTGTCCCGCATCGATGAGATTCAGCCCCTGCGTATCCAGAAAGTCATTGTACCGCAGGTCGGATGTCACAAAGGTGTCGCAGCCCTGAGCGATGGCCTGAGGGATGTATTCCCCACACGCTCCGCCGCCCACGGCCACCCTGTGAACGGGCCGGCCGCCGTCTCTGTATCGCAGTCCATTGCAACTTAATAATTTTACCACATCTGATAGGAACTGTTCAAGGGGTTTTTCACAAGAAAGTGTGCCGATCCGCCCGATTTTTTCCTCATTCAGCGGTTTTGTATCCTGCAGACCCAGCGTGCAGGCCAGACAGTCGTTGACGCCGCCCTCCGCCGCATCCAGATTGGTGTGCATACACATGGCGGAGATATCCCGCTTCACCAACTCCGTCAGCAGCCCGCCCAGCCGGGTATCCTCCCGGAGCGTCTGCATCTGCTGGGCATGCCAGCGAATGTTCATCACCGGATGGTGGGACACGATCAGGTCGGTCCCCGTCTCTGCTGCCTCTGCCGCTACGTCCGGAGACACATCCAGCGCCACCAGCACCCGGTGGACCTCCCGGTCGCCCCGGCCCACCAGCAGACCCACATTATCCCAGTCCATGGCCAGCTCCGGAGGAGCCCATCGGAACATCATCTGCGTTACATCATTGACCGTTACCACGCTGCCACGCCTCCTTCTTTTCTTCCAGAATATCCGCCAGAGCCGCCAGCGGCTCCGCCTCGCTCTCGTCTCCGCCCCGGTGCAGGCCGTCCATTCGCAGGTAAATCCGCCGCAGCTGCTGTTCCAGATACAAGCCATACAGGGGGTCGTGCTCCAAACAGAAGCCGCCGTACCGCTCCGCATCCGAGGCCTCACCGGAGGGGCCACCGGTGACGGACAGGATCACATACAGTTTCCCCTTGTCCTGCACCAGACGCTCCTCGGTGCAGCTGTATCCGTTTTCCCGCAGCCAGCCCCGCAGCAGCTCCACCTTGGTCATGGGCTGCAGCAGCAGGGTGTGGTGGCCGTCCGCCGCCCATGGAGCGGCACGGAGGATATCCCGGATGGTCTCGCCGCCCATACCGGCAATGACCACGGTGTCTGTCTCCTCCGCCTCGATGCCGGACAGGCCGTCACAGAGCCGGAAGTCCAGCCCCTGTGTCTCGTATTCCTCCGCCGTGCGGCGGGCGTGTTCCAGCGGCTCTGCCCCCACATCGGCGGCGATGGCGGAGGGGATGCGCCCCTCCTGCAGCAGCCAGACCGGCAAATAGCCGTGGTCGGTGCCGATATCCGCCAGACGGCCGCCATGCGGCGTCATCTCCGCCAGCAGACGCAGCCTTGGCTGCAATGTGATCCGTTTCATGGGGCCTCCTTCCAGACAGAAAGGAACGCATACGGCACCATGACCGTATGCGTTCGCTGCGTTTTACTCAGCGGCCTTGTTGGCCTCCTGATTCACCAGCTCCAGCAGCTTGTCCACGTCCACACCGTGAACGGCGCAGGCCTCCTCCACAGTCTCGCCACGGGAAGAGGGGCAACCCAGGCAGTGCATACCGATGGAGAAGAAGATGGGAGCGGTCTGAGGGGCAACATCCAGAATATCACCGATGATGGTGTCCTTTTTGATTTCGATCATGTGTCAAAACCTCCGTTTGATATTTACATCGTTAGTATATCCCATGTTTCCGTCTTTTTCAACAGGAAAATCATGAACAGCCTGTGAAAACCACAGAAAATGCAGAGTCCGTATCGGGCTGGGCATATAAAATGCGGGAGCCGCCGCATAGGCAGCTCCCGCATCATATGTCAGTCTGGCTGATCAGCCGTTCTCACGCATCTTAGCGAAGCAATCGCTGCAATACACGGGACGGTCGGTCTTGGGTTCGAAGGGAACCTTCGCCTCGCCGCCGCAGGCTGCACAGGTAGCGGTGAAGTACTCACGGGGGCCACGGGCGGCGTTCTTGCGAGCGTCACGGCAGGCCTTGCAGCGCTGAGGCTCGTTCTGGAAACCACGCTCAGCGTAGAACTCCTGCTCACCGGCGGTGAAAACGAACTCCTTACCGCACTCCTTGCAAACCAAAGTCTTGTCTTCGTACATGATGTTACCCTCTCTTTGAGAAAAATATATTGCGTTCAGCGCTTGCTGATATCGCCTGATGAAAGTTGCCGAGCCACCTTGCGCCGGATGCGCTGCACGGCGTTGTCCACCGACTTGGGGGACCGGCCGACGGCCGCAGCGATCTCACGGCAGGTAAGACCGTCCAGATAAAACCCTAAAATCATGACCTCGAATTCGGACAGCTGCTTGCGGACATTCTCCAGCAGGCTGACAGCCTTCTCCCTGTCGATCAGCAGATCCTCGGGACCGGGCTGTGCAAAGGAAACGTTTGCTTCAAAGAGTGAGGGATTCAAGGGAACCGATTGATTCAATGGGGCGTGCTTCCCCGCCGCCGCAGCCTTCACAACGGAATAGAGCCGGTGGCGGATACACGTTTCGGCAAAGGTTCGGAAGGAGGCATCCCGGTCCGGGTCATACTCCCGCATGGCCTTGATGAGACCGAACATCCCCTCCTGCATCAGGTCCTCGCTGTCTCCGCCCGCCAGAAAATAGGGCCGGGCGCAGGAACGAACCACCCGATGGTAACGGGCGGCCAGAACCTCCTCCGCCGGACGGTCCTGCTCCCTGATAAGGCGGCACAACGCCTCGTCCGGCAGCTGTTCCAGAGGGGCGCCGCCGGATTCCTGATCCTTTGTCATAGTCTATTATACCTTTTCACTAAAGAATTTGTCAAGTCATCCACGCCGATTTGTCAAAACTGTATTTTTTCAGACAGAATTTTTATGAGATCAGCTAAATCTTCCGCCACTTTTCGGGCAACTTCGGTGGTTTTCGCCTCCACCATGACCCGAATCAGGGCCTCCGTACCGGAGGGACGGATCAGAACACGTCCCTTCCCGGCCAACTCCTGCTCCATCTGAGCGATAGCGTGCCGGAGGGCGGGATCCTGCATGATTGCATCCTTGACGCCGGGAACGTGGGATACGGCCACATTGATAAGCTCCTGTGGATACTGGGGGCAGCAGGATGCCAGTTCGGAGGCCCGCTTTCCGGAGCGGCGCAGGGCCTGCAGGAATTGCAGGGCCGTCAGCTCACCGTCGCCGGTGGTAGCGTATTCCCGGAAGATCGTGTGGCCCGACTGCTCACCGCCGATGGCGTAGCCGCACTCCAGCATCTTCTCCAGCACATGGCGGTCGCCTACGGCGGTGCATACCAGCTCGATACCCTCCTTGCGGCAGTACTCGTGCAGGCCGAGATTGGACATCACCGTGGCCACGATGGCATTGCCGGAGAGCTTTCCGTGACGACGCAAATCGGCACCGCAGACAGCCATCACCTTGTCTCCGTCGATGGTATGGCCCGTCTCGTCCACCAGCAGACAGCGGTCGGCGTCGCCGTCGAAGGCGATGCCCAAGTCGTAGCCGCCGGCCACCACGCCCTCGGACAGGGATTTCAGGTGGGTGGAGCCGCAGCCGTCGTTGATGTTCACGCCGTCCGGCTCCCTGTGGATGAAATCTGCGTGCAGGGGCAGGCCGTCAAACAGATCCGGCGCCGTGGCAGAGGCTGCGCCGTTGGCGCAGTCCACCAGCACCCGCAGGCCCGACAGGTCGCAGTCGATGCTGGAAATCAGATGGTCGATGTAATCCCGCTTCATCTGCCGCATCCCGTGAAGGCGCTTGCCGATCTCGCCGTGGGTCTTGACGTCCATGGGAGCGCCGCTGAGGATCAGCTCCTCCACACGGGCCTCACTCTCGTCGGAAAGCTTATAGCCCCGAGCGTTGAACACCTTGATGCCGTTGTGCTCATAGGGGTTGTGGGATGCCGAGATGACGATGCCCGCATCCGCCTGCTCCAGCACCGTCAGATACGCCACCGCCGGTGTGGGAATGGTGCCAAGGGGCATCACGTCACCGCCCACAGAGCAGATGCCCGCCATCAGCGCCGCCTCCAGCATATCCGAGGAGATACGGGTGTCCTTGCCGATGGTAATGGTGGGCTTACTTCCCTTCTCCTCCGTCAGGACGGCAGCCACTGCCTGCCCCACATGAAAAGCCAGTTCTACGGTGAGATTTTCACCAACGATACCACGGATGCCATCCGTGCCAAACAGTTTGCCCATAAGAGGTTCCTCCTACTCCTTATATCTCCAGCTGTTCCTGTCCTAAAAACGCTATGTGCAGGTGCTCATATGCCTTCCGGGTGACGCAGCGGCCACGGGGTGTCCGGGTCAGGAATCCCAACTGCATCAGGTACGGCTCATACACATCCTCCAGCGTCACGGACTCCTCGCCGATGGTAGCGGCCAGCGTTTCCAGCCCCCCCGGGCCGCCGCCGTAGTTTTCGATGATGGCCCGCAGCATCCGCCGGTCCACTGGATCCAGCCCCAGATAGTCGATCTCCAGCGCCTGCAGGGCGTGATCCGCTACGGCCTTGGTAATAACACCGTCCGCCCGCACCTGAGCAAAGTCCCTCACCCGCCGCAGCATCCGGTTGGCGATACGGGGCGTTCCACGGGAGCGCCGTGCGATCTCCATGGCGCCCTCCGGTTGAATGGGGACATTCAGTATTCCGGCGCTGCGGGTGACGATCAGGGCCAGCTCTTCCGGGGTATAGAGCTCCAGCCGCAGTGTTACGCCGAACCGGTCCCGCAGCGGAGCGGACAGCTGTCCGGCCCGTGTGGTGGCGCCGATGAGGGTGAACTTGGGCAGATCCAGCCGAATGGAGTTGGCAGAAGGGCCCTTGCCGATGATGATGTCGATGGCATAGTCCTCCATGGCGGGGTACAAAATCTCCTCCACGGAGCGGTTCAGCCGGTGGATCTCGTCCACAAAGAGAATGTCGTTTTCGCTGAGATTCGTCAGCAGGGCCGCCAGATCACCGGGCTTTTCAATGGCCGGGCCGGAGGTGATGCGGATGTTGACCCCCATCTCGGCGGCGATGATGCCCGCCAGCGTGGTCTTGCCCAGACCCGGAGGGCCGTGGAGCAGCACATGATCCAGCGGCTCCGTCCGCCGCCGGGCGGCCTCGATAAAGACGGAGAGATTCTCCTTGGCCTTGGTCTGGCCGATGTACTCCGCCAGTGTATGGGGGCGCAGGCTCACCTCCGCATTGTCCTCCGGCAGCAGCGTCTTGGCTACCAGCGGCTCCTCGTAGATATCGGTGCCGAAATCAATGCTCATACGTCTCCCCCCTTCTCCTGCTTTTCATGTCACTTCACCATTTTCTTCAGCGCCTGCCGGATGATCTCCTCCAGCGGCAGAGCATCCATATCGATGCCCTTCAGGGCCGTACTGATCTCCTGAGAGCCGTAGCCCAGCACTGCCAGCGCTGCCGCTGCCTCGCCGGACTTGCTGCCGCCCAAGGGCATGGGGGCGCTGCCGCCGCCGCTCGGTACCGTGAAGCCGCTCTGATCCTTGGCCAGCTTATCCTTCAGCTCCAGAATGATGCGCTGAGCAATCTTCTTGCCGATACCCTGAGCCGCCGTCAGCGCCTTCTCGTCCTCCGTCACGATGGACAGGGCCAGATTCTGGGGCGTGGTGGCAGACAGAATGGCCAGTGCTGCCTTGGGGCCGACGCCGGACACGCCGATGAGCATCTTGAAGCTGTTGAGCTCCTGCTGACTGGCAAAGCCGTACAGCTCGAAGATATCCTCCCGCACGTGGAGGTAGGTGTAGAGCCTGGCCCTCTCCCCCTTTTTCAGCTGAGACAGGGTATAGTTTGTGGTGGCGCAGGCATAGCCCACGCCGCCGCAGTCGATGACGGCCAGACCGGCGGCGATCTCCGCCACGGTGCCGTTGAGATAGTAAAACATATTCAGACCGTCTCCTTTACATCGGGGTCCTTTCGCCGCAGCAGGGACGTGGCGCTGCGGGCGTGGCAGATGGCGATGGCCAGCGCATCGGCGGCATCGTCAGGCCGGGGGACGGCCTTCAGCTTCAGCAGCCGCCGGGTCATATCCATGACCTGCCGCTTCTCCGCCAGACCGTAGCCTACCACCGCCTGCTTGATCTGCATGGGAGTGTATTCATATACCGGCAAGTGCATTTTCTCCGCCGTGTACAGCAATACCCCCCGCCCGTGGGCCACGGCAATACCGGTGGTGATGTTCTTGCTGAAAAACAGCTCCTCGACGGACATCTCATCCGGCTGGAATTGCCGGATCAACTGCCCCAGATCGTCCCCGATCTGCACCAGCCGGGCCGCCAGCGGCATACCTGCCGGGGTGGTAATGGCTCCGTACTGGACCATCCGCTGCCGCCCGCCCTCGGAATCGATGACGCCGAAGCCCACGGTGGCCACTCCCGGATCAATGCCCAAAATACGCATAGCCGCTCCTTCCCGTTCACCCGCAGAGGATATAAAATCAGTTTATTATAGCAAATTCCCAGCGAAAAGGCAACAGGGAAAAACATTTCTCCCGCAGGCGGGCGCTGCCTGAGTGCAGAGGAAGCCGCCCCGGAGGGCGGCTTCCTCTGTGAAATAATAATACTTTACAGTTCTTTGCTCGCAGCGCTCACAGAGCACGCAAGTACTCCGGTCGCAGGCCGTAGCCCTCCAGGCCCTTCCGCACTCGCTCCAGCATGGCGTCCCGGTCCTGATTCAGCGTCCCCTTCAGCGTCAGGTAGTTGGAGGCGTGGTTCATCCGGAAAACGCTGCCCTCGCTGTCGATGTGCTGGAGCAGCAGCTCCGTCTCCCGCAGGATATCCTCCGGGCCAAGAACGGTAAAGCTGCCCTCACGCACCCATTTCTCCAGCGGCGTACCCGGCTCCACCATCAGCGTCAGCAGGCCGATGTACTCCGGCTTCATGGCGCTGAATGCCTCCGCCGTACCGATGGCGTGCTCCCGCATCAGCTCCCGGCTCCCAAGTCCTGAGATGGCCGTTACCGACAGGGCCAGTCCACAGCGCCGGGCCTTCTGCCCCGCCGCCACGATGGCCGCCGCCGTGTGGCCCTTGTTCATCCGGCGCAGCACCTCATCACAGCCGGACTCCAGCCCCATATACACCATGGTCAGGCCCTGAGACCGCAGCAGGCGCAAGTCCTCCTCGCTTTTGATCTGGAGACTGGTGGGCGAGGCGTAGCACGTCACCCGCTGGCACTCCGGGAACAGACCGTAGATCAGGCCCAGAATCTGGCTCAGTTCCTCCGTTTTCCGCATCAGGGCGTCGCCGTCCGCCAGAAAGACCCGCTCTACCTTTTTATAGGCCCGGCGGGCCATCTCGAAGTCCTCCCGGACCTCCTCCATGGGTCGGATGGCGAAGTGCTTGTCGTCGTACATATCGCAAAAGGCGCAGCCGTTGTGGCTGCATCCGTAGGTCACCTGCACGATGAGGCTGTAAGCCTCACTGGGCGGACGGTATACCTTTCCCTTATAACGCATGGTCTCACGCTCCTTTGGTCGTTTGCTCCATTGTAGCAGATTTCTTTCCGTTTGAAAAGCACATATTCTCCGCAGACGGTACATATAGTGTGCTGACTTCAACCAACGAGGTGACCGAATATGGAACAGAACTTCAACCACGTTCTTCTGTGCGGACAGGTTCTCACCCAGCCGCAGCCGTCCCACGTCAACCACAGCCAGAGCTTCTCCCGGTTCCTACTGTCCGTCCCCCGGCTCTCCGGGCAGAAGGACTGTCTGCCGGTGATCGTCCCCCAGCCGCTGCTGGAGCTGTGTCCCCTGTCCCCCGGCGCAGCCGTCACCGTCACCGGCCAGCTTCGCTCCTTCAACAACCGCAGCGGACAGGGGCCACGGCTGGTGGTGTCGGTCTTTGCCCAGACCCTCCAGCCCGGTGGAGAGGGGCCGGTGAATCGCATTCGGCTGTCCGGCGTACTCTGTAAGCCCCCTACCCTGCGCTGCACGCCCTTGGGACGGGAGATCTGCGATATCATTCTGGCGGTGAACCGGCGCTATGGCCGAGCGGATTACCTGCCCCTTATCGCATGGGGTACCGTTGCCCGTCAGACGTCCATTCTGGCGGTGGGTGCCCGTCTGACGGTGGAGGGCCGCATCCAGAGCCGCACCTACACCAAGAATCTGGAGACCGGGCCGCAGGAGCGAGTGGCCTATGAGGTGTCCGTCATGCGTCCGGCAGAGCTGTCGGAATTTGTAGAGTAGCTGCCGGATTTTGCGGTACGCCTATTGAACCGCCGCTCAAACCGTGATATGCTTGTACCTATACGAAAATCATGTAAAGGAACGCAAGACTATGCACCATATCCAGCACCCTCATCCGACCCACTCCGGCGTGGATCTGACCGAAGGCAATATCACCGGCCATCTGATTCGCTTTGCACTGCCGCTGCTGGCGGGCAACATCTTTCAGCAGCTGTACAACATGGTGGATACATGGGTGGTGGGCAATTTCGTCTCCAACGAGGCCTTCTCCGCCGTAGGCACAGTGGGTCCCATCGTCAATATGCTCATCGGCTGCTTTCTGGGCTTTTCCAGCGGCGCCGGCGTGGTCATCAGCCAGTACTACGGCGCACGACGCACGGAGAGGGTCCACGACGCCGTCCACACGGCGCTGGTGCTGACGGTGATCCTGTGTGCAGTATTCACGGCGCTGGGCATCGGCTTTACGCCCCTGATGCTGCGTTTGATGAACACCCCTGCCGAGGTGTTTCCGGAGTCCTCCGCCTATCTGACCATCTATTTCGGCGGCATCAGCGGCCTATTGATCTATAACATGGGCTCCGGCATCCTCCGGGCCGTGGGGGATTCCCGCCGCCCCTTCTATTTTCTGGTGGTCTCCGCCGTACTGAACACGGCGCTGGACCTGCTGTTCGTGCTGCGGTTCGGTATGGGTGTGGAGGGCGTGGCCTGGGCTACAGTCATTGCACAGGCCGTCTCGGCGCTTCTGGTGATCGTTGTTCTGCTGCGGACACAGCAGGCGGTGCGGCTGATCCCCCGTGACCTTCGCATCCATCTTCCTGTGCTGCGGCAGATCATCCGGGTGGGCGTCCCCTCCGCTCTGCAAATGGCCATCACCGCCTTCTCCAATGTCTTTGTCCAGTCCTACATCAACTCCTTCGGCGCCGACTGCATGGGCGGCTGGACGGCCTATACCAAGATCGACCAGTTGATGCTGCTGCCGATGCAGTCCCTGGCCCTGTCCGCCACTACTTTTGTGGGGCAGAATCTGGGCCGCGGCAACGAGCCCCGTGCTCGGCAGGGCGTGCGCCGTGCGCTGGCCATTGCCATGGCCGCCACGGTGCTGGTGATGATTCCGGTGCTGGTCTTTGCCCCGCAGATGACGGCCTTTTTCAACCGGAAGCCGGAGGTGGTGGCCTATGGCGCTCTGCTGCTGCGGTGTATCTCCCCCTTCTATGTGCTGTGCTGCTTTAATCAGGTCTACGCAGCTGCCCTGCGGGGCGCCGGAAACAGTAAGGCCACCATGATCATCATGCTGTGCTCCTTTGTGCTGTTCCGACAGGTCTACCTGTTCATTATGTCCCACTACATCTCCCATGAGCTGATCCCGCTGGTCATGGGCTATCCCGCCGGATGGCTGGTATGCAGCGCCGCCACGCTGATCTACTATCGCCGTACCTCCTTCCTGTCCACCCGGCTGGTGGCGGAGGACGGCAGCAAGGAGGACATCCAATGACCAAGTGTGAGAGCTGTGTGTTCTATCAGTACGATGAGAACTACGACGATTATGTCTGCGACATGGACTTGGACGAGGACGAGATGGTGCGCTTTCTCTCCTCCCAAACAGATAGCTGCCCCTACTGGCGGCCCGGCGATGACTATCTCACCGCCCGCAGGCAGTAGATGAAGTACGGAAGGAATTTATTATGAACATCCGAGAAGCCACAAAAAATGACTGTGTGCATATGGATGCACTCCTGACGAAGCTGATCCGTTATGAGACCCGATTTGATCCTAATTTGAGTCCAGAGGTCGTCATAGAGGACAATTACGCCGGGCAAATAGCCGCAGAAGGCTGTAAGGCTTATGTCGCAGAGGACCATGGGATCATCGTTGGATATCTCTATGGATTTACATACCGGATCCCGCAGGTGCTCTTGCAGCCCATCGCCATCGTCGATGCCCTGTATGTCGAAGAGGGCTACCGTGGGAAGGGAATCGCCAAAGATCTATTCCGCAGGTTTCAGGAGTTTGCGTCGGGCTGCGGTGCTGCCAGCATTGAGTTGAAGGTGATGTCCCGTAACAGAGATGCGCTGCGCCTGTATGCGTCGCTGGGGTTTTGCGAGACAAAAAAGTATATGGCGCTGCCGCTGTCGCAGAATGGAAACAAATGACATTTTTCTTTAATAATAACGAAACAGGAACCGGCTTGACCCGTAAAGGTCACGCCGGTTCCTGTTTTGTGTATTTATTTGCACTTTACGCCAGATAGACGGCCTTGCAGCCCAGATAGTTCATGTAGCAATCCAGCTTGCCCACCGTCTCGAAGGGAGCGTGCATACTCAGCACCGGCACACCGGCATCAATGGTGGTGATGTTGCGGTTGGCCATGTACTGGGCCACCGTACCGCCGCCGCCGGCGTCGATCTTGCCCATCTCACCGATCTGCCACACCACGCCGGCCTCGTCCATCACCCGGCGGACATAAGCCACCGTCTCGGCGTCGGCATCGGAGGAGCCGCCCTTGCCACGGGCGCCCGTGTACTTGCACAGCCCCAGACCGTGGTTCACCTGAGCGTCGTTGCGCTTCTCATACACCTCGGCGAAGTTGGGGTCATAGGCCGCCGTCACGTCGGAGGACAGGCAGAAAGCGCTCTCATAGCACACCCGCAGGGCAACGCCCTGACTCTCGCACAGATCCTCCATAAAGGTATCGAAGAAGGCGGACTGCATGCCGGTGACGCCCATAGAGCCGATCTCCTCCTTGTCCGCCAGCATACAAACGGCGGTCTTGGTGGGGGTCTCCAGCTCCAGCAGAGCCTTCAGGGCCGCATAGCTGCACACCCGGTCATCGTGGCCGTAGGCGCCGATGAGGCTGCCGTCCAGACCGATATCCGTGGCATTAAAGGCCGGGACTACCTCCAGCTCGGCGGATGTCAGGTCATCCTCGCAGATGCCGTACTTCTCGTGGAGCAGATCCAGCACCCGCAGCTTCACACGGTCGCTGTCCTCGCTGTCGCCCAAGGGACGGCTGCCCATGAGAATGTTCAGCGTCTCACCGGCAATGGCCTCGTTGAGGGGCTTCTTCCCCTGCTCACCGCCCAGATGGGGCAGCAGATCATTGATGACGAACTTGGGCTCGTCGCCCTCGCCCAGCACAACGGACACCGCCGTTCCGTCCTTCAGGGCTACCACACCCCGCAGCTGCAGGGGGATCGCCACCCACTGGTACTTGCGGACGCCGCCGTAGTAATGGGTCTTGCCGTAGGCCAGCTCGCTGTCCTCATAAATGGGATGAGGCTTCAGATCCAGACGGGGAGAGTCGATGTGGCAGGCCACGATCTGTGCGCCCTCGGACAGGCTCTCCCGGCCGATCACAGCCAGCATCACGCTCTTCTTCCGGTTCACCCGGTACACCCGGTCGCCGGGCTGCAGGGCCATGCCCCGCTCATAGGGGATAAAGCCCGCCGCCTCCGCCAGCGCCACGGTGTGGGCCGTGCACTCCCGCTCGGTCTTGCTGTGGTCCAAAAAGCTCTTGTAGTCCCGGCAATAGGCCTCCATGGCATCCAGCGTCTGCTGGTCCACCCGGTCATAGCCGTTCTTGCTGCCGGAAAACAGCAGCTCTCTCTTGGCCTTCATTTCATCGGTCATTGTTCATGTCCTCCTTCGGTGATATGGTGGAGCTGCCGCAGCAGATCCCGGAAAAAAATCTCCGCCTTCTCCCGGAACGCCTCCGGCGTCTCCTCCTGATTTTCCAGCACATCTGTGCAGTGCTCACGATAATAGCTGTCCGGCTTCTGGGCCTGAATACGCAGCCGTGCGTACTCCTCCGGGATATGATCCCGCTGCATGATCCGCCGAACCCGCTGCTCGCCGGGGGCCAGCACCGCCACCGTCCGGCAGCACAACTCCCCCAGGCCGCTCTCTATGAGGTTGATGGCATCCAACCCCACCAGCACCCTTCCCTCCAGCCTCCTCCGCAGCACGCCGGGGAGATAGTCGAAAATGATGCCGTTGAGCCGCTCCAGCGCCTGCGGATCGGAAAAGACGAGACTCCCCAGCTTCTGCCGGTCCAGTTCCGTCCCCCGGAATACCTCGCCAAAGGCGTCCCGGATGCGGCTGCGCAGGGCTTCGTCCTCCCGCAGGGCCTGATGATATACGGCGTCGCAGTCTAAGACCGTGCCGCCCAGCGCCTCCAGCGCCTGTAGGGCGCTGGTCTTTCCGGACCCGGTGCCGCCGGTGATGCCGATGACCACGGGGGCATCTCCGTCAATGAGGTGGAAGCCCGCCGCTTTTTTCAGCCGATTCCCCACCGCCAAGCCCAGCCCCGCATCATCGGGACACTGGGCGAAAATCTCCGTCACGTCCGTTCCGTCGAAGGTGCGCAGAGCGTCGAACACCCGCTGGGCCTGCGCCAGCTTGTCCGTGAACGGCCCCAGCCGATGGACGATATGACCTTCAAAATACCCGGCGAACTCGTCAAAGCAGATGACCCCCGCCTTTTCCCGCAGCAGGCCCCGGATCACCAGAGCGCTGTGGGCCGGGTCTCCGGTCACTGCCGTCACCGGTGCCTTGGGTGCATAGTGACGGTACTTCATCCCCGGCGCACGGGGCTTTTCCCCGTCCTTCAGAAGCCCGGTGACGGCCTTATCTACCGCCACCGTACCCAGCACCTCCTCCAGTGCCTCCAACGGCAGTCCGCCGGGGCGCAGCAGCCGGGGCGGCGTCACCGTCAGGTCGATGATGGTGGACTCCACCCCCACCGCACACGGCCCGCCGTCCACGATACCGTCGATCTTGCCGTCCATGTCCTCCGCCATGTGGCCTGCCGTGGTGGGGCTGGGCCGCCCGGAGGTATTACCGCTGGGGGCTGCCACCGGCACGCCGGCGGCCTCGATGATGGCCCGTGTCACCGGATGATCCGGACAGCGCACACCCACCGTCTCCAGCCCGCCGGTAGTTTGCAAGGGAACAATCTCCCGCCGGGGCAGGATCATGGTCAGCGGCCCCGGCCAGAACCGCTCCGCCAGACGGTAGGCCGTCTCCGGTACCTCCCGGCAGTACCGCTCCAGCCACGAGGCATCCGGCACATGGATGATGAGGGGATTATCCTGCGGACGGCCCTTGGCCTCGAAAATATGCCGCACCGCCGTCTCGTTGAGGGCGTCCGCCCCCAGACCGTATACCGTCTCCGTGGGGATGCCCAGCAGCCCGCCCCGCC
>OGGG01001697.1_pt1 | contig 16347 bp, 17 predicted proteins | sample 1571201 | NCBI WGS metagenome assembly OGGG01 (sample SAMEA2581946, study PRJEB24529) | metagenome | biome: Human gut stool | place: China | collected 2011 | reverse complement strand
AACTACAACGTCATTTTTTTTTCTCAAATCTATCATATTTAAAGTGAGAAGAAAATAAGGAAGTAGCAGCATTTTGTGAGCATTTCAAAGGGAATTCAAGATAATGCAATATATATCAACACGTCCATTTTTTTTCTCAAAAATATCATATTTATAGTGAGGCGTTAATGAAACGTTTCATTCGTTCATTGAAAATTAAATAACGCATTCAAAACAAAGTTTGTAAAAAAGTAAAAGTGGATAAGTAATGCATGAAAGTTATTCTTTTCTCCGAAACATGAATTTTCCCAGATAAAAAGAATTGATCTGGGAAAGTTTTATATCATATTTACACAATTTTTCTTAAAAGGGGGGTATCTGTATGAATCAAGAAAAAAGAGCACCACCAAAAAATAAAATGTTCTGAGAGCGAAGGAACATGAAACTAAAAAGATAAAAAAAACAAGATTTTAAGTAAAGGAGAAAAATGATGACAAAGAATAAAATCATGCGTTATTTTAAAAAAGCTGTAGCTTCTACATTAGCGATCGCTACATCTTTTGGTGGAGTTGTCTCTGCAAATATGGTGACAACCTTTGCAGCAGATGCAAAATTAGACAATGATGTCAAAATTACAGCAAAGAAGCTGAAATATGATGATACAGAGTCTTATGTGTCAAAAAACATCAATAAAAAAATGGCTTCTATTAAATCTAGTAAGTCAGTAGCCAACATTAAAAATGATCTGGAACAGACAGGATATACGATCCGTTTGAAACAATTACTTGCAGAGGAATCAAAGATTCCAAGTAATTGTACTATTGATGAGTTATGGACAAAGCACTCTGATGCATTCCTTTCCCAATATACAAGCATTATCCCTGTTTATCAGGCAAATGATAATGCAGATTATTATGTTGTGAATTTAGCAGCATCAAAGATCAATCATACCGGAAAACTGTATGATGCAGCTTTTGTGAAAGGTACAGACAATGCAAATCCAGATGTGATCAAAGATATCAAATTTGATAAAACAACTGGATTAGCTTACATTCCAAAATCTTATTTTGAAAAAGATAAGAATGTTCTGATCACAGGACAGGTAATGAGTGCTGGATCTATTAAGGATCAGACAATGAGTATTGATACAATTGTCGATAATGGCGGAAACATTACAAAACAGGCAGTTGAAGCAAATACTTATGATGTTACAGTAAAGATCCCAATCACTACAAGTAAACGTGTCGCAGATAAATTGAAATTAAGTGACTTTGAGGTACACTTAAATGGATCTGAGGATGCAATGGATCTTACAAAAGATACTGCTGTTTTTGACAAAACAACTGGAGTATTAGAGATCGCAGCATCTCCTGCAAGTTTAACATCAGTTAAAGTAAAGATCAAAAAGATCGGAGCTTTAAAATCTGTTGCAAGATTATTAACAAATGATGTGAGCGCTTCCATTAGCGGGGCTTCAAAATTAAAATTTGTTACTGATAAAAAGACAGGTGACCCGATCATTTTTGATAGGATCGATACATCCAAATTACAGGATGGACAGTATTTCGAATACAAAACAGCGATCCGTTATTTTTCAGATATCAAAGATACACAGGTAAACTATAATGCAAAAGCTTGTGCAGAATCAATCAAGCACAGCATTAAATATTTATATGTACCATCTGAAGATAATGATGCATGGAGTCAGTTATATAATAACAGTTCGATCAAAGATCCTCAGGCTAAAAAGGATTTAGAAAATGTTACTTTTGGTATGACTTTACCAAATTATAGTGACTATAAATACCAAGTCACGGCAAAAAATGGAAACAAAGCAAAGTTGAATTTCCATCAGAAAGGATCATTTGTAACAAACTATACAAATGATGACAGCAATGAGAAAAAAGGTTCTACTTATAGCAGCCGACATATGTACGCTGGAGAGTGTGCTCATATCAGCAACCCTATGGGAGAATTTCATGATAAAGAAGATGGAAAGGTTCGTTTAAGAATCCTTCACGTTGACACATCTGCTGGTTATGTGGTCTTTGGATTAAACAGTCAAAAGATCAATACACAGTCAGGATTTGGAATCTACAAAGTTGCGATCGAGTCTAAAGGAAGCTTAAAGCTGAAAAAAACATCCGCAAATACTACAATGACAAACGGAAACAGTTGCTATAGTTTGGCAGATGCTGAGTACGGAGTTTACAAAGAAAAGGCATGTACAAACAAAGTAGCAACTTTAAAAACTGATGCAAATGGAAATTCTAAAGTCGTAGAAGTTGACGCAGGAACTTATTACGTAAAAGGTGCGAGACGTTTTCTGATAAATGAGAGATCATGAAACAGAAGGACTATAATAGTTACAACTGAATACCTGACATTTGAAATGAGAGTCGTCATGTTGACTTGAAGCAAATGATCTAAACTCCTGCATGCATAGGATCATGACAGTGTGAACATGTATGAAGCCAGGTAAAGTCGGCAGAAGGTTTTCTAAGTGAATCTTCATATGAAAACTGATATGCCGGGATGCTATAAAAAATCTAAGGTGAGAATGTAAAAAATACTGACGAATCTGCGAAGGTAAGGGTCTAAACGTAAACTTGATTGAAAGATCATGACTGATAAGATCAGGGTCAGATACCGAAAAGTAAGAATCTTTTATATGAAATTCGGGCGGTTAAACAAGGATGATCGAATCTGACAGGCTCATAGCAGACACCTAAGGATTTATGGAAAGCTAAGATATTCGGAACGTCGTAAGCAAGAGACATCTAAGAACATCTGTCAATGGGATGGTAACTATAAGTACTTATAGATAAAAAGAATACGCAAGAATGGCGTATAGGAAGCAGTACGAAATGTTTTTATTCTTGTGAAAGTAGGGACACAGTACCGATGAAACTGTGATAACAAGCAGTGGAGGGATCGTCCCAAGTCTGATCGCATGATCAGATGGAACGCCGTGTGCGATGAAAGTCGCATGCCCGGTGTGGCGCAGGGGAAAAGATGGAGATCTTTGTATTAGTTTTTTGAAATGTATACGAACACAAAAATTGCAATTCTTCTGTTTTTATCGTAAACTGTCAATATCAACAGATTAATAAAAAAGGAGTGAACAATTATGAGAAAAAGAAAACTAACATTCGGATTATTTTCTCTGATGATGGCTGCAAGTGTTGCATTGACTGGAAATGTGAATGTCAGCGCAGCAACAAAGAAGCTCTCTGTGAATAGAGTTTATGAAAATGCGGCCGTGATCAAAGGAAAGACCAAAAAGAAAAATGTAGTAAAAGTCAAAGTTGGCAAAAAAACATATAAAGTCAAAGCCAATAAAAAGGGAAAATTTAAAGTCAAGGTTCCAAAAGTAAAAGCAGGAAAGAAATATACAGTGAAGTCTTATAAAAAGAAAAAGCTGTATGCGAACTTCACTATTTGTTGAAGACAAATATCATGCAGGAACAATCTTAGGTACAATCTTAGGATTAATGGGTGTAATTGCTGTCAACTTTGCAATCGTGAATTTAATTATTTGGTTGCTACATTTTGTTGTGGTAAATCCGCTAATTGTTCCAGTGAAAACAAAATGGATTATCGCAGTAATTCTTACAATCGTAGAATGGATGTTTAAATAGAAAGAGGTGATTAAATGGCTTTAATTGGAGCAATTTTAGGGGATATTTGCGGTTCTCAATATGAGTTCCGCAGACCTCACAATTTAGATTGGAAGAACTGTGAATTGTTTACAGATAAATGTAAATACACAGATGATACAGTTCTAAGTATTGCAACAGGTATGTGGTTGCTAAATGAAACCAATAAAGAACCTTGGGAGTTCTACTTAGAATATGGTAAGAAATATTCTGGCGTAGGATATGGAGAAATGTTCGAAGACTGGTTATTTGATGGTGGAAACCGTGTAAACGAAAGTTTTGGCAATGGGTGCGCCATGAGAATTTCGCCAATTACGATGTATTTTCGAGATGCATTTCCAATGCTTGCAGAATATAACGACTATATTGGGATCGCACAAAAAACATGTGAAAAAACACATAACAGTATAGAATCTTACAAGGGCGTATCTGTTGTTACTAATTGTTCTTTAATGGCATTAAATAATAGATCTAAAGATGTGATATATGACTATGTATTAAAACATTATCCATCTAGTCGGTATACATATGGCGTTGATCGACCACTTGATGATTATAGAAAGAATTATGTTTGGTCTGCGACAGTTCAGGATAGTGTGCCTGTGGCAATCAGATGTTTCTTGGAAAGCGAAGATTATGAATCATTCTTAAGAAATGTATTATCTTTGCCATGTGACACAGACACGATTGCTGCTATTGGCGGTGGTATTGCAGAAGATTTCTACAAGAAGACACTTGATAACTCAAATGAGCTTTTAGAAAGATATTTGCCAAAAGAGTTATTGGATGACGTTAGCAAAATTTATAACGAAATGCCATAAGGTAGGTGATTGAATATCATAAAGAAAATCTTAAAATTTTTCTTGTCGATGATCGTACTGACCATTATCTAGTTTCTTGCAACACTTATATCTGTCGGAGTCTTTGCACTTGTGTTTTGGATGATAACAAGTATTGTAATACCAGTCGGTGTAGTGGTAATTGTTGCACTTGTATTAATGGCGATCGCCTTCTATGTAGTGACATCGTTCATGGATTGATAGATTAAAAGGAGAATATGTTATGAAAATTAAAAAATTATTAATCGCTGGAGCATTAATGTTAACGGCAGTAGGATGCGTTTCAGCATATACTATTTATGCAGATACACTAAATAATAACACTGATAAACAGGTTTCTGCAACAACAGAAGGTAAGTCAACTCAGAAACTACAAAGAACACAACAGAGCAGAAAAATAATAAGAAAAATGCCGTCAAAGAAGATTCTCTAGAAGATATGAAACGAGATTGGGGATGGACAGAAGAAAATGGATGGCCACGTTATAGTGATGATCTTGCCATTTATAAAGAAATGGGAGTCAATCCTAAGGATGTAAAAGATGTTCCACCATATGCTATGTATATTGCTGCTGGTGGATGGGATGAAAAGTGCGATGGACATAATTATTCTAATCGATTAGTCCCAACTATAGTACATCACGAAGCATCTATAAAACAAGAATGGAAAGTTGATAAAAAAGCCTATGATGAAAAAATCATCACAGGATATCAGTGTGCTTGTGGTAAAACAAAATAATTTGTGTTTTTATACGTTTTAAAAAGCTAAAGGAAAGGTCAAAACCTTACCTATTGTGATAAACGAAAGTTCCTCAGGGATACTTAAAAGATGATACGGTCCATACCGTGAAAGTAACAACAGATAATGATGATGATAATCCAGCAATTGTGACTGTATCCGATCAGCCTGACAATGACCCAGTCAGTTTTGAGGTCAAAAAGGTTGATAAAGAAACAGGAGAAGCTGTTCAGGGTGATGCAAACCTTTCTGGGGCGCAATTCACAGTAAAATATTACAATAAATATTACAACAGCAAATCTGAACTTCCAAGTACTGCAACTAGAACTTGGGTTTTAGAAACAAAGAAATATGGAAATAAGTATCAATTATCTTTTGATGATCTTTATAAAGTTTCAGGAGATGATTTTTATACGAATGCAGCTGGTGGATCAGTTGTTCCTTACGGAACCATCACCATTGAAGAAACAAAAGCTCCAGATGGATACAAGATCAATGATTCTACTGTATCTGTGAATGGGCAGGTCTTAAATGACAGAACATATTTCACAAAAGTCAGTGGAAAAGATGGAGAGCAGCCAAGTAAACTTGTTTCTGATTTCACAGTTAGTGATCCGACAAAGATGTATGCCATTCAGGTAACAAAAAACGATGCAGAATTGAATAAGAGTGAAGCAATCGGTGGTAAAGATCATAAGTTAGCTGAAGATGCAGCGACTTTAGAGGGAACACAGTTCTCTATCATTAACCGCAGTGCAAATGCGATCAAATATGAGGGTAAAACTATCAATCCAGGAGAAGAGGTTACAAAAATCTCTACAACATGGAATGACAAAGAAAAGAAATACACTGCTCAGACAGAAGATCGCAGCTTACCTTACGGTACTTATGGTGTGAAAGAGATCGCAACAAGTCAGGGATATATAATGAGCGATGGTAATGAACATACCGTTGAATGCCATGGAGAAGATGGAACAACTTATACCGCAAATATGGTAGAAGGATTGAACTTCAAAAACCAGATCATTCGAGGAAACTATGTATTCAACAAGAAATCTGATGAACAAAAAAGTGTCAATGCAGCATTTAAGATCACAAATGCAGCAACTGGAGAATCCCATGTTGTTGTAACTGACAAAAATGGAGAATATGATTCTACAGCTGTTGATCATTCCAAAAATACAAATGCGAATGACAAACTGTTAAAGGATTATAAAAAAGACACAGTTTTAAAAGCTTCTGATTTTGATCACAATGCTGGTACATGGTTTGGCCAAGGGGAAGACGGAAGTATGGCTAATGTCGATAACCAAAAAGGTGCTTTCCCTTATGGTAAATATGAAGTCGAAGAATTAAGAAGTGATTCCAACAAAGGATTACAACTTGTAAAATTTGAATTCTATATCACAAAAGATGGTAAAACAATTCAGGGTGGAACCATCACAGATGAATCCGAACCAAAGATCGGTACAAAAGCAAAGAATGAAGAAACAGATAATAACATTGCATCTGCAACAGATGATGTTACGATCATTGATACTGTAAATTACGAACATGTAGCTCCTGATAAATACAGATTAACTGCTACATTAATGAACAAGAAAACAGGTGCTGCTGTTCTTGATAAAGATGGAAAAGCAGTGACTGGAACAAAAGTATTTACAAATACAACAAAAGCAGGAAGCGTTGATGTTGAATTAAACTTCAATGCAAGTGATCTTGGCGGAGAAGATGTTGTTGTCTTTGAAGTCTTAACAAGAGAATCTGACGGGGCAACGATCGCAACTCATCAGGATATCAATGATGAAGGTCAGACGATCAGTTTTGTCAGCATTGGGACAAAAGCAAGCGATGCAAATACAGGATCTAATCTTGTAGAAGCATCTACAAACATGAAAATTAAAGATACTGTATCCTACAAAAACCTGATCGTTGGAAAAACATATACGATCAATGGTAAATTAATGGACAAAGAAACAGGAAAGCCTGCATTAGATGATGAAGGTAAAGAGATCACATCCAGTGTAAAATTTACAGCAGAATCTAAGAACGGAACTGTAGATGTTATCTTTGAATTTTCAGGAGTTAAACTTGCAGGAAAACCAATCGTTGCATTTGAATCTCTTACTTATAAAGGTAAAGAGTATGCAGTTCATCAGGATATCGAAGATGAAGGTCAGACAACTCTGATCCCTAAAGTGTCCACAACAGCATCTGATAAGACAAATGGAACTCATATGTCTTATGCAGGCAAGAAGGTAACTCTGGTTGATACAGTCAAAGTTGAAAACATTGTCGAAGGAAGAGAGTATACATTAAAAGGAAAAGTGATCGACAAGAACACAGGAAATCCTTTAGAAATTGATGGAAAAGAAGTAAGTGCTGAAAAGAAATTTACAGCAACTTCTAATAGTGAAACAGTAGAACTTGAATTCGAATTCGATGGAAGTAATCTTGCAGGTACAACAACAGTTGTATTTGAAGATCTTTATGAGGGAGAAAACAGAATTGGATCTCATGCAGATCTCAATGATGAAGGACAGACTGTTTCTATTCCAAAGATCGGTACAACTCTTGTTGGAAAAGATAATCAGATCCATGTTGTAAATGCTGATCAGAAGATCACATTAGTGGATACTGTAAAATATCAGGGACTTGAAAAAGGTCGTGAATATGAAGTAAAAGGTATTCTTTATGACAAAGAAACGAAAGAACCATTCACTGTTAATGGAGAACAGGTAACTGCAACAGGTAAATTTACTGCAGAAACAGAATCTGGAACAGCAGAAGTTGAATTCACATTTGATGGATCAGCTCTTGCAGGAAAGATTCTTGTTGCTTATGAAGAAGTTTTCGATGTTAAAACGGGGGCGTTGATCGCTGACCATAAAGACATTGATGACAATGATCAGACCGTTGTAATTCCAAAAATCGGAACTACTTTAACTGGAGAAAGTAATAACAAAGCTGTCAATGCAGGAAAAGAAACAACACTGATCGATACAGTAAAATATGAAAATGTGGAATCTGGAAGAGAAATCGAAGTTCAGGGTGTTCTTCATGATAAAGAAACAGGAGAAGTTGTAAAAGTTGATGGAAAAGAAATCACTGCTACAGCGAAATTTACTCCATCAGAAGCAAATGGAGCTGCTCAGGTAACATTCAAGTTTGATGCATCATCTCTGGCAGGAAAAACTCTTGTTGCTTATGAAAAAGCATATGATGTAGAGACAAAATCTCTGATCGGAAGCCATGAAGATATCAATGACAATGACCAGACAGTCAACTTCCCAGAACTCCATACAACTGCATTAAACAAAGAAAATGCAGATCATATTGTAGAAGCAAAGAAAAATGTTACAATTGTTGATACTGTATCTTATAAAAATGTTACTCCAGGAGAAGAACTGGAAGTAAAAGGTGTTTTATATGACAAGAACACAAAGAAACCAGTTATGAACAATGGAAAAGAAGTAACAGCTTCTGCAAAATTCACACCAGAAACAAGTGAAGGATCTGTTGATGTTACATTCACATTTGATGCAAGTGATCTGGATGGACACACATTTGTTGCTTATGAACAGATGTATGATGTAAAAACAGGTGCTTTAATTGGAACTCATGAAGACATTAATGATGAAGATCAGTCCGTACATGCTCCAAAATTACATACAACAGCAACAAACAAAAAAGATGGTTCTCACAACGTGAAACCTTCTAAGAAAGTTACGGTTGTAGACGTTGTGAAATACACAAATCTTGTACCTGGTAAGACTTATGAAGTACAGGGTACATTATATAATAAAGCAACAAAGAAACCATTAAAGATCAATGGTAAGAAAGTTATGGCTTCTACAAAATTTGTCGCTAAAGGGGCAAATGGAGAAGTAAAAGTCGTATTTAAATTCGATGCCAGTGCATTAGATGGTAAATCTCTGGTAGCATTTGAGAAAATGTATGATGTAGATACCAATACACTGATCGGAAGACATGAGGATATCAATGATAAGAAACAGACAGTAAAAGTTTCTTCCAAAGCAACTCCTCATCAGACATCTGAAAGATCAGGTGGATCAGGATCATCAGAAAGTGGAACTCCAAAAACAGGAGATTACACACAGATGATGTTGTTTGCAGGCATCAGTGCATGTGCTATGGTAGGAGGATATCTCTTCTATCGTAGAAGAAAACAGAATGTGTAATTAAAAACGTATAGATTCGAAGAAGAGTTGGTTTTATAGCTGACTCTTCTTTTTTTTATTCTTTTATATAAGATCGGATAACTTTCAAAAAGAATCCGAAATCTTATATGTGAAAAATATTCTCCATAAAATCTCGCATATTTATAATATAGAAACAAAATGTGATTAGAAAGGCAACATTTTTATATGAATTTGGAAAGACAAAAAGAAAATTTCAAAAATCATAGGGCAATATTTAAAGATCTTGGAAACATAAAAATATTGGATTTCAAAAAGCCCAATAGTACAGAATACAGAATTCGCTTTCTATTCGAGGAAGATTATTGCAGATTACATATTTCTGGAGATTTAGGTGAACTTATTGCGATGAATTATCGTAATATGTGTTGGAATCAGTTTGATGATTTTGTCAATGATATTGATTATTTCCAAGAGAAAATTCTTTGTCATAACCGATCGTTTTTTGTATATGATCAGGAGCAGGCAGAAGAAGATATCACAAAATACATAGAAGAACATAACCTTTATGATGATATTCTTTCTAATGGATATGACTTTTTATCCGACAAAACAGAGGTCATAGAAGCATTTCTAACAGATGTCCTTTGGGATTTTACTCCGGAAACCGGAATTGGCAGCAAAGGATATGATAAATTTTCAGAAATCGATAGTGATATCTGGGACATTATTAGCGATTTTGGAAAAAGAGAAACAGGAATACTTGATTTGTACATGTTAGCTTTCAAATTGGCAAAAGAACAGTTAAAAATAAGCAAAGAAGATTAGAAAGGCTGATTCCCTTCAGGAATGGAGAAAACGACAAGTTGAGAGATATGGCGAAGATCAGACCAGAAAAATGATCAGTCAGTTAAAAGTCAAGAAAAGTATCCGGCGTTACAATCGTCTGGATCGCCTTATGCCAGGAGCTGTCTTTTATTATCGAGGCGTTCGATATGTCATACGTGGACAGCATAGCAATGGACAATATCTTCAGGCGATTGGAATGGGAAGCAAGGATTTCCCTGCAAAGAAATGCAAGATCGTTGTTAACAATGAGGGACTAGTCTTTGTGTCATAAAAATCTCTGAGTTCTCCTCTCACGGCTAAAGTCACGAGTTTCCGAACGCAATATTAATGAAATGCTAGACTTATTCTATGCAAGCAAACATTTGTACGAAAAAATACGTAATTGCAATTTCAGAAGAAAGCAACAGGAAATGAGAGAAGAGTAATATCTTCTCTTTTTTTATATGTGATTTTTCTTTCCTATAATATCCATCATATTTGTAATAACAAGGAGGCATTCTCATGAGATATATTGGAAATACATTAAAGAGAAGAATGGATATGTTAGAAATCGATGCTGCTATTTTGGCAGAAATGGTCTTTATGGATGAAGGTACGATTAGAAATATCATCAATAATGAAATTCCGTATGAAATGATTGATGAATTTGATATGGCATTAATTAGCAGTGTGCTCCATTGCAATGAACAATATTTTGAATATCCGGACACACATAATGATTTTCTTGATAGAGTATTCGACAAAGAAAAAGATTCGAATTCGTCCAAGAAAGCAAAAATAAAGATTCAGGATTTTTTGAATGATTTCATGTTCATAAATGGAGTTGTGTCGGAAAAATAATTAACAGAATTTTATATGTGAAAAATAAAAATTGTAAAATCCATCATATTTGTATTAAACAAACACGAAAGGAAGAAAAAAAAATGAAAGAAGCATACCCTGTTTTTCTAACAGAATATACATATACAAAAGAAAATGGATTCTTGGTATATGTTCCAGGACTTGAAATTCATACAGAAGCTGCCGATCTATATGATGCGATTCAAATGGCAAGAGATGCAATTTCTTTAAAAGTAGCAGATCTGGAATTGGATGAAAAAGAAATTCCTACACCAATGACTTATGAAGAAGGATTTGCTAAGGTTTCGAAAGAATATGGATGTTTGGAAGGAATCATGACTTATGTAGACATTAACACGGAATCTTATCTAAGCCGTTTGAAAAATAAGTCTGTTAGAAAGAATTGTTCTATTCCTGTTTGGATGGACGATGAAGTCAAAAAATATGGAATTAGTTGTTCTAAGGTACTGCAGAATGCATTAGCCATGAAAATTGCAGAAGAACGAGAAAAAGATAATATAGGAGATGTCAGGAATGAAAATAAAAAGCGGTAGAAAAATGGATATAAAATTTAGCTCAAAATTAGAAAATATATATCTTAATGATGGAACATATAATTTGCTGATCGGAGCCATTGTACTATATGGCTTGTTGATAAATCTCATTACATGTGCGTTTTTCAGAGATTATATAACAAGTATCCCATTAAAAGGATTGTTAATTGGGTATCTGCTTATCGCAATTGTTGGAATTTTAATAATGACATTTTGTAAATCGGTGATCTTAAAATTCATAGGCTACAATATGCTGGTAATTCCGTGTGGTGCAACATTATCTACAACCTTAAATGATTATGTTGGAAAATCTGATATTGTATTAGAAGCATTGATCATTACAACGATCATTACTGTTTGTATGGTGATTCTTAGCTCTGTTTTTCCTAAATTTTTCATAGGAATTGGAAGAATGCTTTTTGTTGCACTGTTAGGCATTATCATTGCATACATTGTGTGCCTTTTTGCAGGATTAGATTCTGGAATTGTAACATGGATTTCAGCGATCGTATTTTCTTTATATATCGGACATGATTTTGTGTCAGCACAGCGTGTATCTCATACGGTAGTAAACGCGATCATTTTTGGTGCAGATATCTATTTGGATCTGATCAATCTTTTTGTTGATCTCTTGGAAATCTTAAAAGACAATGACTGATTACTTATATATTATATATATGAAGATGAAGTCTCCACGCCCATGCGGTGCGTAACTCCTATGAACGTGGTATCCAAAATAGTAAAGATCTGATCTGAGATACTACGCTTATAGTCTCTTACGAACATGTTTGTGAAGTTTTTACTGCCGTGCCACTTTCGTCTTTCGAACAACAGAACGGATGAGCCCAGTGCTGGCCGTGCAGATAAAGGACTGTTCACGAAGCCCCCTATCCATTGGCAGATGAAACCTCTGGAATACATAGGTCCGGATCTTTTCTACCTGATGCCCAGGGCGCATCCGGATGACGCAGATCTATACTTAAAACTGTTATTTCTATCGAACACCAGGAACAGGGTTCAGATCAAAAAATCCGACCGTATCTGGCGTGATCAGAAAACTGAAATCCTTACAAAAATCCCATACAGTAGGAAACGCTTTTCGAAGGGTATTTGCGGCTCCATTGCAGTCAGCATTGATACAGTATCCTTCTTTGCAACGATATAAGCCGCGTTCTATGCGATGTACGGAAAATACAGGCTGACATTTTTCTTCTCCATACACTGGGATAAGATCTCCTGCAGTACAGTCAGCTTTCGATGTATAGCTTTCTTCCTGCCAGACCACATCGATCCCTGCGGTCAGAGCTTTTCATCAAAAATAGACTGTTCCAGTTTCGTGCGTTTTTCTCCTTTATCCCATCCTGTGAACACCTGACGGATCCGGAAAAGGGCAGCATTATACAGCGATTTTGCAAGCCGGGAATACTCGTCTGCAAAAGCAAAGATTTGTCTGAAATTGTTTTCGGATAAGATCATCGGAATCGCTTTTTTCATAATGGATGTACCTCTTTCAAATGCTTTATTTTTATAGTATAATTATTTCATAGATCACAGAAAGGAAAATGCAAAATGAAATCAAATATTAATTACACATATCCGAAATATGTTTCCGTAGAACAGTCCGATGGACAAATTGTTCAAATTTTGTATAAGGATCTTAAAAAACATGAAGAATTCATAATTCAAGATAATATCGAATATGGTTTGTTACATAATTACACAGATCAAGAAATCAATGATTACAAAAAAGAAGCCTATGCTCAGTTGAAAGATCTAAAGAAACAAATTAGAGATAATCCTAAAGTAATTCTTCTTTTAGAAAGATTTACTGAAAGATATGTAGTTAAATCATAAAAACATAATTGAAAAAAATACCAAAAACAGATTAGTTGTTCAATCGCTAGTCTGTTTTTTTGTTAATATCAGCCAGTTCTATCATTTAAAATCTTATATATGAAAAATATCTTTTGAAAAATCTCGCATATTTAAATAAAGAAGAAAATTTAAATGTTTCATCTTTGGATAGAAGGAGAAGAAAAAATGACCGAAACGCCGAAAGAAAAAATTGAAGAGCTGATTGAATATTACAAAAAATATGAAGACAGTCCACAGACAGAAAAATGCTTACAAGAATTATTAGCATATAAAGAAACCGTAACAGGAATTGCAAGAATGCTGGGCGTTACTCAGTACGATATCTCAAATAAGGATACAGAATTATTAGACATGAATCTTAATAATGATGCTATCAAAAATGCAATAGATAGATACAGAGCTTGTACAAATACATATCTAAACAAAATTACAATCGTGGCATTAAAGGAGTTATTAGAATATAGGAAAACAGAATTAGCGCCAGATCAAGTAAACAAAATGAAAGACGAACTTAATTATTACAAAAGAGAGTTTTGTTACATAAAAGAACAGTATGACCAATTGCTGCATGACATGGATGAAGTCAATTAACTCATGACTAAAGTCACGAGCTTGCAGAAGTTTTGTGAATTAGTTAGTGCGTTAATGAGCAGAAACAAGATGTCAGCGATCTTCTTTAGGGAGTGGACACTCTGAGATTCTCTAGTCCCAGACACTGTCAAGCTGACACCAAGTTTAAGAAGACCAAAATCTTGTCATGTACAGGCTTACCACCGAAGCGGGGATCCCGTTGATCCCTGAGAGATTACATGACACCAAAAAAAAGAAAGGAGGCATCAAGGATGTCTGAATATATTTATGTCATAGGCGTGGATGGAGATCCGCAGATGCCTACAAAACGAAAGAGACATGTCGAAAAGCTGTTACAGGCAGGGAGAGCACGCGTCTTCCGGCAGATCCCTTTTACGATACAGTTAACTTATGAAAACAAACCAGTCTTACAGCCGATTACGATCGCAGAAGATCCTGGACGTTCTAATATTGGGATGGCCGTGGTATCTCTGAGTGGAGAACTATTATCCGCAGCGGTTGTGCAAACGAGAAATAAAGAGATCGTTAAACTGATGGAAAAACGAAAGCAGCATCGCAGAGCTTCCAGAAATGGAGAACGAAAGGCAAGACAGCGACTAGCCAAGAAATGTCATACGATGATCAAGGCTGGATCCCTGATGCGAAAGCTTCCGATGTATGGGAAAGACAAACGAGTACAATGCAATGTGATCCGTAACACAGAAGCAAGATTCTGTAATCGAAAACGTGAAGATGGATGGCTGACACCAAGTGCAGAACATCTGGTGCAGACACACATCAATCTGATCCATAAGATGCAGAAATTCCTGCCGATCACCGATGTTGCATTTGAGATCAACCGGTTTGCTTTCTTATCCCTGGAAGATCCGAGCATCAGTGGTGTCGATTTCCAGAATGGACCGTTAAAAGGTTATGATGACTTGAACGCAGCCATTGAAGATCTGCAGGATGGGCACTGTTTAATGTGTAACAGTCCGATCGAGCACCGACATCATATCGTACCACGGAGTATGCAAGGGTCCAACACGATCGGAAACATCGCAGGATTATGCTGCAAATGTCATGAGAGAGTCCATAAAGATGCAAGATTTGAGGACCGTCTGAAGAAAAAGAAAGCCGGGTTGAACAAACGTTATGCAGCGGTCAGTGCCTTAAATCAGGCGATCCCATTTATCTGCAAACGACTGGAACAGGAATTCGGGAAAGAACATGTCCATTACTGTTCTGGCCGAGATACTGCCATGGCCCGAAGGTCCTTTGGATACCATAAGACAAAAGAAGAGCAGCTACATGTGGTCGATGCCTGGTGTATCGCAGTTCTTGCTTTACAGCATGTCCCAGAGAAAGCCCCAGAGTTCGATCATGTGCATGAGATCTTACAATTTCGCAGACAGGATCGCAGCCGGATCAAAGCTCAGACCTCTCGTGCATACTATCATGAAGGAAAGAAAATTGCCAAGAACCGCAAAAAAGCGGAAGGGCAAAGAGAAGATTCCCTTCAGGAATGGAGAAAACGACAGGTTGAGAGATATGGAGAAGAACAGACCAGAAAAATGATCAGTCAGTTAAAAGTCAAGAAAAGTATCAGGCGTTACAATCGTCTGGATCGCCTTATGCCAGGAGCTGTCTTTTATTATCAAGGCGTTCGATATGTCATGCGTGGACAGCATAGCAATGGACAATATCTTCAGGCGGTTGGAATGGGAAGCAAGGATTTCCCTGCAAAGAAATGCAAGATCGTTGCTCACAATCAGGGACTGGTCTTTGTGTCATAAATAGATCTCTGCGTTCTCCTCTCACGACTAAAGTCACGAGTCTCCGAACGCAGGGATTAATGAAGAAAATAGTAATGGCATTGCAGATTGCATGGTACGGAATACAGTTAACAAAGGAAATTAAGAAATTTCATCAATGGTGTAAAAAAAGAGCCGATGACAAATCACCGACTCCTAATTCCACCACTGAGCAAGATATTCGACCCTCTAGCTCAGATACAACGATTACAGTTGAAAAGAATAAAGACTGTAATATCAACATAAACGTTTATCCAAAACTGGATAAATAAAACTTAATAATCAGCATCCGGACGTTTTCTCTTAAGTATTGCTCTTAGGAGTTCGTTCGGATCATTTTTCTTTTCACATTAAATATGAGATTTTTGAGAAAAAATATTTTTCATATATAAAATTCTTGAAAACTCATATTTAGAATGAGTATTAATTTTCCAAGTAGAAATTTATCATTCTCCTCATCCGTCATATTT
>OGGG01001690.1_pt1 | contig 16371 bp, 8 predicted proteins | sample 1571201 | NCBI WGS metagenome assembly OGGG01 (sample SAMEA2581946, study PRJEB24529) | metagenome | biome: Human gut stool | place: China | collected 2011 | reverse complement strand
TATTTACGTCCTTTCTGACCATATCCGGTCTAACTGATTTTTATTTGGTACTTGTTTTAGAAAAGAATGGTGCCGGGATTGTTGCTGCATGAGCGGAATTATCAATGCACCGCTGATTAGGAGACAATCCGGCACCGCCGGTCTTACGTTCCAGTACCGCTTTCCAGTATTTTCCGTGCTTCTTTCATGCTTTCAGCGGCATTTCTCTGCCGGATATTCTGATTGTTGATTCTCAGCGGCACACACCGTTCCAATACTCGGTCATAGATACGGGAGCGAGTCAGATCCTGCGGATTTTTCAGTTCCTCCAAGGTCATATTAGTTGTCACAATCAGTGGCAATTTGCTGCGATATCGGCTATCAATGACATTGAATACCTGTTCCAAGGCAAACTCCGTACTGCGCTCAATTCCCAGGTCATCAATAATCAGCAGACTGTACTGGTTCAGGCTGTCGATATATTGGTTCTTCTCCTCGGAATACAGCCCGGACAGGGCGTTGAGAATCCGGGAGAAATTGGTCATCAGCACCGGAACACCCTGCTCCAGCAGAGCGTTGGCGAGACATCCGGCAAAAAAGGATTTTCCGGTTCCCACATCTCCCCAGAGGAGCAGCCCCAGCGATCTTGCTTTCATTTCCTCCCAATGGACAACATAGTCATGGGCTTTCTGCATTTCCGGGTTGTAACCCTTATCATTGGCAAAGGTGTATTCCCGCAGGGACTTGTCCTGTAAGCCGTTGGCTTTCAGACGGGACACCTGATCCAGAAATTCACGGTGCTTTCTCTCCGCTTCCTCTTTATCCTGGACTTCCTGCTGACAGCGGCAGCGAATGGGAACCACCATTTCCTTTCCAAGAACAACCACATGGTGCTGCCTGGGTGTTTTACATTTGGCGCAGTGGATGAGGTTGTCTGATTCATTGCGGTATTCATCTTCCTGCAAAGGGCGGTCAGAAAAGATATTCTGAATGGTGCCAGTGATTTGGTTCATAGGCTTTCATCCTCCTTACATTCATAGCTGCGTCTTACGGGAGCCGGGTGATCCTGCGTATACCAGCTGTGAATCGTAGCAGCGTGGTCTTGATACCGCTTCCCGCTGGAACGTATATAGCCAGACAGCTTTTCGATATATTCCCGGTATAATGGTATTTCCTTTTGAAGCTGTGCCAGCTCCTTTTCATTCAGGAAAACATTTTGATATTTTCCGTAAGCGGTGCGGTCAGCCTTACTCCCTTGTTTCTTTATCTTGTTATTGTTCTTTTCATTATTACTTCCGGACACTTTTCTTTCCCTTACAGAGACAGTTTCCTGTCCGTCAGACGGATAGGTTTCTGTCTGTATCAGGGAAAGATTTCTGTCCGTCTGCACCAGATATTCCGGTGGGACTTTTACATAGATTTTGTTTGGCAATCCCGGTCCCTGACGCTTGCGGAAAATCAAATCCGTTTTTTCCAGAACTGCCAGAGCGGTCTTAACAGACATTTCGCTTTTGTGCATGGTTTCTGCCAAATCCTTGATTGGAAAGAATATGAACGCACGCCCACGCTCATCTACCCAGCCTTCGTTTTTCTGTGAAAGTCTTGCTCTATCCAACAAAAGTACATACAGTATTTTTGCGGTTTCACTCAGCTGCTCCATATCCAGTAAAAATCGTGGAAATGCCATATACGGCGGTATCAGGGTATCCTTTATTAGAAACTGTGTCATGCGTTCACCTCCTTCCGTTGTCAGAATAGATACCGGTTATTCCCCAAGAAAATCCCAGTCAAGGTCTGCATCTTCCGGTTCGGATGCTGCAACAGCTACCTGCGGTGTAATCTGAGCAATACCAACCATACAGCCTGCCAAATATACCGGTAGGGTCCTGTTCATGGCATTTTCCACCGCTGTTACAATCTGCTCCACGAAGCGTTCCTCACGCTCTCTGGTTTCCAGATACGGCTCATCTTGCTTCTTGTAGTAACGGTCAAAGTAGTCCACCAGAGAAATGGCGATAATCTGGCTGTAGGATTTGAATTTCTTTTTATCCATCGTTTGCAGATACTGCCACGCCCGGTTCTGCACATCCTTGTCCAGATTGAAACGAAGATTTGTGCTGCGGATATTCTCACTCATGCTTACTCCTTCCTGCGAAGGCTGGCATGGGCGAGATATTCATATCCCTTAGCAGTCGCACAAATATCATCCAGAATGGTTACACGGGTTTCATCGTACTGCCCGAAGTTTCTGACCAGACAGCCACCACCGCCAACAAGATACAGTCGCATCAGTTCCGGATTGTATTCATAGCGGCGGAGTGTGGCGAAAATATCCGCTACATACCTTTTCGCAATGGCAGTGATACAGTCCAGATAAGGCTTGCCGATGTCCGCTGTTCCATAGCGAAGCACCTGCTCAATGGTGACTTCTTCGATTTTGACACCAAAGCTGTCCAGCACGGCATTTTTAGCAGCGATCATACACTGGTTCACACCAAACTTCTCTGTCCAACAACGGCTCTCCACCGCCTTTTTATTGTTGATATAGAGAATGTTCATGGTGCCGTTTCCGATGTCTGCAAGGAGATTGGTTCCCTTGAAATCGCCCAATCTGCTGACAATAGCGGGATAACCTTGAGGGAACAAACTGCATCCGACAAAATGGAGCTTGTACTCCTTACCATTGAAATGGAAAGATACATATTCATTGCGGAGCAGGTAAGTTCGGAAATCTTCACGCTGTTTGCGAACCCAGGTCAGCGGCAGACCGGCAGCCAGATGAACATCTGCTTCACGGATGCCATACGCATTCAGCTCTCTGGCAACTGCCATCAGAGTCAAAAGATAATAGTCCTCATCCATGGCTTTGTCCGGAATAAATTCCTTGTGTCCCTCTCCGATGCGGTAATAGGTGCCGTTGTATTCCAGAATGTTACCGGAGAAAATTGATCATATGAGTCTCGACAATGAAACCTTTAACTTAAAACGATAATTGTTATGAAAACTAGATGGTTGATATATATTCTGTTAGGTGTTTTCCTGAGTTCCTGTTATAAAGAGGAGAATATCGAGGGAGAAGAAGACGAGCCCAAGTACAAGGTGGAAGATAGTGAAGACCCCCTGGATCACTTTATTTATGGGTTTTATCATGACTACGGTGTATTTATTTTATATGATTATGAGGAAGTCGATTATCGATGGAATATGAGTACCGTATTGGATGTGGAATTGATAAAACAAACGGATAAGGTTACTTTGAACGAAGGTTTGGCCTATTTGGACAACGTTTTGTTCCAATATTATACCGATGATTTTAAAAAACATTATTTCCCCTTCAAGATTTTACTGGCCGATTCAGTGCAAGTGCTTAAAAATGGTGTATGGTACCCGGATGAACCGGCGACAGCAGGCTTGAGTTTTCTGGGAATCGGTCGAATCCGTAACGGGATAGGTGAGATTCCGGCCGATAGCCTGTTTGAATTGAGAGGAAAGGTACAGGCTGCTTTCTGGGCGAATTTTTTATACAATAATGAAATGATGGATCTTCCCGAAGCTTTCTGGAATATCAGCGAGGATTATTACGGGGGAAATCTGAAGTTGGTGGATGGGAATAGTGGGCTCAAACCCGATGAGATCGATATGAAGAAATATGGATTCTGGGACCGTGACCGGACGGCCGATAATGGGACCAACTACTGTATGGCTCCTAACAAAACGCTGGATATCAATCAATTTATCGATATGGTTACGACCCATACAACCGCGGAAATGGAGGCATTGATCGCTCCGTACGATCGGCTGAAAGATAAATACCATTTATTGGTAAATCAACTGAAAGAAGTGTATGGAGTGGATATTCAGGCAATAGGAAATGATCAATATTAATAAAACGAGAAGTATGAAAAACAGATTTTTTTATTTCGTGATTCTTTTATTGGCTGTATGTTTATCGGCCAATGCCAATGATTTTAAGAAGAAACGTAAAAAGCAAGAGACGACTCCGGCTTTGGCCGACGCCTTGAAGAAAGAAAAAACGGAGGACAAAAGCTATGATAAGGTGATTACTAAAGAAGCCCGCACGAAGAAGGGACTGATCACCTTACATATGGTGAAAAGTACATTCTATATGGAAATACCGGTGAAGTTGATGGGAAAACCGATGTTGTTCGCCGGTAGGGTGGCGGAGATCAGCGACAATAAGGATGTGGTGGCCGGACAGATGCCTCAGGATCCGATGCTGGTGGAATGGAGCTGCGATGAGGAAAAAGTCTATCTCCATAATGTGATCAGTAGATCGGTATGTGATGAAAACGAACCGATTGCAATATCTATGGAACGGAACAATCTGAAACCGGTCATCCGGGCTTTTCCGATCAAAGCATTCAGTAAAGATTCGAGTGCGATGGTGATCGATGCCACTAAATTGTTTTGTGCCGACGAACGGCCGGTAAGTCCTTTTATTCCTGCCTCTCCCTTCGATGCTTTGTTCGGTATGAAAAAGATGAAAGGGGTTTTTAAGGCCGATCTGTCGTCGATCCTCGATTTCAAGGCTTTCCCGCAGAATATTTCTGTAAAAAGCCGGGTGGCCTATACGGTCAACGGTACTCCTTTTACGGCTGTCGTCCATTTGTCGATGATACAGCTGCCGGATGAGCCGATGCGGCCTCGTTTACTCGATCCCCGGATGGGGTATTTCTCCGATCGGAAAGTGTTGTATTCCACCGAAAAAGATCAGAGCGAGAAGATCGCTTATGTCAATCGCTGGCGTTTGGAACCTAAACCCGAAGAACTGGAACGGTATAAAAAAGGGGAATTGGTAGAGCCGGCTAAACCGATTGTTTTTTATGTGGATAACGCCCTGCCGGCTAAATGGAAAAAATATATCAAATTGGGTATCGAGGACTGGCAACCTGCTTTCGAAGCGATCGGTTTCAAAAACGCTATCGTAGCCCGTGATTTCCCGACCGATGATCCCGATTTCGATCCCGACGATATCCGTTATTCCTGTTTCCGCTATGCGACGACGACGGTGGCCAATGCGATGGGACCGTCCTGGACCGATCCCCGTTCAGGTGAAATTATTCAGGCATCGGTGTATATGTATCACGATGTGTTGAAATTGTTGCACAACTGGAAGTTTGTTCAGACAGCTCAGGTCGATCCGAAAGCCCGGGCTGCCGTTTTTGACGAAGAAACGATGGGAGCGAGCCTGCGCTATGTCGCCTCACACGAAATCGGACATACGCTGGGATTGATGCATAATATGAGGGCTTCTTATTCGATACCGGTGGATTCGCTCCGTTCCCCCGCTTTTACTGCAAAATACGGAACGACGACTTCTATCATGGATTACGCCCGGAATAATTATGTGGCACAGCCTGAAGATAAAAATGTACGCTTGATTCCGCCCCTGTTGGGTGTGTACGATATCTTTATGATCAAATTGGGATATGCTCCGATTTACGATGCCGAAACACCGGCCGACGAATATGCTACTCTGAATAAATGGATTCAGGAAAAAGCGGGCGACCCGATGTATACCTATGGTGAACAGCAAATCCTGGGAACCCTGGATCCCGCTTCCCAGTCGGAATCGCTCGGGGACGATGCGGTGAAAGCCAGCCGGTATGGGATTAAGAACCTGCGGTATATCATGGACCATCTGGTGGAATGGAGTGCAATTGAAAATCGGCCTTATGATCAGACCAGTGAGTTATATTACGAACTGACCAAACAATACCAAAGGTATATGGGACATTGTATGGCCTACATCGGAGGGCTGTATCTCAACCATCCGGTAGCCGGAGATGAGCAGAAAGGATTTGTACCCGTGTCCAGGGAGAAACAGAAAGAGGTCGTGAAATTTTTCTTCGACGAATTTAAAGAACAACCCAAATGGATGGCGAAGAAAGAAATTATGACCCTTTTCGAACCGAATAATGATATGGTCGCTAATTTGCAGGCAAATCTGCTTCGTAATCTATTGAACAGTTCTACACTCGGAAAAGTGGGCATGAATGCCAAATATTCCGAGCGGCCTTATACCCAGAAGGAATACCTGAACGATTTGTATCAGGGGGTATGGAATAAGACCGAACAAGGGAAAGCCTTGGATTATTACGACCGTAACCTGCAATACGCTTATGTGCAATATTTGTTAAAAGAACTGGAACTCACGAAGGATGCGGAGAAGTCGAAAGGGCTCTCTTTGGAATTATTGACTGAAGACCATTTGCCGTGTTATTGCTACGAGTATCACCGGCATGCCCGGCAAATGTCTGCCAATACCAAAATATCGGATTTGGGGATCAGTTCTAAAACTTTGTATTACGGGCAATTGGTAAAACTGAAAGAGCTACTGAAGAATAGACGCCATTCTGCTTCGGGAGACGACAAAGTGCATTATGATTATTTGTACTTCGAATTGAATAGTGCCCTAAAATAGGGATTCCGGGACGGACCTTTCGTCCTATTTTCGGGACGAAAGGTCCGTCCCGGAATCCCAAAACCTATCTTTTTTCAGATAATTCAAAATAATTACCGGATTATCGTTTTCGTTCAATTGTTCATTAAGTCGTTTGAGTGGGTCTTGAACAATCTGTCCCTGATTCTCAAGGTATTCACACCTTGCTTTGATTAGCATGACTTCCCACCATTCGACACATATATCCGAGACATTCCTCTAACAATAAGCATGGGGACGATATTCGGGTCAACGGAATTGATTTCGGCAAAAATGCCCTGCCGGCTATTCTTATTCCAAAACAGATAATAATTTTTTCCACCTATCGCATTTTCAACAATCAGATTATTCTCACTTTCCATAATGTTTACAGGCACCACATATTTGCGTCTTATCCACTCCTCCTGTAATTGTGTATTATTTTTAGTTTTCCGGTTCGCCAAATAATTCTCGGGAATTTCCTGTTTCGGTATGGGATTTACCGCATATAAAGGAATGAGAGAGGTATCGGCAAACCGGTACAAAATATTACTGAATGGCAGAATACAAGTTAGGGAATCTCCATATTGAGCAACCGGAAGAATAGAATATCTCCAACTATCAACCTCCATCTTGATTTTCTGTTCCAAATGGCTTATCACTTTTAATTTTCCGGTCTGTAAATTGTATAAAGAATAGAGTATATCTGAAAACCGGGAAATACGATGAGCCAGAAATAACAAAGTGTCATTTAGCGGATAGATATTTTGAATCCCGGAGTCCACTTCCTTTCCGTCAGAAGAGGGGATCAGAACGGCCGGCCGGATATTTATCGATTTAATGAATCGATTATTCAGCGTATAAAAATGTAAGCTCAGTAAGATCGGATCAAAAATGACGATCTCCTGTTTTTTACTTATATAAAAATGATCTATGGCCCCATATTCACCGGGAGCGCGTCCGCGTTTCCCAATCTTATTCAGAAATCTTCCGTTCTGATCGAATACCAGTAGTCTCTGGCCATCCCGGACGACGATCCGGTCATCGGTCAATCGGACATCTGTCACTTCTTCTATCAAAACCGAATCCCTTGTTTCTAAAGGGATATACCTGAAACTATCACAAATCTGATTTATATCCAACGTATCACAAACCAAAATATTATTCGGATTAAATTCGAAAACAGCCTCTTTTATGGCCGGCCTTTTTTCTTTACAACCCGTAATACAAAACAATAAGATGATTAAAATCAGATAATTATTCATTTCGTTCAGATTTTCATAAATAAGTTTCCCTTTATCCTTGTAGATAACTACTTCCAAAATAACAATTTTTTTTATACGATTCCAAGGGATTCCGGGACGGACCTTTCATCCCGAAATGAAGAGAATTTGATATTTATTGATCACATTTTATCGGTGAGAAAGGGATCGAACGGCTAAGTTTGCAGCGTTGAAAAAGGGCAATAATTTCTAAATCGATAAAAATATGATTAAAAAAGGGGTTACATTGTTATTAAGTGTATTTGTGCTAACGGTTGCATGGGGTGAGAATCACTATGCTCCGGGGAAAAAGAACTCATTGAGGGCTCCTTCTGTGCCTTTGGTGACTTCCGATCCTTATTTTTGTATCTGGTCTCCTTATGATAAGCTGTATGAGGGTAACACCGAACATTGGACAGGTAAAGAGCAGGCTTTGATCGGTGCGTTACGGGTGGATGGGAAGACTTACCGTTTTATGGGCCGGGAGAAGCAGGCTTTCGAGACGATACTCCCGATGGCCGATCTGGAGAAATGGGAGGCGGATTATACGGAAAGCGAACCTGCCGGTGACTGGACTGCGGTGAATTACGATCAAAATTGGAAAAAAGGAAAGGCTGCTTTCGGGACGAAAGAAATGCAGCATCTGGGAACCGGATGGGATACCGAAGACATTTGGATACGCCGGACTTTCGAGTTGGAAGAAAATTTGAGTAAAGCACCGGTATACCTGAAATATTCCCACGATGATATTTTCGAGCTGTACATCAATGGTATTCAAGTCGTAAAAACCGGTTATACCTGGAAAAACGGTGTCTTGCTGGAATTGAGCGAAGCCGTCAAAAAGACCTTGAAGCCCGGTAAGAACGTTATTGCAGCGCATTGTCACAACAAAGAAAACGGGGGATATGTAGATTTCGGACTGTTTAGAAAACAGTCGGCCGATAATAATTTTTCTGCCGATGCAGAACAACTTTCGGTAGATGTATTGCCGACACAAACCTTTTATTCGTTTCGTTGCGGGCCGGTGATCCTGGATGTCATCTTCACTTCTCCTTTGTTGGCGGACGATCTTGATCTGGTGTCCACGCCGATCAGTTATATCACTTATCAGGTTCGCCCGCAAGATGGGAAATCGCATGAGGTGCAGGTATATTTCGAAGCATCGCCCCAGCTGGCCGTACACGAAGATAATCAACCGGTGGTGTATGACCGGGAATTGAAAAACGGTATTTCTTACCTTAGGACCGGTACGGTAAATCAACCGATACTCGAACGGAAAGGAGACGGTGTCCGCATCGACTGGGGATACGCTTATCTGGCTGCTCCCCGGACGGCTGACCGGGAAATGAGCCTGGGCGAATATTTTCAGGTGAAACGTCACTTTATTCAAAACGGTCATTTGCCTGTGAGCGCTGCTCCCGATACACTCGAACGGAACATGCTGAAAGAAATGAACGTATTGGCGTATTGTGACCGGATGGGAAAAGTCGGTGCAGAAGGTAAAAGTGGGTATGTGATGTTGGGATACGACGATATTTATGCTATCGAATATTTTTATGAACCTGTATTGGCGTATTGGAAACACCAGGGGAAAGTGGATATTTATCAGGCTTTCGAGCGGGCGGTGCGTGATTACGAAAGGATTATGAACCGTTGCGGGACATTCGACGTGCAATTGATGGAGGAGGCAGAAAAAGCAGGTGGGAAAGAGTATGCCGAATTGTGTGCTTTAGCTTACCGGCAAGCGATAGCGGCCCATAAACTGCTGGAAGATAAACGGGGTAATCTGTTGTTTCTTTCGAAGGAAAATCATAGTAACGGATGTATCAATACCGTAGATATCACTTATCCGTCGTCGCCTTTATTCCTGATTTATAATCCCGATTTGTTGAAAGGGATGATGACTTCGATTTTCTATTATAGCGAAAGCGGGCGCTGGACCAAGCCTTTCCCGGCACATGACCTGGGTACCTATCCGGTTGCCAACGGTCAGTTGTACGGTGGCGATATGCCTGTCGAGGAAGCAGGGAATATGATTTTGTTGGCTACTGCCATTTCGAAGGTAGAAGGCAATGCCTATTATGCGGCTAAACACTGGGAGACGTTGACTGTATGGGCAGATTACCTGATCCATGCCGGGCTGGATCCGGAGAACCAATTGTGTACGGATGATTTTGCCGGTCATCTGGCACATAATGCCAATCTTTCGGTAAAAGCGATTCTGGCTGTGGCCGGTTACGGACAAATGGCGGAAATGCTTGGCAAACAGGAGGTAGCTGAAAAATATATCGGTGCTGCCAAAGATATGGCCCGGGAATGGATCAAAATGGCGGATGACGGTGATCATTACCGATTGACTTTCGACCGTCCGGGCACTTGGAGCCAGAAGTATAATCTGGTATGGAATAAAGTATTCGATATGGGAATCTTCCCGGACGAGGTAGCCCGGAAGGAAGTGGCTTTCTATCTGACGAAACAACAAAAGTACGGCTTACCGTTGGACGGACGAAAAGATTATACGAAATCGGACTGGATCATGTGGAGTGCCTGTCTGGCCGACCGGCCTGAAGATTTCCGTTCTCTGGTATCCCTGATCTATAAATATGCAGAGGAGACACCGTCCCGGGTACCTTTAAGCGACTGGCACGATACGAACGAAGGGCATATGATGAACTTCAAAGCCCGTTCTGTAGTAGGAGGCTATTTTATGAAAATGCTGGAACAAAGAATGAATAAATAAGTTTTTCCTGATTGGTTTTGGGGAAGGGTGGTTAGAATTGTTCTGCCACCCTTTTAAATTCTTGCTGATATTCACTTTTTTGGTCAAAATTTGTTATTCCTTGGTTTATAGTTTTCTTATTTTTTACCAGGAAATGGGTTACTTTGTCTGGATAAACTCAAACATTAGCAATAAATATACTTATGAACAGACTGAAATGGATTGTGATAGGGGCATTATTGTGCCTTTTTTCGGAGGCTGGGGCAGCCGGAAAAGATTGGGTGAAATATGTCAATACCCTGCAAGGAACCAATTCTTCTTTTGAATTGAGCCGTGGAAATACGTATCCGGCAGTAGCTATGCCTTGGGGAATGAATTTCTGGACACCCCAGACCGGAGAAAACCGGAATGGCTTTATTTATCGTTATGCCGAGGATATTATCCGGGGATTCCGGCAGACTCATCAATGTAGTCCCTGGGCGAATGATTATGCGGCTTTTTCTTTAATGCCGGTATCGGGGGAATTGAAGGTCACCCAGCATAATCGCTTTCGTCATTTCCGTCATGAAGATGAGATCGCTCAGCCTCATTATTACAAAGTGACTTTGGACAACCGGATTACCGCCGAGATGTCACCGACCGAAAGGGGGGTATTTATGCGTTTTACCTATCCCGAAGGGAAAGATGCCTATGTGGTGCTGGACCTGAATAAAAGTCATAACAAAATCAAGATCATTCCTGAACAACGCAAGGTGGTCGGCTATACTACGCATGCCAGTCAGGCTGTTCCCCAAGGATATGCCAACTATTTTGTGATTGTTTTCGATCAGCCGATTGAAGGTTATGGCACCTGGACGACCGATGAAGGAAAAATCCGGCCCGGGGTGGCGGAGGAAGAGGGCTTTTTTGTAAGCGGTTATCTGAAGTTCGCTCCCGGAGGACAGGTGAATGCCCGGGTGGTGTCTTCTTTTATCAGTGAGGAACAGGCCGAAGAGAATTTCAGGCAGGAATTAGCCGGAGTGAAAGACCTGGAAGAAGTAAAAGCAAAAGCAGCGGCAGCCTGGAATAAACAGCTCGGGAAAGTAGAAGTGGAAGGTGGATCGGAAGAAGATAAAGCTACTTTTTATTCCTGTATGTATCATTCGATGCTGTTCCCGCGTCAGTTTTATGAGTATAATCAGGCCGGAGAACCGGTTTATTATAGTCCTTATGACGGGAAAGTACACAAGGGATATATGTTTACAGACAATGGTTTTTGGGATACTTTCCGGGCACAATTTCCACTCAATTTACTGTTACATCCCGAAATGCACGGACGTTACCTGAAATCCCTGCTCGATGCTTACGATCAGAGCGGGTGGTTGCCTTCCTGGTCTTGTCCGGGACATAGCGGCGGGATGATCGGGAATCATGCATTTTCTTTACTGGCAGATGCTTGGGTGAAGGGGGTACGTACCTTCGATCCTCAGCAGGCCCTGAAGGCGATGTATCACGATGCTACTGACAAGGCCCCTTTCGGACAGTCGATCGGGCGGTCGGGATGGAGAGATTATTACCTCAAAGGATATGTCCCTTTCGGTACCACAAGCGAGCCGACAGCCAAAACCCTGGAGTATGCCTATAACGATTTTTGTGCGATGCGTTTGGCTCAGGAAGTGGGGAACAAGACTTACGAACGCTTTTTCGGTAAAACGATATTCAACTACCGGAATGTTTACGATCCTGAATCCCGGTTTATGCGGGGACGCTTGCCGAATGGAGAATGGGCTCAGAAAGATTTCGATCCGACCGCTTGGGGCGGACCTTTTATCGAAGGAAATGCCTGGCAATATCACTGGCCGGCGATGCACGATATTCAGGGCTTGATCGACCTGATGGGAGGCGAAAGCAATTTTACTGCGAAACTGGATTCGGTCTTTTCGGTTCCGAATACGGTGAAAGTGGGTACTTACGGTCGGATGATTCATGAGATGACCGAGATGATGATGATCGATATGGGACAGTATGCCCATGGAAATCAGCCTGTTCATCATATGATCTATCTTTATAATTATGCCGGTGAACCCTGGAAAACGCAGAAATGGGCCAGAGAGGTGATGCGGAAATTGTATAATGCCGGTCCTGACGGTTATTGTGGGGACGAGGATCAGGGGCAGATGTCGGCTTGGTATGTGATCAGTGCTATGGGGTTGTATGCCGTATGTCCGGGAACCGACCAGTATGTCATCGGTAGCCCGCTGTTTCCCAAGATGACGATTCATTTCGAGAATGGAAAAAAATTGGTGATCGAAGCCAAAAACAACGCTTCCGATTGTCCTTATATCCAATCGGCTAAGCTTAACGGGAAAGCCTTTACCCGGACCTGGCTTACATTCGACGAATTGACCGGAGGAGGGGTATTACGTTATGAAATGGGAAAACAACCCAATAAAAATTGGGGGATAAAACCGGAGGATCGTCCGTTTTCTGTGTCGAAGCATACCGGTCTGAAAAAAGAAAAGACGGTGTTCCAAACCGGTGGACAATGGAAAAAAGCGACAGATGTCCGGGCTGATGCCTCGATCGTCTATGGGGTGAACGACCGGCCGGAGATGACTTTCGAGCAGCGGGTGAATAGTTGGCGGGACCGGGGATACCGGACGCATTTCATGACCGGCATTGCCTGGGGAGAATACCAGGACTATTTTCTGGGACAGTGGGACGGTAAAAAGAATCATCTTCGCGAAGGACAGGTGACTCAAGCCGGTGATACCATCTGGCATGGGCATATGGTGCCTTACATCGTTCCTTCCCGTGAGTTTATCGAGTACATGAAGCAAAAACATGTCAAACGGGTGATCGATGCCGGGATCGATGCTATCTATATGGAAGAACCGGAATTTTGGGCCCGTGCCGGATATAGCGATGCTTTCAAAGAGGAGTGGCAGGCTTATTATGGTTTCCCCTGGCGTGCACAGCACGAGTCGCCGGAGAATACCTACCTCGCTAATAAATTGAAATATCATTTGTATTACCGGGCTCTGGACGAAGTATTTACCTTTGCCAAAGCTTATGGCAGGAGTAAAGGTATGGATGTACGCTGTTATGTGCCTACCCATTCGTTGGTGAATTATGCTTCCTGGCAGATTGTCAGTCCCGAAGCGAGCCTTGCTTCATTGTCTTGTGTAGATGGTTATATCGCTCAGGTATGGACCGGCACTTCGCGTGAAGCCACCTTTTATAACGGTGAGGTGCGGGAACGGGTGTTCGAGAATGCCTTTCTCGAATACGGTTCTATGTGCTCGATGACAGCTCCTACCGGCAGGAAGATGTTTTTCCTGACCGATCCGATTGAGGATCGGCAGAAAGATTGGTTGGATTATAAATTGAACTATCAGGCTACATTCACCGCCCAATTGCTTTATCCGACGATTGCCGATTATGAGGTAATGCCCTGGCCCGACCGGATTTATGAAGGTCTCTACCGGGTTGCCGGGACCGACTGCCGGGACCGGATTCCACGGCATTACTCCACCCAGATGCAGGTGATGATCAATACTTTGAACGATATGCCTGCATCGGCCGATACCGTCAGCGGTTCGCACGGTATCGGAGTACTCATGTCCAACTCCTTGATGTTTCAGCGTTTTCCGAATCACGACGGCTATGACGATCCCCGTTTTTCAAATTTCTATGGACAAACCCTGCCTTTGGTAAAGCGGGGAATCCCGACAGAGATCGTACATATCGAAAATACCGGTTATCCTGAAACCTGGAAAGAGCTGAAAGTACTTGTGATGTCGTATTCCAACATGAAACCTCAGGAACCGGCCTATCATCAGTATATCGCCCGATGGGTGAAAAATGGTGGGGTACTGGTATATTGCGGAAAGGACATCGATCCTTATCAATCCGTTCTCGAATGGTGGAATACCGGTAAATACCGCTATTCTGCACCTGCCCAGCATTTGTTTAAATTGCTGGGGATGGAGCAGAATCCGAAAGACGGTAGTTATCGATGCGGTAAAGGAACTGTCTATGTGATCCGGGAAGAACCCAAAGATTTTGTCATGAAGAAAGAAGGAGATAAGACCTATTTCAATATAATCAAAGAGGCTTATGAAAAAGTGGCCGGAAAGCTGACCGAGAAGAATAATTTCTATCTGGAGCGTGGCCCCTATGTGATTGCTGCTGTGATGGACGAGAGTGTGAGTGACGAACCTTTAAAGATCGAAGGATGCTACATCGATTTGTTCGATCCGGAATTGCCGGTGATCACTGAAAAAAACGTCAAGCCGGGAGAACAAGCCTTTTTGTACGATGTCACGAAATTGACCGATACAACCCAACCGATGGTATTGTGCGGTGCTTCACGGATACAGGGAGAAGTTTGCAAACCGGACAGTTATCTGTTTTCAGTAAAAAGTCCGGCAAATACCACGAATGTGTCGAGGGTGTATTTACCCTGGCAGCCACAAGAAGTGAAAGTGACTTCTGCTGATGGGAAAGCCTTGCTGGGAACTTACGAATGGGATGAAAAATCACACACTTGTCAGCTTAAGTTTGAAAATGACCCACAAGGGGTTATTGTGGAATTGAAATAATTTATTTTATTTTGTCGCGGTGTAAAAAAGCGTAATAAATTTATAATACTACATTTATGAAAAGAAAACTTTTAACTTTACTTACTATGCTTGCTTTGGCATATGGCGGATATTCTCCCGTCAAAGCAGAAGGTAAGAATTATTCGGATTATGTGAATCCTTTAATGGGGACGTTGTCCGAACATCAATTGTCGACCGGTAACACCTATCCGGCCATTGCCCGCCCCTGGGGAATGAACTTCTGGATGCCTCAGACTGGAAAAATGGGTGACGGATGGGCCTATGTATATGATAACTATCGGCTGCGGGGGTTTAAGCAAACCCACCAGCCCAGTCCTTGGATCAATGACTACGGGATGTTTGCCATCATGCCGGTGAAAGGGATGAAAATCAATGAAGAAGAACGTGCCAGCTGGTTCTCCCACAAAGCAGAAGTGGCTAAACCTTATTATTATAGCGTATACCTGGCCGAGCATGATATTATCGCTGAGATTACTCCGACCGATCGGGCAGCTTATTTCCGTTTTACTTTTCCTGAAACCGACGAAGGATATATTGTGATCGATTCTTACGACCGGGGATCTTATATTAAGGTTATTCCTGAGGAAAACAAAATCATCGGTTACACGACCCGTAATAGCGGGGGAGTTCCTGAAAACTTTAAGAATTATTTTGTTATTGTGTTGGAGAAAACACCTGATTCCTGGTCTGTTTGGAAAGACGGTAAAGTGTGTGATGGTAAAGAATTGCAGGATGAGCATGTTGGCGCATTGATCGGTTTCAAAACCAAGCGCGGAGAGAAAATTCAGGCCCGTGTCGCTTCTTCTTTTATCAGTCCCGAACAGGCTGCCATCAACTTTAATCGTGAAGTAGCCGATGCGGATGTACAATTGATCAGCGGGAAAGCCCGTGAACAGTGGAATAACTATCTCGGACGTGTAGAAGCGGAAGGAGGAACAGACGAACAATTTCGTACCTTCTATTCCTGCCTGTATCGTACGTTACTTTTCCCGCGTGAGTTCTATGAGTTTGATTCACAAGGAAATCCTGTTTATTACAGTCCTTATGACGGTAACGTGCATGATGGTTATATGTATACCGATAATGGATTCTGGGATACGTTCCGTGCGGTTCATCCGTTGTTCACGTTACTTTATCCGGAGGTTTCGGAACGCGTGACGCAATCTATCCTTAATGCTTATGATGAAAGTGGTTTTATGCCGGAATGGGCGAGCCCCGGTCATCGTGGTTGCATGATTGGCAATAACTCTGTTTCCTTATTGGTCGATGCATGGATGAAGGGGATACAAACGGTAGATGCCGAAAAAGCTTTGGAAGCGATGATTCATCAGACACAGGCCCGCCACGCGGAAATAGCTTCTGTAG
>OGGG01001686.1_pt1 | contig 16381 bp, 10 predicted proteins | sample 1571201 | NCBI WGS metagenome assembly OGGG01 (sample SAMEA2581946, study PRJEB24529) | metagenome | biome: Human gut stool | place: China | collected 2011 | reverse complement strand
GACACAAGGGTTGTACCCGCCGGGTTCTACTTTTAAATTGTATACAGCGTTTGAATTTATGAGAGAACAGGATAATTATTCAAAATTTCATTATACCTGTACCGGAAAAATTGGAACAGGAAGTGAACAGATTAAGTGCTATGGTGGTGAAGTGCACGGAAAAGTGGATTTGGAAAAGGCATTTGCCGAATCTTGTAATGCAGCATTTTGCTCCATCGGAGATGGTTTGAACCGGAATTCGTGGCGCAAGTTATGTGAATCCTTTTATTACAATAAAAGCATTCCGCTTGAAAAAATGGAGCAGAAATCGTCCCGTTTTACGATTGATAACAAGACGGCGCAGGGCGATGTAAGACAGGCGTCAATCGGACAGGGACAGACACTGGTTACGCCGCTGCAAAATATTTTACTTGTCTGTGCATCAGTCAATGGCGGTGAATTGATGCAGCCATATGTGGTTGACCGGATTGAGGATGCAAACGGAAATACGGTTTCTGAAAATACACCGAAATCACTCGGGAAGAAAATGTCAGAAAAAGAGGCAAAACAATTAAAGAAATTAATGAGGGGAACCGTAAAAGGTGGAACGGCGACGTCTTTATACTATGGAACGCCATATAAGGCAGGTGGAAAGACGGGTTCTGCGGAGTTCCAAAACGGTTCGACGGATTCTCATGCGTGGTTTGTCGGCTACGCGGAAAAAAATGGTAAAAAGCTTTGCGTCAGCGTAGTTGTAGAGGCTGCGGGAACCGGAAGTGCCTATGCTGTTCCGATTGCTAAAAAGGTGTTTGACGCTTATTGGTAGAATGGGGTATACTAAGAAAAAAAACACGTGTACAGAGGAACGTGATTTCCACGCAGGAGGGATTGCAATGATAGAAGCAACAAGCTGTGGCGGAGTAGTAATTTTCCGGGGTAAGATATTATTGTTGTATAAAAATGTGAAACACAAATATGAAGGCTGGGTTCTTCCGAAAGGAACAGTTGAGCAGGGAGAAAGTTTTCCGGAGACGGCATTACGTGAAGTAAAGGAGGAGGCAAGTGCGCTGTGCCGGATTGTTGATTATGTTGACCGAAGCCACTACACATTTGAAGTGCCGGAGGGGACGGTATCCAAAGATGTTCATTGGTTTTTAATGCAGTCGGATAGTTTCTATTCAAAACCACAAAGGGAGGAATATTTTCAGGATTCGGGGTATTATAAATACCATGAGGCATATCATCTGCTGAAGTTTGCCAATGAACGCAAAATTTTGGAACATGCGTATGCTAAGTACCAATTACTCCGTAAAAATCAGATGTGGGGCAGACCAAGAAGATTGTGAAAAGGGGTGTTACTTATGCTTGATAAGGTAATGATGGAGCGAAAAGAAGTTCGCAAAGACTATGATGAGAGACTGGCACATTTAGAAATTCGTATGGGAGAACTGCAGCGGCAGTGCCGGAGTATGGGGATTCCGATTGTTATTGTGTTTGAGGGGTTTTCTGCGTCCGGAAAAGGAACAATGATTGGACGGATGATTCGTCCTCTTGACCCAAGAGGTTTTCAGGTTTTTACGATGGAAAAGGAAACGAAAGAGGATAAAAGGCATCCATATTTATGGCGTTATGCGACGAAAATGCCGGCAAAAGGAAGAATTCATATTTTTGATCACAGCTGGTATCAGGGGTTCCCGGATATTTTACAGGCGGACGAAATCTGCCGGTACGAAAAGCAGTTTACCGACGATGGAGTTGTTTTGATTAAGTTTTTTCTTGCTATTACAAAAAAGGAGCAGAAAAAACGGTTAAACCATTTGGCAGGCAGTGAGGACACGAGCTGGCGTGTCAAAGAAAAAGACTGGAAAAATAATGAGAATTATGACAAATGTTTCTCACAATTTGATACTATGCTGGTACAGACCGATACGGCAAATGCGCCGTGGACAATTGTCGAGGCAATGGACAAAAAATTTGCAGTAGATAAAATTTTAACGACAATTGTAAACGGGCTGGAGCAGGCGGTCGAGAAGAATCAGAAAAAAGGAAATCCGGAAACGGATTCTAAAAGTGAGGATACAGATGCATATCTGCAAAACAGTGTGTTAAAAGGTGTGGATTTGACGCTCTCTTTGACGCCTGAGGAATATAAGAAAAAGAAAAAAGATTTGCAAAAGCGGATGGAGAAACTTCACAATCAGATGTATTTGCAGCGTGTGCCTGTGGTGCTAGCATTCGAAGGCTGGGATGCCGGTGGAAAAGGCGGTGCCATTAAGCGCATTACCCAGTGTATGGATGCGCGTGGTTATGAAGTGGTGCCAATTGCTTCGCCAAATGATATCGAAAAAGCACATCATTATTTGTGGCGGTTCTGGAATCATTTTCCAAAGGACGGACACATGGCAATTTTTGACCGCACCTGGTATGGAAGAGTGTTAGTTGAGCGTGTGGAAGGTTTTGCCACGGAGGAAGAATGGAAACGTGCTTATCAGGAAATTAATGATATGGAAGCCCATTTGGTAAAATCCGGTACAATTGTTTTGAAATTCTGGATGCACATCGACAAAGATGAGCAGGAAAAACGCTTTAAGCAGCGAATGGAAACGCCGGAAAAACAGTGGAAAATTACAGATGAAGACTGGCGCAACCGTGACAAATGGGATGACTACGAAAAAGCAGTCGATGAGATGATGTTACGCACATCGACGACAGAAGCCCCATGGCATATTATTGAGGCAAATTCCAAGTTATACGCAAGGATTAAAGTCCTTGAAATTGTTGTGGAGGCATTGGAAAAGAGGTTAGAATGAATACAAATCAGAAAATCCGAAGAATCGGAGGAATTGTTGTTTTATTAATTTTATGCGGTATGCTTTTGCCTGTATTTTGTAAAAACAGCAGGGCGGCAGAGGTGACGCATTATTATGTTTATCTGGATGACGCCCGCTATGAGGTGACAAAGGACGAGTATGCGAGAATTTACGGAAGCCAGTCAGATACCGATGTGCTGGTTTCGATTTTAAGAGAAATCTTAGGAGAGCGCATGCCGGCATCCTTTTCCGTTGTGTCTGGAGAGGTAACGACAGAAAACAGCGACAGTACCTACGGCAATTCGGATTTTTTGATTGAAAATGGCAGATTGATTTCTTATCGGGGAAGCGATACGACCGTAACCGTACCAAATACGGTAACGGTGGTTTCTTCGCTTGCCTTTTATAACAATTCAAAGGTGAAGAAAATTATTCTTCCGTCAAGTGTAACGACAGTTGAAAAGTATGCTTTTGCCAAATGTTCATCACTTCGTGTGATTTCTTTTCCAAAAGAAACTGTTACATTGATAGACAATATCCTTTATGACTGTGGAAAAATCTTAAATTTTGCAGCACCAAAATTAAGTAAGGCGTATTCGTATGCCGAGAAAAAAGGAATTGCCGTTACGACAACAAACAAAATTAAATTTGCATCTTCCCATATTTACCTTCTTGCGGGTGATACCGACACGATTCCTTTGCTCAACTGCATTAATACAGTAACGTATAAGAGTAAGAAAAAGAGTGTGGTATCTGTTACAAAAAGCGGTAAAATTCGTGCAAAAAAGAAAGGAACCACCATAATTCAGGCATCTGCCGGCGGTAAAAAATATCAGTACAAAGTAACGGTATACGGAAAAGCAGTTGGAAAACGGGTAAACCAGATTATTAAATCGGTTATTAAAAAAGATATGACGAATTATCAAAAAGTACAGGCAGTACATAATTGGATGATTCGAAATGTAAAATATGATTATTACAGTCTCAAACGCGGATATGTACCGAGTGTATCCCACACAGCAAAGGGAGCACTGCTGAAAAAAGTGGCAGTGTGTGATGGTTATTCGCATGCCTTTCAGATGGTGATGCGTAAACTTAAAATTCCGTGCCGCTTTGTAACCGGTTCAAGCGGTAGCGTCGGCCATGCATGGAATATGGTGAAACTTTCCGGTAAGTGGTATCACATTGATGTGACCTTTGACGACCCGATTATCAATGGCACAAACACCAACAAAAAACCGTATTATACATACTTTTTGAAATCGAGTTCGGTGATGAAAAAAACACATCATTTTACTGCATCGAAATACCCAAAATGTAACAGTAAAAAATATGACTAATTTTTTGGGCTCCGTAATTTAGAAAAAAGACTTTGCGTCTCGTGAGTGGTCAAACCCACGAGTCACAATGTCTTTTTTCTAAATTACTGGAATCCCAATAAATTGTCATTAAATATTTGCTACAAGCAAATTATTTTAGAATCTAATTCGTTAAATAAAAAAGCACTAGAAACAACGTTTTTCGTAGTTTTTAGTGCTTTTTAGTGAGTGCGGATGGCGGGACTTGAACCCGCACGATGTCACCACCGCAAGATTTTGAGTCTTGTGCGTCTGCCAATTCCGCCACATCCGCTCACAACGATATTTACTATACCATCCTTTTTTTAATGTGTCAATACTTTTTTTAGAAAAAAAGTTAGTAAGTTCGATTATGTTTGTGAACTGGGGGAAATGTTTGATGACAATTTATTTGGGATTCCAGTAATTCCGTAGAATAGCTTTGTGACTCGTGGGTACAAACACGTGGGTATGAGGCTTGCGTGTTTTGCAAGACCATACCCTTACGCGTTTGTTAAACGAGAGTGCCCACGAGACGCAAAGCTATTCTACGAAATTACGGAACCCAAACAATTCCCACAAACTTTTCTTTTTATATTGTGTTTCAACACATTTACGTGTAAAATATAATTTATCATGAATTAAGTTATATTAGAAGGGAGAACTTATGAGAAAACGTAAGTTAAAAAAAGGATTAGCATGGATTTTAGCATGTGCATTATTTATGGGGATGACCCCGGTGAATACGCAGGCGAAGGAACAAAAAAACAGTGAAATTGTATTATTTAATGCAAATGTGACTTCAGGTGGAAGTGTGACCGGAGGGGCAGCTACGATAGAGCCTACGGCTGAACCAAAAGAAATTGTTACGGTAACACCATTTTCCGGCTTGTGGAAGTATTATGGACAGAAGCGTACATTTATCAGAGATGTGCATTACGCAGTATCCGATGAAAAGGATTTGCCGGATGGAGTTACACTTACGATTTCATCGGAAACTGCCGGAAAACAGCAGTTTGTGTTAAAGGATGAAAGGAGCAGTGATGAGAAACAGAAAATTTCTTATCAGCTGGCAAAAAATGCTCCGGCTTATGAAATTCGTGCTTATCATACGAATGCGGTGGCAAAGACGGAAAAAGATACAATTAATATTGCAGACAGGACAGGATTGACAGACGATAAGGTTGAGATAGAAGCACCGGCAGGCTATCGAATCAGCAGTCAGGCTTCAGTGGATGCAAATTGGGCAGATACGATGTCTGTGACGTTGACAGAAGGAAAAAATGAGATTGCTTATTATTTAGCATCGAAACAGGCAGATGCGACAAAGAATGCGATTGATACGACAAAGAAAACGATTACAATTGTAGCTGATTTTACAGCACCACAGATTACATCGGTTTCCGGTTTTGACAGTGATACCGATACGACTTCTTCCGGATTGATTACCGGAAATGAACCGGGTAAATTTTATTATGTGGTACTGCCAAAGGCGTTAGGCGAAGAGGCAGAGAAAGAAAGCGGTGGCATGACAACAAAATTTATATTGTCGCGTGTGACTTCTCATTATGGGATTGTTGGTTATGGAAGAGTAGATGGTGCAAAAGCTTCTAATTTTTCATTTAATGGACTTGCAGCGGAAACGGAATATGTAATTTATTCTTTTATGACAGATGATGCAGGAAATGAATCGGCAGTGGCAAAAAGTGCGGTCTTTACGACTGACAAAATGGCAATTGCCGGAAGTGTGGAAATAACCGGAACACCGGCAATTGATGAGACGCTTACCGCAAAACCATCACTGGATTCAGTGGATCCGGGTGAATTGTCTTATCAGTGGTATCGTGTAAAAAAAGCAGAGGATGCAGAGAGTTTTGAGTCCGTGTTAGATGAGACAGGCGGAGCCGAAGAAGACGATTTGGAAGCGGAAGACGATGATGACGAAGAAGATGACAGCGATGACGATGGCACGTATGAGTTGGATGCCATTCATAAATTTGCGACAAATGCAAAAGAAGAAGATGATGTCACGACCATTGACGGAGCGGCAGCAATTAAAGGAGCAACCGGGCTTACCTACAAAGTGACAAAAGAAGATATCGGATATCGTTTAATTTGCCAGGTGAAAGCAAAGAAATATTCCGGTTATCTGGCAGGACAGACAACGACCTATGTGCCCAAATTGATTCCGGAGATTCCGAAAGTGACACTTGGAAGTTTTGTGTATTCAAACAAGAAAAAACTTTCTTCAATTCGTCTGCCGGAGAGATTTAGCTGGGTAGATAGTACGATTGTGCCGGTTTATGGAAATTCCGGTTATCGTGCGAAATATGTGCCGGAAAATGCAACAATGTACCGTACGGTGATTATCCGCGTGAAAGTTCCGGTTAAGAAAAAAGCTCTGACAAAGAAAATGATTCGTTTGAAAAAGAAATATGCTTATGAGGGAAAGGCAATCAAAGGTAACGAAACGGTCAAGGATGGAAAAGAGGTGCTTGATTCCGGAAAAGATTACAAGGCATCTTATCAGAATAATAAAAATTTAGGAAAAGCAACAATTACGATTAAGGGAATCGGTAATTACAAGGGAACGAAAAAAGTTTCTTATACCATTGTGAAGCGTTCGATTCGCTCGGTAACTTGTCATTATAAAAAGACAAAGAGTTATACCGGAAGATGGGTGAAACCAAATGTGACGTTGAAGGTGGGGAAAGTAAAATTAGAGAAAAATAGAGACTATACATTGGTGTACCGGAATAATCTTCAAATCGGAAAAGCATCGGTTGTTATACAGGGCATGGGCAATTTTACCGGAAAGAAAACCATTTCCTTTAAAATTGTGCCGCAGACACCGAAAATTCAGAAATTGAAGAAAAACAAGAAATCGTTTGCGATTACTTATTCGAGTGGGAAAATGGTACATGGGTACCAGATGGAAGTTTCGACGGCATCTTCCTTTGCTGCGAAAAAAACACAGAAATATATATTGAACGGAAACCGTTTTGAAGCGTGCGGTCTGAAAAAAGGAACGTATTATATCCGTGTGAAAGCATATTACAGCAAAAAAGGAAAACGCTATGAGAGTGGTTACACAAGCAAACGGAAAATAAAAATCAAAAAATAAAGAGGTCAAAAAATTGGAAAACAAACTTGTACTGATTGATGGAAACAGCATATTGAACCGTGCCTTTTATGGCGTGCCGGATTTAACAAACCGCGAGGGCTTGCATACAAATGCGATTTACGGATTTTTAAATATTTTGTTTAAAATATTGGACGAAGAAGAGCCATCGCATTTGTTAGTAGCGTTTGATGAAAAAGCACCGACTTTCCGCCATAAAATGTACGAAGAATACAAAGGGAAAAGAAAACCGATGCCGGCTGAATTGAGTGAACAGGTGCCGGTAATCCGAAATCTTCTTCAAGTGATGAATATCCGTATTTATGCGGAAGAAGGCATTGAGGCGGATGACATTTTAGGAACGATGGCGAAAAAAGCGGAGCAGGAAGGATATCTTGTTTCGATTGTATCCGGTGACCGCGATTTGCTACAGTTAGCGACGGATACTATTTTGGTCCGCATTCCGAAAACGAGTCGTGGAAAGACGGTTGTCGAAGATTATCATACAGCGCAGGTAATTGAAAAATACAGTGTTACACCATCTCAGATTATTGATCTCAAAGGGCTGATGGGAGATGCTTCAGATAATATCCCGGGTGTTCCGGGAATTGGTGAGAAGACAGCAGTTAAAATTCTGACGATGTTTGGTACGGTTGAAAATGCGATTGAGCATGTAGAAGAAGTAACACCAAATCGTGCGAAAGAGGCGTTGAAGAACCATGTGGACATGGCAAAAATGAGTAAAGATTTAGCGACTATAAGGACAAACTGCAAATTGGGAGTGGTGCTTTCGGAGTGTACGTTTGAGGATATGTTTAACGAAAAAGCATACCAGATGATTCAGTCTTTGGATTTGAAATCCCTTTTAAAGCGATTTTCGGAGGATACCGGCAGAGATAAAAAACTGGAAAAATATTTTCAGGTAATTGAGACAAAAAAAGACTGGCTCTCTTTTGTGCAGACAATTGAAAAGAAAGAGCCGGTAGCGGTCAAGACCGTTTTTCGAAAGGATGCTGCAGTAACAACGAGTGCCAGCGGACAGATGACGTTATTTATGACGGAGGCAGATGGAAGACTTTTAGGTATGGCGGTTGCTTTTTCCAAAGAAAAGATTGCTTTTTGCAAAGTGGGCGATGATTTATCCGAATACGATATTACAAGTGAAATCAGTAATCTTTTGAAAACACATATATTGGTTGCCAATGATTTAAAGAACCAGTTAGATTTCTTCCCGGATGCAAAACCGGAAAACTCGTATGATACGAATCTGGCTGCGTATCTGCTAAGTCCGGTTCAGAAAAAGTTTGGAGAAGAAGAGATTGCAGAAAACTATGCATCTGTTTTGATGCACCCATATGAACAGTTTTTTGGTAAACAGCCGGAAGAAACTGCCTTTTTAGAGAAAGAAGACGAGGCAGTACGTTACTTTAGCTACTGTGCACTGGTAAATGTGCTTGCATATCCGAATCTTTCCAAAGAATTGAAAAAACAAAAAATGCAGTCATTGTTTGAACAGATTGAAATGCCGCTCTTATTTACCCTTTATGACATGGAAAAGGTGGGGATTTTAGTGGAAAAAGAGGCATTGCATGAATATGGTGCAAAACTTGGTGAGCGCATTTCTGAACTGGAAGCGGATATTTATGAGCGTGCCGGGGAATCATTTAACATCAATTCACCGAAACAGTTAGGTGTAATTTTGTTTGAAAAAATGCATATGCCTTATGGAAAGAAAACAAAAACAGGATATTCAACTTCAGCAGAAGTTCTTGAAAAACTCCGTTTTGAGGATCCGATTGTGGAGATGATTCTGGAGTACCGCCAGCTCACGAAGTTAAAATCTACCTATGCAGATGGACTGGAGAGCGATATCGATGAAAAGGATGGCAGAATCCACACAACATTTAATCAGAATGTGACGGCAACCGGACGTTTGAGCAGTACTGAGCCGAATTTGCAAAACATTCCGATTCGTATGGAACTTGGCAGACAAATCCGAAAAGTTTTTGTCCCACAGGACGGATACGTTTTCTTGGATGCCGATTACTCACAGATTGAATTAAGAGTGCTGGCACATATGTCAGAGGATGAAACTTTGATTGAAGCTTACCGGGAAAATGCTGATATTCATCGAACGACGGCAGCACTTGTCTTTCATACGCCTTATGAAGAGGTGACAGAACTGCAAAGGCGGAATGCAAAAGCAGTTAATTTTGGAATTGTATACGGAATCAGTGGATTTGGTTTGTCACGCGATTTGAATATTTCAAAAAAACAGGCTGAAAAATATATTGAGGATTATTTTGAAACGTATCCGGATGTGAAACGGTTTATGGACGAACTGGTGGAGCAGGGCAAACAAAAAGGCTATGTGACATCTTTGTTTGGAAGAATCCGCCCAATTCCGGAATTTGCGTCGAAAAACTTTATGCAGCGCCAGTTTGGTGAACGCATTGCGATGAATTCTCCGATACAGGGAACGGCGGCGGATATTATTAAAATTGCGATGATACGTGTGCACAAGAAATTAAAAGAAGGCAATTACAAATCCCGTCTGATTTTGCAGATTCACGATGAACTTTTGATTGAGACACACAAGGATGAAATTGATGAAGTAAAACAGATTTTGGAAACAGAAATGGTTCATGCCTGCGATTTGGCAGTGCCTTTGATTGCAGAGGTGAAGCAGGGAATAAATTGGTATGAGGCAAAATAAAACCAAGGAGAAAGAAAATGGTAATTGGTATTACTGGCGGCGTAGGCTGTGGTAAATCAACGGTGTTAAATCTACTGGAAGAAAAATACGGGGCAAAGATTATTGAGGCGGATGCCCTCGGTCATGAAGCACTGAAACCGGGGACGGAGCCTTATCAAAAGATTTGCGATACATTTGGTGTTGACATCACAGGAGAGGATGGACAGATTCTGCGTCCTTTGCTTGCGGATAAAATCTACCAGGATGACAACGGCAGAGAGCGGCTAAATGCCATTGTACATCCCTTTGTGAAAGAACAGATTTGTAAACAATTAAATGAATGGAAGGATGAGCCGGTTGTCTGTTTAGAAACGGCAATTTTATTTGAAACCGGATGTGACACGCTCTGCGATATAATCTGGGCGGTTGTGACAGACAAAGAACTAAGGATTCAGAGACTTATGGAATCGAGAGGATACTCCCGCGAAAAGACAGAATCCATTATGAGAGTGCAATTATCGGATAAAGAATGGGAAAAACGATGTGATGCACTGCTTGTGAATAATGGAAACCTGCAAAAACTGCAAGAAAGAATCGAAGAATTACTAGTCAGAAAGACAAATTTGTGATAGAATAATGGATATGTAGAATCTTTGATGAGGGAACAAGGTGAAAATGATGAACGCAGAAGACAATAAGCTTGTATTTGGATTGGATATCGGAACGAGAAGCATTGTGGGAACGGTTGGCTACCGGATTGGTACAGACCGTTTTGTTGTGGTTGCTCAGGAATCCATTGAGCATACGACGCGTGCCGTGATTGATGGACAGATTCACGATATACCGACCGTAGCAGATACGATTTATAAAGTCAAAGAGCGTTTGGAAAAGCGTGTGAGAGAACCTTTATCGGACGTCAGCATTGCGGCTGCCGGAAGAGTGTTAAAGACAAAGCGCGTCAAAGCCCGCTATCAGTTTAATTCAGAGACAAAGGTGACGGAAGACCATATTCGTTCTCTGGATATGATGGGTGTGGAACAGGCTTATGATGAAATAAGAAAAGAGCAGACCGACAGTGGAAAGAAGTTTTTCTGTGTCGGCTATTCGATTGTAAAATATTATTTGAATGGCTACCCGATGGAAATGATTGAGATGCATATGGCAAATTACATCGAGGTAGAGTTGATTGCAACTTTTTTGCCGGAAGAGGTTGTGGATGGCTTGTATTCGGCTGTTGAGCTTGCAGGATTGCATGTGGCAAGTCTGACGCTTGAGCCAATTGCTGCGATTAACATGGCAATTCCGGAAAAATTCCGCCTTTTGAACATTGCGCTTGTGGATGTCGGAGCCGGAACAAGTGATATTTCGATTGTAAAAGATGGAAGTATTATTGCATTTGGCATGATTCCGCTTGCCGGCGATGAAGTGACAGAGGCGATTGCTAAGAAGTATTTGACAGACTTTGAGACTGCAGAGTACATAAAAAGAGCCTGTGAGCGTAAGAAGAGTGTTTCTTTTAAGGACATATTTGGAAGCAAAATTCAGGTAACAAAAGAGGATATTGCACAGATATCTGAAGACGCTGTGAAAAATATTACCAAAAACATTGCCGATCGTATTTTGGAATTGAATGGCGGTCAGTGTGTTAGTGCGGTATTTGTTGTCGGTGGAGGCGGTAAGCACGAGGGATTTACCGAGAGTCTCGCACATTATCTGGGATTGCCAAATGAGCGTGTGGCAATACGTGGTGCAGAGGTACTTTCACAGGTTCAGTTTGAGCAGGAGGGAATCCGCAAAGATTCCACATTAGTGACACCGCTTGGTATTTGCATGACTTATTATGAGCAGAAAAATAACTTTATCCATGTAATGGTAAATGAGCAGCGTGTGAAATTATATGATAATGGCAAGGTATCGGTGTTAGATGCCTGTGTCAGCTATGGTTTTTCCAAAGATAATTTGTTCCCGATTCGCGGAGACAGTATTCATTATACGGTAAATGGTGAAACCCGGGAAAAGAAGGGAAGAGTTGGCGAGGTGGCTGAGATCAAGAAAAATGGCACACTAGTCAGCTTGAATGATAAAGTAGAGGAAAATGATACGATACAGATTCGGCCTTCCACAAAGGGAAGTACTGGAAAATTGTTAATCAAAGAGATTCCGGAGTGCAATGCGGAAATTACCGTGACTTTATTTGGAAGAAAACTGTTATGTCCAAAGTTAGTTGAGGCAAATGGTGAGGTGGTATCCTCGTTTTACGAAGTCAAAAACGGAGACGAAATCTGTACCTATGATTATTATTCCGTTAAGAGATTGTTAGAGTTTGCCGGTATGGATGTTGAAACTTTGGTTCTTTTGAATGGAAGAGAGGCTGGCGCATCAGCAAAAATTGTTGACGGTGATGTAATTACAAAAAGACCGGTTATTAAGCCGGAAGAGCCGGAAAAAACAAGAGAAGAAACGATGCAGGAGCAGATGGATGATGATCCATTGTTGGCACCGTTAAAACCGATGCCGGATTGGATGAGCGATGTCCCGTTCGATACGGCAAAATTAGGAGCGGACGGAGAAGTGATTCCGGGTGCAAAGCAGTTACGGCAGGAGAAAACGATTTCTACACCGGTAGAAGAAGTGACGGGACCTGTATTTGTTACGATAAATGGTGATGTGGTCGAAATGCCACATAAGAAAAATCCGATTTTTGTCGATGTGTTTGATGTATATCCGTTTGATATGACAAAAGCGGGAGGAATGCGTTTAGTAACTCGAATTAATGGTGAAGACAAAGATTTCACAGAGCCTGTTCATGATGGTGACAGGATTGAATTGTTCTGGGAGTCTTAAGGGAGACTTGGCATGGAAGAAAAAATTAAAGAATTCTGGAAACAAAAACAAGTTGTGTTTTATCACATTTTTTTGGATGTTATGCTTTTGATTTACTGTATTAGTTTTTATTTTGCAGGGAATCAGGTAGTAACTATCCGGTATGTGATTCTTTTTGTATACGCTTTGTTGTGTATTGTGACAGAATTAGTACATAATCACCATATGCAGAAAAAATATGTTCATTCCAAGCGGATAATTCAGACGAAAAAAGTGTATTGCTTTTTGCGGCCGGCACTTGGATTAGCTTATTATTATATGGCAGAGACAAAATTAGAGGGGATTATTTTCCTGATACTGTTTCTGATTTATTTCTTTGAGCTTTTTTACAGTGTTGCTCTTGGGAAAAAGGCTCATCGGGTTATTATTTACGTGACTTATATCTGTCTGTATGGTATTATATCTTTTGTTATGCTTGTTGTGTTAGCACAAGATAACTTAAGCCGTGTTACGGTTGGAATTGCTAGCCGTGAACTTGTGACGGTATCGGTTGTGCTTGTTTTAATTGTGGTAGTCAGTGAAATGATGTTTTACATGTGGGATTGTTTTGAAAAAGATATTTTCCGCCAGAACCGTGCACTGGAAGATTTAAATGAAGTTAATGATAAGATGAAAGAACAGCAGGAAAAAATCAACCGGGTGAATGAAAAATTAGGAGTTCAAAAAATCGAATTACAGCTTGCAAATAAAAAGATTAACCGTTCGCATGATGAAATGTCGGTACAGAATGAACTTGCTTCCATTATTATTGCCTCAAAGGAGATTAACACCATGCTGCAAAAAATTGCAGATATGATGCAGGTGCGATTGGATTTGGATGTTGTTGTGATTATTCTTGAGAAATTTGAAGAACTATTTGTCCCTGGCACTGACAACGGTCATCAGACATATGCAGTGTCATGTGTGCTGGGGGAAGAATTTAAGAAAAATCTGATTGCTTCTATTGAGCAGACAGATATGTCTGAAATACAGCGTATGACGCAGACATACATACAAAATGACACAGAAGATTCGGTTCAGTTATTTAGCAAACTTAATAAAAATCAAGAGCTGCCTTCTGTTGTATGCCTGCCTATTCGAAACCAGGAGGAAAGATTTGGTACGTTATTTGTTGGTAAAAATAAAGAAAATGCTTTTATGGATAGCCGTGCCTTTTATGAGAATATGGCGAGTCAGTTAAGTCTTGGTGTCGCAAAAGCACGATTGTATGCAAAGATGAATGATATGGCAATCCGAGATGGTTTGACAAGAATTTATAACCGCAGACACTTGACGGAGCTGTTAAGAAAGTATTTGGCGGAAGCTATGACGAAAAAAGTGCCGGTTTCACTTGCACTTTTTGATATTGATAAATTTAAAATGGTGAATGACACCTATGGACATCAGTGCGGTGACGAAGTGATTCGTTATGTGGCTTCGTTACTAAATCGTGGAGCACTCAAGCATGGCGGTATTGCCGGACGCTATGGCGGTGAGGAATTTGTTGTAGCATTCTTTGAAAAAGATTTGGATGAAACGTATCATATCGTTGAGGACATTCATAATCAGATTCGGAGTGAGGAAGTTGTTTACGAAGGAAAACATATTTCAGTTCGTGCCAGCGTTGGTGTGGCAAGTTATCCGCAGACTTGTGCTAATCCGGGAGAACTATTGACAAGAGCAGACTGGGCGATGTATCATTCCAAAAAGAATGGACGTGACCGGATTACAATTGACAGTGAGAAGATAAGTTCTCAGATGTAATATAAAATGAGATAAATTGAGGTGGAAACACATGCAGTTATATAGTATTGCCAGTGGAAGCAGTGGCAATTGTATTTATGTCGGTGGCGAAGAAGCCCGGATTTTAATTGATGCAGGGATTAGCATGAAACGGATTCGGGAGGGCTTAATGGAGGAAAATTTTCCGATAGAAAACCTTCATGCCATTTTTATTACACATGAGCATACCGATCATATTTGTGGTTTAGGACCGGTACTGCGCAAGTACCAGATTCCTGTTTATGCTACGAAGGAAACGATTGAGGCAATATGGGAAAAAGGTGATATGAAAGGTGTTTCCGAAGATTTGTTCCATGCGGTTGTGCCGGAAAAGGCGGTTTCGATTGAAGATATGGAGATTATGCCGGTTAGAATTTCCCACGATGCGGCAAATCCCGTTTGTTATACGGTGCAGTCAGAATCGAAAAAAATCGGAGTTGCAACCGATATGGGCTGCTTTTCCAATGAAATCGTAGACCATTTGAAAGACTGCGATTCCCTGCTTTTAGAGGCAAACCATGATATTAACCTGTTGCAGGTTGGCAGTTATCCGTACTCACTTAAAATGAGGATTCTCGGTGAAAAGGGGCATTTGAGCAACGATGCCTCGGCAAGACTGATTGAAAAAGTGCTGCATCCCGGTTTGCAGCATATTTTACTGGGTCATTTGAGCAAGGAAAATAATTTTCCGGAACTTGCCTATCAGACCGTAAGTTATGAATTGGAACAAAACCCAGTTTGGAAAAAGATGGATACAGAGTTGTTAGTGGCAGACCGTATGGCGCCGACAAAACTGTTGACGATACAATAATTATGAAATAGAAAACTATTTCAGAATGGAGGAAGAAATGAAAAAGACAATAATTACCGTAGTAGGAAAGGACAGCGTAGGCATTATTGCAAAAGTATGTACTTACTTAGCAGAAAACGACATCAATATTTTAGATATTTCTCAGACAATTGTAGATGGATATTTTAATATGATGATGATTGTTGACTTTGCAAAGCTTACAAAATCCTTCGTGGATGCTTCCGAAGAGTTGGAAAATTTGGGCGAAGAAATCGGCTGCGTAATCCGTGTACAGAGGGAAGAGATTTTTGACAAGATGCATCGCTTATAAGGATTAGATTACGGAGGCTTAACTATGATAAATATAAATGAAGTCATTGAAACAAATAAAATGATTGATAAAGAAAATCTGGATGTGCGTACGATTACTCTTGGTATCAGCCTTTTGGATTGTATTGATTCGGATTTAACAAAACTTTGTGACAACGTATATAAAAAGATTACGACGATGGCAAAAGATCTGGTTGCAACCGGAGAAGAAATTGGCAAAGAATTTGGAATTCCGATTGTAAACAAACGAATTTCCGTTACACCAATTGCTTTGATTGGCGGCTCCGCGTGCAAGACACCGGATGATTTTGTTAAGATTGCACAGACACTTGACCGTGCAGCAAAAACAGTAGGCGTAAACTTTATCGGCGGCTATACGGCACTGGTATCGAAAAAGATGACGCAGGCAGATAAAAACCTGATTTTATCGATTCCAAAAGCACTTGCAACAACAGAATATATCTGTAGCTCAGTAAATGTCGGTTCTACAAAGACAGGACTTGATATGGATGCGATTCTTTTGATGGGTAAAGTTGTGAAAGAGACAGCGGTACTCACAAAAGATAATGATTCCATCGGCTGTGCTAAGTTGGTTGTCTTTTGTAATGCGCCGGATGATAATCCGTTTATGGCGGGCGCATTCCATGGCGTAACAGAAGGGGATGCCGTAATTAA
>OGGG01001681.1_pt1 | contig 16441 bp, 12 predicted proteins | sample 1571201 | NCBI WGS metagenome assembly OGGG01 (sample SAMEA2581946, study PRJEB24529) | metagenome | biome: Human gut stool | place: China | collected 2011 | reverse complement strand
CCAGCTCCCCCATCCGGAAGGCATCGCAGCCGCCGATGATCTGTCCGGCCCCGTCCTCCACCACCAGGGAGAGATCCGCCGTATCGGAGACAAAGGTGCGGTTATAGGCCCGCAGGCCGGCGTGAACCGCCGCTTCCCCCGCCTCCCCGGCGGGCTTGATGACATAGTGCTCCATCGCTCTCAATCCTCCATATCAAACGGGGGCAAATCCCGGCTCTGGGGGATGGCGTCGCCCTCAAATTCCAGCTCGTCGGGGACGGGCTCTGGGGCAGCGTCCACCATCCCCTGCTTAAACTGCATCTCCTGCCACTGATCCTTGGTAATGAGCACTTGGCGGGGCTTGGAGCCTTCAAAGGGCCCCACCACTCCCTTCTCCTCCATCTGGTCCACCAGTCGGGCCGCCCGGGAGTAGCCTAGCTTGAGCCGCCGCTGGAGCATGGACACGGAGGCCATGCCGGTCTCCACCACCACTTCAATGGCGGCGGGGAGCAGCTCGTCGTAGTCGTCCCCCACCTCGTCCGGCGCGGAGCCGCCCACGCCCTTGCTCCCCTTCTCCTTCTCGGCGGCGTGCTGCTCGATCTCATGGATGATCTCCTCCGAATACTCGGCCGAGCCGCTGTTCTGCTTGATAAAGCCCACTACGGCGGCCACCTCCTCGTCGGAGATGAGGCAGCCCTGCACCCGCTGGGGCTTGCCGGTGCCCAGGGGGAAGTAGAGCATGTCGCCCCGGCCCACCAGCTTCTCCGCGCCGGTGGTGTCCAGGATGATGCGGGACTCCAGGGAGGAGGCCACCGCAAAGGCGATGCGGCTCGGGATATTGGCCTTCATCAGGCCGGTGATCACGTCGGCGGAGGGCCGCTGGGTGGCGATGATCAGGTGCATGCCGGCGGCGCGGCCCATCTGGGCCACCCGGCAGATGGACTCCTCCACCTCCTTGGCGGCCACCAACATCAGATCGGCCAGCTCGTCGATGACCACCACAATCTGGGGCATCTTCTCCATGCCCTCGGTCTTGGCGGCGTGGGCGTTGTAACTGGCCAGATCCCGCACCCCGATCTCCGAGAAGGCCCGGTAGCGCTTCATCATCTCCACCACCGCCCACTGGAGGGCGCCCGCCGCCTTCTTGGGGTCGGTGACCACGGGAATGAGCAGATGCGGGATGCCGTTGTAGATGCCCAGCTCCACCATCTTGGGGTCCACCATGATGAGGCGCACCTCCTCAGGGGTGGCCTTGTAGAGCAGGGAGATAATCAGAGAGTTGGTACATACCGACTTGCCCGAGCCGGTGGTGCCGGCGATGAGCAGGTGGGGCAGCTTGGCAATATTGCCCACCACATTGCGGTTGCTGATGTCCCGGCCCACAGCAAAGGAAACCTTGGAGGGGTTGTCCCGGAACTCACTGGAGTCGATGACATCGTGGATATAGACCGGGGAGACGAGCTTGTTGGGCACCTCAATGCCCACCATGGAGATCTTGTCCGGGATGGGGGCGATGCGAACGCCGGTAGCCCCCAAGGCCAGGGCGATATCGTCAGCCAGGTTGGTCAGCTTGTTAAGCCGCACCCCCTGGTCCAGCTCCACCTCGTACCGGGTCACCGATGGGCCGCGGGTCACATTGGCGATGGTAGCATCGATGCCGAAGGACCGGATGGTGTCGGACAGGCGGGCCTGATTGGCCTGGAGCTCGCTGGCCACGTCGGCGCCCGACACGCCTGCCCCCTCCTTCAGCAGCGAAACCGGCGGATACTGGTAGGCCGCCGGAGTCCCCTCCTCCAGTTTGCGGGCGATGTCCTGGGCCACCTCGGCCGCCGCCTGGGCAGCCTCCTCCCTCTTCACCTTGGCCACAGCGGGCTCCCGCTCAATCTCCGGCACCGGCGGGCTCCGGGATGGGTTCCGGCACCGGTTTCGCCGCCTGAACTGCCTCCTGAGGCGTCTCAGGCGGCGGGGACACGGCAATGAGTTCTGCCTCAGGCACATCCCCAGCCGCCGCACCGGCCAATACCTGGTCCGGCGTGGGCACCGAGGGCTTCCGGTTGAAAAAGCGCTCCTTCTTCTCAATGGGCTTGGGCTCGGGCCGTTTGCCCACCAGCGGACCATCGTCCACGGGGATATCGATCTGAGGCACCTGCTGGCGGCGGGCGGTGCTCTCCGGCTCGGGGGCACGGCGGCGCTCACGGGGCTTGGGCTCGGGCAGTTCCTCCTCCTCGTACTCCACCCGGGGCCGCTCACGGATCCGGTCCACGATATCCACCGGGGAGACGTGGAACACCACCATCAGCATGATGGCCGCGATCAGGACGAAGATTACACCGGCTCCGTACTTGCTGAACACCGCAGTCAGCCCCAGGGCGATCGAGCCGCTGACCACACCGCCGCTCTTGAGAGCCTCTCCCTGGCTCCACAGGGTCTTGACCAGCTCCAGGCTCCACTCATAGGAGCCCCTGGTCAGAATCAGGTGGAGCAGGCAGCCCACCAGCACTGGGGTGAGCAGGGCGCACCACACCCGCAGCCGCACCGGGCGGCCCCGGTGGAAGACCAAGATCCCGCTGGCCACCAGCAGCATGGGGGGCAGCAGCCAGTAGCCGTAGCCGATCAGGCCCTTGACCAAGCCGCAGAAAAAGTCGATAAAGATGGCCTGAATATGGAAGTAGCCAAAGGCGGAGAAAATGGCCAGCAGCAGACAGGCCACCGCCCCCACCTCCCGACGGATGGGCCTGGGCGCCGGGGCCTTCTTCCGGCTGCCGGCAGCGCGGGAGCCGGATGCGGTCCTTCCCGTACCCGAGGCCGTCCGCTTTCCGCCCGCGTTCTTCTTCTGTGCTGTGGCCATTGAAAATCAAATCCTTTCCAGGGTCATTCTTTTGTATCGGGTTTCTGTCACTTGAGCAGCATCATCTTCACGATGCCCGCTACCAAGCTGCCCAGGCCAACCGCCCAGCAGTAGTAAGCAAACTTGCCGAATTTCCCCTTATCGGACAGGCTCTTAACAAGCCGGATGGCAAAGTACCCCACCACAGCGGACACCGCTACGCCCACTAAGTACATGGGCAGCTCCTCAATGGGGAAGTTCGAGGCCAGCGCATCCTTAATTTCCAGGACGTTGGCGCCCAGTACGGCAGGCAGGGACATAAGGAAGGAGAAGCGCACGGCGAAGGCCCGGTCAAAGCCCCGCATCATGCCAACCGAGATGGTGGTGCCGGAGCGGGAGAGGCCGGGGATAACCGCCAGCGCCTGGCCGCAGCCCACGATCAAGGCGTCCGCCACCGTCGCGTTTTTGGCGGTCTTGTGGCCCCGGGCCATGCGGTCGGAGAAAAACAGGATAAACCCGGTGGCCAGCAGGGCGCAGGAAACCATGATGGAGTTGGAGAACAGTTGGTTCACCGCATCCTGCAAAAACACCATCACAAACAGGGGCACGGTCGCGATGATGATGAGCATCACCATCCGTCGGGCCGGCGGCGGGGCAACGCCGGTATCCTTCCGCCCGGCCAGGGCGGCAATGCCCAGGAAGAACTCGCGGATCATATCCACAATGTCCCGCCAGTAGACCATACAGACAGAAATCAGTGTACCGAAGTGGAGCAGGACGGTAAAGAACATGTATTTCTCCTCCATGTTCTCCATCCCGAAAAACGTCTGAAACAGGGCCAGATGGCCGGAGCTGGAGATGGGCAGGAATTCCGCCACGCCCTGGATAATCCCCATTAAGATGGACATAAAATAAGTCAAAGTCAGTTCCCTCCATGCTGAATCATTTGGACATACGTATTTATATTAACATACGCGCGTGGATATTTCCATCCTTTTCTCCCGCAGTTCCCGGTCGGGACATTTCATACACGATGCACATATCATGACAACAGGCAAATATGGCGATACATGGCCATTTTGCTGTGCTTTTGCACAATAAAAAGCCGAGACCAATGGTCTCGGCTTTTTGCCGCGCCTTACCCGTAGAAAGCGTGGGCCCCGATGGTCGCCACATAGGGGCGGTTCCGGGAGGCCCAGCTTCCGGGGGCCACGGTGGGATTCACAAAGTACAGGGCGCTGCCCGCAGTGTTGGCACCGTCCAGGCACAGCTTGGCGGCAACCACGCTCTCAGCGCTGGGGGTACGGTTGATGCTTCCGTTAGCGGCGGGGGTGAACTGGTTGCGCTGAAAGATCACTTCGTAGACGCTGTTGGGGAACCGGGGGCTGGCCACCCGGTTGAGCACCACATTACCCACTGCAATCTTTCCGTCCAAGGGCTGATTGCCGCTCTCAGCATAGATGATGCGGGAGAGCCAGTACACCACGTCCGCCTGGTAGGCCTGCTCACCGGAGAGGATGGGCCCGCTGCCGGAGGTGATCTGGATGGTGGACTGGGTTCCGTCCCACTCCACGCCGGCGCCCAGCGCCTGGCACAGGGTTCGGATGGGAACCATGATGCTGTAGCCCTCGCACTTGACTCCGTCCGGCACGTACAGGTAGCGGCCGTTGGCCTCGATATACTGGGCGCCGGGCTTGATGTGGAGGGTCAGGCCGTCGGCCTTGACCTCTGCCTGACCATTGACCCACTCCGCCGTCGCGTTCGGATACAAGGCGCTCACGATGGGCCAGTAGGACACATAGGTAGTGCGCGCCTCCACACGGTTGGGCACATCTGCCGCAAGGGTGATCCCATTGACTACAAAGCTGACGCTGCTCTCAGCCGCCGCCGCCTGCCCGGCCAGGGTAACGCAAAGGGCCAGGCTGACGAGCGCACAAAGGGCTCGTTTCTTCATGCTTAGGATTCCTCCTGTTACAATCTGTTACTTGTTGTTCACTGTTTTGTAACCGTATTGTAACCGATTCTCCCCTAAAAAGTCAAGAGGAAGTTTTGTCGATACTGTTCAATCCATTGTGCTGCAATGGTTTCAATTCACCCTTCTCTTTGCGCGTCAGAACATTTTTCGATGTTTCCAGCTCTCCTTCGGCTACAAATGATAACAAAAAGAAACACGTCCGGAAAGCTGTCCGGACGTGTCTCCACCGCGTTCAGCGGTAAAACCAGTGGGCGCCGATCGTCATGACGTGAGTTCTGTTTTCCATAGTCCAATGGTTGTTGGTCAGCGCCGGCGCCAGGAAGTACAGGCTGTCCTTGGCCACGTTGACCCCCTCCAAGCAGAGGTTGGCCGCCTGAATGCTCTGTTCCGTGGGCTCCTGATAGATTGTGCCATTGCGCACAGGGGTAAACTGCCCACCCCACCGGTCGTCAAAGATCACACCGTAGATGGTGTCCGGGAAGTCCGGGGAATCCACCCGGTTAAGTACCACGTTGCCCACTGCGATCTGTCCCTCCAGAGGCTCTCCCCGGCTCTCCGCCGAGATGATGCGGGACAGCCAGTAGAGCTTGTCCTCCCGGTTGTAGTCGGGCTGCGTCGTTGCGCTGCCTCCCCCGTTGACCGACACCACGCCGGTGGCCGGATTCCAGTCCACGGTGGCGCCCAGCGCCTCTGCCAACACCCGCACCGGCACAAGCGTACGCCCCGCCTTCAAATGGACGCCGTCTTTGGCATACAGCGTACGGCCATTTGCTTCTATGTAGGCATCACCCGGCCGGGCCGTCAGCTTCAGCCCCTCCGCCCGGACCACAGCCCGGTCTTTCACCCAATCCACCTCTGCATCGGGGCGCAGCGCCTCCGTTATCGTCCGCAGGGGGACATAGGTAGTGTTTTGATGGACATAGCTGCCGCTGGCGTCCACCGGTGCGCCGTTGACCCGCAGCGGGCCGGCGGACGCCGCCTGTCCGTTGGTCACCAGAGCCGCACTCAATGCCACGGCCAGTACCAGCTTTTTCATGGTTCCACAACCTTTCTTTGTTTTGTAACCAGATTGTAACCGCTCTCCCCTCCCCTTGGCAAGGCACAATGTTTTCCTGACTTCCCTCTTTTTTTGATTTTTTTCAATTTTCCTCTTGACGTATTCGAAAAAGCTGATATAATAATCTCTGCTGCTCGGCTGATGGGCGAGCAAGGATAGAGCACTCACCATGGAGAGATGGCTGAGTTGGTCGAAGGCGCACGATTGGAAATCGTGTAGGCGTTAATAGCGTCTCGAGGGTTCGAATCCCTCTCTCTCCGCCAAAACTCCGCAACCTTTCGGTTGCGGAGTTTTTATTTAATATGAATCAGGCGCCCTGCCAGCCTAGCCGGCAGGGCGCCTGTCCGGGGAGCTGTTCTCCCCGCCCCAACCCATTCGCAGGCCCTGCGCGTTCCGTCGGGAGTCTGCGGCCCCGTTCCATTCTCCCCAATGTCCGGGCGGCCGCCTGGCCGGTCCTGGAATTCACCTGTTAAGCGGAACCGTCGATCCCGAAATGAAAAAGCGGATACCTCTGTATCCGCTTTCTCCCACCTTGGGAGCAGGTCGAAAAAAGCGGTAACCTCAGGTTACCGCTTTTGTACGCACCATGCCTCTCCCCTCCACTCGGGGAGAAACTGCTCCTTGTAGGTCTTCTGACTCACACGTCCAGACGGCTATGCCGCCAGCGCATATCCCCCGCCTTCCCAGCACAAGCCAGTGACCCGCTTTCACGGAAAGAGGATACGCTCCGTGCTTACAGCTACGTACCCATCCGCACCGAGCGGAGCTGGGCCGTGTTCAGGAATTTCACCTGATTCCCTTGTTCAGCGAACAAGAATACGTGTCCCGCCCGGACAGGCGGGGTCGCGTAAATGCCACAAAAGCCGGAGTTCGATATTCAACTGTGCTTCCATCATATACCGCCCGACCGGGAAAGTCAATCCCCTTCCTCAGGCCACTCCTCATAGGCCAGCCGGCGGGAGAGTTCCGCTACCATATCCATTACCAGGGGTGCCAGCGCCTCCAGCCGCGCCCTGGACATACGGGGGGTGGGACCTGAGACACTGATCCCGCCTACAATCCGCCCCGAGTAATCACGCACCGGCGCCGCCACACAGCGGGCACCCAGCTCCCGCTCCTCGTCCTCCAGGGCATAGCCCCGACTGCGTATCATCTCCAAGCTGTTCACCAGCGCCTCCCGCGTGACCAGTGTATGGGGCGTCAGGGCCCGCAGGCCCTTAACTGCTATGTACTCGTTCAGCTTCTGGTTACTGTAATTGAGCAGCAGGAGCTTTCCCGCACCGGTGGCGTGGAGCGGGGCGCGTGCGCCTACCCGCTGGCTCACCATCAGGATTCCGTCCGGGCCGTCCACCACATCGGTGCACTCCACTTCCATTTCTGCCTCACACCACAGGCACACAGTCTCCTGACAGCGCTGCGCCAACTCTGCCAGGAATGGCCGCGCCACATCCCGCATATTGGTCTGTTCACTGACCAAGCAACCCAGGCGCGCAAACCGCAGCGACAGAGAGTAGTGCTGCGTACAGGGATCCTGATTGACATAGCCGTACACCTGCAGTGTATTAAGCATCCGCATCACCGTGCTGGCCGGCATTCCACATTTCTTAGCAACGTCCTGCAGCCGCATAGGGCCCTTACCGCGGGCCATAACCTCCACAATCTGAATGGTTTTTTCAATGGACTGATTGACCTTGGATAGTTTTGCATTCATCGTGCAACACCCTTTACTTCCAATGTCTTTTCATGTAAAATGATACCATATAATTCACGAATTTGCAACAGTTAAGGGAGCATTTTCCATCACGAAGTTGATAAGAGCAAACAATTTTGTCCGCGACAGGAAGACAGCAGCGCCTCTGGATTTCTCCAGAGGCGCTGCATTGTTTGAAAAGGTGTACCTTTACAAACTTTCAGATAGAACGATCCCTGTTTGTATGATACACAAGTCTTCCAGGATTTTCAATACTTTTTCAGCAAATACAAACAGTAAAATTGCGCTTTAGAAAGGTACACTTTTACAAAGCGGACAGTTTAGAAAGGTACTACTTTTGTATAAAGGAGAATAGATCAAATGAGAAAACGACTACTAGCAAGCATGATAGCGATGGTACTGTTACTGTCTCTTTTCCCTGTTTCTGCCCTTGCAGCCGAGAGAGACAAGGGCAGCGAGACGCCGGTTGCCTGCGCCGTGACCGAGGGCTGTACCCTGCAGGCCGGGCATAAGTGTGAGTGCGTCCTGCCCGATGAACCGGAGACCACGGAGGATGATCCCGCCCCCGCTGACAATGTGATGTCCGGTAACTGCGGCCTATATGATTATATAAACAAGGAATATACCGATACTGTTAAATGGGCACTTACAGCGAACGATGAGGATGGTTATACTCTCACAATTTTCGGTAATGGTCCTATGGGAAATGCTTATATCACGGAAGACAATGTGAGTAGTGGCGAGCCAGAATGGCACTACTCACGCGAGAAGATTACTCGAGTAGTAATTCAAGACGGAGTAACCTCTGTTGGCGCGAAATCGTTTAAGAATTATACAAATTTGAAGACGGTAGTTCTTCCGGCCTCTATAACTAAAATTGGGCAAGATTCGTTTTATGGTTCTGGAATTACCTCCATCACATTACCAGCAAATCTGACTACTATTGAGCCACAAGCATTTTATAAATGTTCTTCTTTGAATGGAACGATTTCTGTTCCGGTTGGCGTATTTTCCATCCCATCCTATACATTTGCAGCGACGAGCATTAGTAGCATTGAGTTTAATGGAGCCGTCACTGAAATTGGAGTTAATGCCTTTATGGAGTGCAGTTCTCTGACAAGCATTACTCTGCCAGATACGGTAACGACGATTGCTCCTGGTGCCTTTAGTAACTGTATACAGCTTGAAAGTTTCGTTTTTCCAGAAAATCCACAGTTTACAAAAATAAGCAAGGAGACTTTTAAGGGGTGTACTAAGCTGGAAGAAGTCCTCATTCCAAGCTCTGTTACCGAAATTGCCGAGAGTGCTTTTCAAGGATGTACTAATTTGAAAAGAGTGGTTCTTTCAAACAACCTTAACACTATTGGTAGCATGGCATTTAAGGATGCATCTTTAATGGAGGGTGTCTATATTCCGGCATCGGTTTCCTCTATTCCAGAAAATAATCAAATTTTTAAAGGGATGGCAAATAATAGTGTAATTTATTTGGGTTCAAGCGATTTAATTTCCTTGATGTTGCAGTCAAAGGCTAATCCAACCTCAACAAGCAATGGATTCGATTCAGAGAAAACTTCTCTGGCCGTTACCGATGGCGGCACCTTTGCGGCGGACACCAAGTTTGAGTCTGGCAAACTGGCAACTCCCATCAAAGAGGGCAGCATCTTTGATGGCTGGTACAAAAACGAGGGTTGTACCGGTACCGCTGTGACCACCTCCACAGCAGGAGAGACCTACTACGCCAAGTGGATCGAGCTGAAATCCGATGCTATTTCCATGGAGTACGGCTCCACCCAGACGCTCCCGACCATCGAGGGCGTCACCCTCTCCAACTGGCAGTCCAGTGACAGCACCATTGTCTCTATTGAGGACGATCAGCTCAAGGCAAACAAGGTGGGTAAAACCACCATCACCGCCACCGCCAGAACGGAGGCTGGCGTCACAGGGACGCTGACCGTCAATGTGGAAGTCACCCCCATGCGGATCATCTACGGCAAGGCAGACACAACGCAGAATGACGGCGGCATCGGCCGTCCGTACATCACCTACGCGCTGAATGAGGACGGCACCGCGCCCAAGTTCAGTGACCTGCTGGGCTTCTATCCGGTGAAAAAGGGCAGTCAGAACGGAACCTACGAGGCTGATATCGCTAAGGACAAGATCGACCTCAAGCCCGGCATGGGCGATGACGGCGATGTTTATTACAAGTACCAGAACGAGGGCGGCGGTGCCAGCGGCAATATCATCGAAACCGGAACCCTGCCTACTCACCCCACCACGGATGCGGAGGGCAACCCCCACAGCATCCGGGTGGAGCTGAAGCTGAAAAACCCCAACTACCGTTTCTGCACCGTGGGCACGAATTGGCAGCCGAGTGACACCATCATCCTCTATGTTACCTGCTATGAGGAAGGCATGAATGAGGTAGACCTCTATCTGGAGGGAGATGACAAGCCTCTGGAGACCTTTGAGGGAGACCGGGTGTACGAGTACACCGGCCAGGGCATCGTCCCCACCGCCCGTAACCTGACCACCCTGTACACCAAGGGCACAAGCACTGACCATTCCATCACATCCTTCACCGCCCACTTCCACGCAGTACAAGAGGGCACCGCCTTTAGCGGAACGCACCTGTACAATCAGACAAACTCCCATCTGACCGCCGATGCACTCAAGGCCATCGCTCCCACCGAGCTGGGCGTCTACTCCTTTGTCATCAATGGGTATAGCAAGGACACCAAGACCTACTGTTACGCCTCCCGGCGATACAGCATCGTCATGGGAAATCCCAAGGGCGAACCTACCTTTGACAAGGTCAGCAGCGGCGTGGAGCTGTCTACCATCACCCTGTCCGGCTCCATGAAGAACGCGGCGGGTATTGAGGTCGCGGGTACATTCTCCTGGGATGATGGCGACCAGACCTTGGAGCGCGGTAAGTCCTACGCCTGGACCTTTACCCCAGATGATACTGACCACTACAACAAGGCCACAGGTACGGCTGTGGTGTGGCCCAGCTCCTCCGGCGGAGGCTTCAGCTCCGGCCGTTTCACCGTCAGCGTGGACAGCGGAAAAAACGGCTCCGTCACCGTCAGCCCCAAGCGGGCCGAAAAGGGCGACACCGTAACCATCACCGTGAAGCCCAACGAGGGCTATGAGCTGGACAAACTGGTTGTCACCGGCAAGAATGGCGACGAAATCAAGCTCACCAACGAGGGTGGCGGCAAATACACCTTTAAAATGCCCGCCTCCAGTGTGGAGATTGAGGCGAGCTTCGCAAAAATTGAAGCCGAGCCCAAACTCCCCTTTGCCGACGTGAGCAGCGGCGACTGGTACTATGACGCGGTGGTCTATGTATATAAAAACGGCCTCATGGACGGCACTGGCCCCGCCGCTTTTGCGCCCACTACAGTGCTGACCCGCTCCATGGCGGCCCAAGTGCTCTGGAACCTGGCGGACAGCCCTGCCGTCCCCGGTACGGCAGGCTTCACCGACGTGCCGTCGGACGCGTGGTACGCCGGTGCGGTGAACTGGTCGGCGTCCCGGGGGATTGTGACCGGGTACAGCACCGGGGCCTTCGGCCCGGAGGACGCAGTGACACGGGAACAGTTGGCGGCCATGCTGTACCGCTATGCGGGCACGCCGGAGCCCACGGGCAGTCTGGACGGCTTTAACGACAAAGACGCGGTTAGCGATTACGCAGCAGATGCCCTGTGCTGGGCGGTGGACGAGGGTCTGCTGACCGGCAAGGGCGGCGGTTGGCTCGACCCCGCCGGCACCGCCACCCGTGCCGAGATGGCCGCCATTCTCATGCGCTTTACAGAATCCCACAACTAAGCACAGAAGCCCCCCGGACCAGGGATTAATTCTTCTAGGGACACAATGCGACCTCCGGACAACGCAGTTGGTACGGGTAAACAAAAAAGATAGTAAGTCATGAAGTTGACTTACTATCTTTTTTATCTTCTTAGTCCGCAAAAAGAGGAGTAGAGAGATAACGGTCACCTGTATCCGGCAGCAATGCCGTGATGGTCCTTGCCTCTATTTTCGGGCCGCTTGACGGGTTGGAGCGCAGCCCAAACCGCGGCACCGGAAGAGATGCCAGCCTAAACGCCTTCGGATTGACCAAGCCCCTTACTATTGCCAGAGGTAGGCTCGATGATCACAGAACCGGGCTTTCATTTTCCGCTGGCCGCAGCATCGTCGATCATGGCTTTTGCGATACGGTCCTTGATGCTGCCAGCGGGATTGAAGTATTCGAGTTTGCCGAGCAGGTTGGCCTCCAGCCCTTCGCTCTGCTCAATAGGGACGAGATTCAGAGGCGGTGTTTTCCCGATCAATTGGTCCTCAAAATATAGATATTGCTCATTTTGTCAATAGGACCGCTCCAAAAAGGCTATTGATTTTCCTATTAACCATGCGCTATAATAGGTTATAATGAGTGCAAGGAGACTTTAAAATGCTGATTTCTACGAAAGGGCGGTATGCACTGCGTGTTATGATTGATCTTGCTGAGCACCAGACGGACGGCTATATCCCACTGAAAGAAGTTGCTCAGCGGCAGGATATTTCAGAGAAATATCTTGAAACCATCATCAGGCTCCTTGTCAAAGCAAATATTCTCAGCGGACTGCGGGGCAAGGGCGGCGGATATAAATTGACAAAGTCGCCTGACCAGTACACTGTTGGCGCTATTTTACGACTTACGGAAGACTCCCTGGCGCCGGTTTCTTGTCTCGGACCAGGCGCAGCGGTCTGTGCCAGAGTAGCGGAATGCCGCACTTTACATATGTGGCAGGGTCTAGATAAAGTAATTAACGAATATCTGGACAATGTTACCATTGCAGATTTAATGAAGTCCGGTGCTGCTGGAGATAATTATGTAATTTGATTAGGTAACAGAATGAGCCGGTAGGATATCCTACCGGCTCATTTTTCCTCATATTGCTCCAAAAATCAGTGCTCTGTACCGTTTTTTTGCAACCGGGCACCGTATCTGGAAAACAGCGTGGATGTTGTTGAATATACTCTTTTTAATGCCGGGATTGCTTCGTTTCAACCCACAGAGCAGTGTTTTGTTTTCCTGACGTTTAGAACTGCCGCCTCCGTTGTCACAGATTGAGCCGTTCTCCGCAAAAAGGTTCCACCCTTTTCGCAAACTCCATCTGAGCCGTAACAATCCAAACAGTACAGGGTGATATTACTGGTAAACTACAGGGGGATATCTTTCCCTTGGAACCGAAAGCTCGCGTCATTGAGCATAGCGGTGGAACCGCAGTCATACTTCGAAATCTGATAGTCCAATGGATTTTTCATGGAACCAACTCTTTGTAACATTGGTCGAACACCTGCAAAAATTCGTCAAGCTCCTCTCGTGTTGTCAAATGACTGAGGCTCACTCGCCAGGAGGACAGCGCATTTTTTCGGTCCCCGCTGACGGCAAATACCGCTTTGGATGGCGTCCCCTCCGCGGAACAGGCCGACTTGACGGAAACACATACGCCCCGCTCACTCAAAACACGTTGAAATACCGTGCCTTTAAGCCCCTGAACGCTGAGGTTGAGGATATGCGGTACCGCGCCTTCCGGACTGTTGATCCGGACTGACGGATAGTGCAGCAGTGCAGTCTTTAGGTATTCGTTCAACTGCCGAACACAGCGGATCCGTTCTTCCTGCTGCGTCAGCGTCAATTGAAGCGCTTTTTCAATGGAAACAGCCAGTGCCAAAGCCGGTGTACCACTACGGTAAAGCGTTGTGCTGGAACCGCCGTGAATCTGAGGCTCGATAATCACACTGCTCTTTTTCAGGAGAAGTCCGCTGCCGTTGAGACCGTAAAACTTGTGAGGAGCGATGCTCATGGTGTCCACACCATCCATCACCAGCTCCGTTTTTCCTATCGCCTGGGTGGCATCCACATGAAGACGGCAGTTTGGAAAATCTTTTAGAATCTCCGTAATTTGACGGATTGGCTGCACTGTCCCCAGCTCACTGTCCACCGCGCAGACTGACACCAGGATCGTGTCCTTCCGCAGCAGATCACCCAGTTGCTCCAGGTCAATGGTTCCATCCCGCTGGATATCCAACAAATCTACTTCCCAGCCCTGCTGCTGTAAAGCCGTAAGTGTGCCGCCCACAGATGCGTGTTCCAGTACGGTGGAGATCATATGTCTGCCGGTACTTCGGGAAGCCTGGGCGATTCCCTTGATTGCCAGGTTGTTCGACTCGCTGGCTCCGGAAGTGTAGATAATCCCGGCGGGTTCCACACCGAGAAGTCCAGCAATATGATCTGTCACTCGGGCCATCTCCTCGCAGGCTGTACGTCCAGCGCAATGCGTTGAGTTCGGATTTCCGATATACGTTTGCTCCGCTTTACAAAATGCCTCTAGCACAGCAGGATCAACCGGTGTGTTGGCGGAGTAGTCAAGGTAAATCATGGCGTCTCTCCGGTAAAACTGTAATTTTGTCTCCAGAGTGAATCATCCCCTCCTGCAAAACAATGGCGAAAACCTTCTCCCGGCGCCACACTGTCTCCGATCCGCCGCCAAATCACACAGCTTGCATAGAACTCACCGCCAATTTAAGTAATCCTCAATTGGGTATCACCAGCTTAAAGCGTTGTTCCAACCGGGAGATTATTTAAAGTAATCCCTCTCGTTAAAATGTTGTCCGCAAAGCTCCTTACAGGAACGTTCAGTTAAGCGGATTTCACCTTTTCCACACTTTCTGCCCCACGGTTTTTCTGGTTGCAAAAGTGTGGCGATTCACACTTGTCCGGCACACCCGTCCATCATCAATGAGACCAAATTCGCCAACGCCGCCAATACCACCCCCAGCAGCCCGGCCCTGATACAGTTTTTCCATGTCCTCCCGGTGGAAGAGACGCTGTGTCCTCAAAAATTGATTCAGCATCGTTGCTTATGCCTCAATTCTTGTATTTCCACTCATTCAATCACTGCCTGACCTTTTGTGGTCAGAACCATACTTCCACTCGGAATCTGAGCAGAAAGACGCCGTAAATCGACCTCTGTTTGGGTCAGTTTCAGCGCACCGCAGCTTCCGCAGCAACAGGCGCCGCAGTGGTCATGTCCACCGTTCAACATATGGCTGTCCAAGCCTGAGCCTGTATTTTGTGAATCAGCGTTTCGTTGGCGGCGCCTGGCAGATCGTGCCGCCGCCAACAACGACATCTCCATCATACAGAACCACAGCTTGTCCAACGGTAACAGCCCTCTGCGGCACATCGAATTCCAGCCTAACACGGCCGTGTTGCTCCGGGTACACAGCAGCCCACTGTTCCGCCTGACGATATCGGGTTTTGGCCTTCACCCGCATGGGCTGCTTTAATTGCGGGATGGAGATCCAGTTCATATCTTCCGCAAGAAGCATACTGCTATACAGCGCGTTTTCCGGCCCCACTGTGACCGTATTGGCAGCCATATTCTTTCCGCAAACGTACACAGGTTCACCCATGGCAAGACCAAGTCCTTTTCTTTGCCCCAAGGTGTAACGGACAGCCCCGCAATGTCTGCCGACCGTCTGGCCCTCCAGATCAAGAAACGCTCCTGCCGGGTATTGTTTTCCGGTATACTGTTCCATAAACTTGACATAGTCCCCGTTCGGAACGAAGCAAATGTCCTGACTGTCGTGCTTCCGGGCGTTGCAGAAGCCCAACTGTTCCGCGATCTCTCTCGCTTCCTTTTTCATTTTGCCGCCCAAAGGAAACTGTATGTGGCTAAGCTGATCCTGTGTCAGCATATACAGCACATAGCTTTGATCCTTGCTGTCATCCAGCGCTTTTTTCAAAAGATACCTGCCGGACACTTCGTCATATTCAATGAGGGCATAGTGTCCGGTGGCCACATACTCCAGTCCCTTCTCTTCGGCAAAGCGAAGCAGTTTATCGAACTTCATATACCGGTTACAATCAATGCATGGATTCGGTGTCCCGCCCGACTCATATGTTCGGATGAACTTTCCGATGATCTGGTTCCTGAAGTCCATGGTAAAATCCAGCACTTCATAGGGAATATCCAGTTGAAACGCCACCTCACTGGCGTCGTCGATATCCTTCTGCGAGCAGCAGGTATGGAACTGACTCAAGCCGATGTCCGCGTTGCGGTAAAGACGCATGGTCGTTCCCTCGCAGCGATATCCTTGCTCACGCATCAGCCATGCCGCGACAGAGCTGTCCACACCGCCGCTCATTGCAATCAGGGCACTCTTTTCTCTATTAGCTGACATCTTCCTACTGCAGTTCTTCAGGAACCCACCACAGGCCGTCGTTGTTCTCCTCCAGATAGGCCTTAAATCGGTCAGAGTGATAAGCGTCCACAATGGCCTGCGCCCAGTCAGCGTTTTTGTTTCCTTCCTTGACAACAACCTGTAGGATAAGGTGATCAAGAATGTCCTCGGTTGCCAGTGCAGCAGAGGGGTCAATCCCGGCATTGTAAACAATGCTGCCGGTAATGATTACATAGTCAAAGTCCTGGATGGCTGCGGGGATGGTTAAAGACTTCATTTCCACAAATTCCAGATTCTTGGGGTTCTCCACGATATCATCCTGTGTCACGGCAGAGGGATCTACGCCGCTATCCAGAGTGATCCAGCCGATCTTTTGCAGCAGGACATAGGCCCGAGCGGTGTTGGAGGCATCGTTGGGGACGGCAATTTTTGCGCCGTCAGTCACTTCATCCAGAGATGTGTGGGTCCCAGAGTAAATACCGGCGGGAACGGTAGGGATGGGACTGATGGGAACCAGATCACCGTTGTTATTGGAGTTAAAGTTTTCGGCGTATGCCGTGTGCTGTTCCACGTTCACATCCACATCGCCGTCGTTCAGGGCGATATCGGCAGTCAGCAGGTCGGAAAAGTCGACTCCTTTCAGGGTGTAGCCCTGCT
>OGGG01001680.1_pt1 | contig 16468 bp, 20 predicted proteins | sample 1571201 | NCBI WGS metagenome assembly OGGG01 (sample SAMEA2581946, study PRJEB24529) | metagenome | biome: Human gut stool | place: China | collected 2011 | reverse complement strand
CACTGATCTACCGGCTGATCTTCAACCTGACGGAGAATGCTGTCAAGTACAACCGACCCGGCGGTTCGGTGTGGGTCCGCGTCACGCAGAAGACGGAAAAACTCCTGATCTGCGTTTCCGACACCGGCTACGGCATTCCGGAGGAGTATCGGCGGAGCATCTTCCAGCCCTTCTTCCGGGTGGATAAGTCCCGCAGCCGGGAGTACGGCGGCGTAGGGTTGGGGCTTTCGCTGGTGTGGGAGATCACCAATCTCCACGGCGGCTGCGTCCGGGTAGAGGAGAGCTCAGATAAGGGAACCACCATTGCGGTGGAGCTGCCGACAGGGACGGAAACCGAGCCCTCCGGTGCGGATATATCATAATGATCCGTGGCTGTTTCATGGCGATTGTTTTCGACCTGCAACATTATCGCAGCAGTTCTCGATCAGCGCCCTGCCGTGGACGATCACGGGAATGACTCTGTCGTGCTGCGCTTCTTATGGCCTATAGCTTTTCGTTCACCGACAGTTTTGCGTACAATCAATCTGCCACCTTTCTCAATATCCTCAAGGTCAAGCCCCCATATAGCAGAATCAGCATTCGCAGCGTTTACTTTTTGCTTGATTTCTGCATAAGAAGAGATGCTTCCGAGCCGTGCCCAACACCAATTTTCCGGTATCTCAAAGGGCAGTTCATCGTCAATACAGCGCTCCACACCGTAAATACAGCTCCGGCTTTACGAGCTCACTTGAGATAAAAGCATCGTCGCCTTTAAAATAGAACTGCTCTCCACCGATGTTTCCGCCACGCAGTACCCTTATCATTTTGTCCGCCTTTATAGCGAGGGTATCCTTTTTGTACGCAAGCCCAGACATATTTGAGAAAAGGTCGCCTACCCGGCACCACTCCCATGACGAAGGTATCTCAAAAGGCGCTAAATCCGCCAGCGACCGCACTTCATCGCCGATTTTCTCATAAGGAGTATTGTCAGAACTCGGCTGTTCAACGATTACCCTCAGCAGTTCAACGATTACCCCAGCTGTTTAACGATTGCAACGACAAAAAAGCCACAAAACCCATGTAAAGCACAAAACCCCGCTGCAGAAACGCTCTGTGACGGGGTTTGTTATATGCCTGAACAGCCGAAAAGTCCTATTTCAAGCGGTTTTCGGGCATAGAAAAAGATCCACCGTAATTCTATCAAAATTACGGTGGACTTATGGTGGAGCAGGGGTGCTCAAGGATGAACACCCCTCCGAAGCTCCGGTTTCGCCTTCAAATGCCGTTTCTATGTCATCCAGCGGGATATTGTCAATGCTCAACGGCTTCTTGCTTGCATTGATAATCAAGGTAAAGTGGTCGTCATACAGATAGATGGAATGAACAAAGATATTGATGATGGCTCGGCGCTTGTTCACATCATCGGCGGGCATCTCGCAGACATAGTCCAGAAACGCCAGAATCTGTGCCTCCGTCAGCGTGATCTTCTTGTTTTCCTCGACAGCGAGCTGTGCCTCCAACTCTGCCTTTTCCGCTATGCGCTTGTTGAGTCGTTCCGTCAGCATCTCCACGGCCTGCCCCTGCTCAATGGCTTTCCAGAGATTCTCAATGGCCGTATCCGCCTCTCGGATCGCCTTTTTCAGCGCCTTGGCGGTAAGGTTATCCGGGCTTTTGGCGCACTCCTCAGCCACCTTCTTGGCAATGAAGCGGATTTTCTCCTCGGTCAGCATTTTCAAACACTCGTTGACCACACGGTCCTCGATATAAGACTTGCTGACGATCTTCTTGCCGCACTTTTTCTTGCGGGCATTTTTGCACATATAGTAGTGATATTGCCTGCCGGTCTTGCTGGTGCCGCCATAGCCCACCATCATTTCCTTGCAGTGTCCGCAGAACAGCTTTGTGGTCAGCAGATATTCGCCCTCGCCGTGAGTTCGGGCCGGCGCATTTTTGTTTTTATTCATCATCGATTGCACCCGGTAAAATAGGTCATCATCCAGAATGCGAGGCATCCCGCCGGGCGTTTCCTTTCCTTTGTAAAGATAGACACCGATATAACGCTTGTTGCTGAGCAGACGGCTTAGGCTGTTGGGACTGAATTCTTTGCCGAGGGAGGTCTTGATTCTGCGCCGTTTCAGATCCCGGATAATTTCCGCTTTTGTTTCGCCGCTGGCGTAGCGCTCATAAATCTCACGGACAACGGCGGCTTCCTCCTCATCCACATAGAACCGCCGCTCGGCATCGACCTTGAAGCCCAAGCCGGGGTTGCTGCCGTTGGATAAGCACTTTTCGGCATTGATAGCCATACCCCGATGGATCTTCTGAGAAAGCTCCACGGAGTAGTATTCCGCCATACTTTCCAGAACGCCCTCCACTAAGATGCCGGAAGCGTCGTCCGCAATATTCTCCTTGGCAGACAGCACCCGGACACCGTTCTTTTTCAGCTTTGCCTTATTAATGGCACTGTCGTACCGATTCCGGGCAAAGCGGTCCAGTTGATATACCAAAACGCCCTCAAAGGTGTGCTTGTCGCTGTCGGAGATCATCCGCTGGAACTCGGCACGGTTGTCCGTGGTGCCGCTGATGGCCCGATCAATATATTCTCCGACAACGGTATAATGATTCGACTCCGCATATTCATAGCACACCTTGAGCTGTCCTTCAATGGACTGCTCCGTCTGGCTGTGGCTGGAAAAGCGGGCGTAAATGACTACATTCATACAGAATCCTCCTCTCCGATTTTTATTATAGTCATCCGCTCTCCGGTGTCGAATGTGCCGCATATTCCGGGTGCTTCAGAAGCCACTTTGCAAAATAGGTCCTGCCCTCGTCGCTGGCGTAAAACTTACGCAGCTCCGGGAGCATGGCCTTGGCAAAGGAGGTAAGCAGTTCCTCCGGCAGTGCGACCTGCGTGTAGTCGATCTTGCGATATTCTCCCATAGGCCGCACCTCCTTATCGCACTCGGTCAGTTCGTCGGCGGTAATCCCGCTCGCAGAGCTTCACCACGGCGTCCTCGATTTGGGCGACGGTGTAGCTTTGTGGGAAGTACTTTCGGATGCGCTCCATTGGGATTTTCAGGTGGGCCTTCTGGTTTGCTTTTTCCTCCGACATAATGGTTTGAATGGCTGCCGTGGTCAGCGTTCCCTCCCGGTCGGCCTTGTGCATCCGCCACGCCTGCGAATAGGACGGGGTACAATCGTTCATTTCGCACTGTTCCAACACATTCCGCTGACTTTGCTCGTCGAGGAAGGAAAGCTCCACGCCGACAGACAGAGCGATTTCACCTTTATCCATCTTTTCAAGAAATTTAGGAATGAGATAGGTCAGGCGGATATAGCGCTTAACGGTATCCTTGCTGATTCCTTCTTGCTCTCCGATTACTTCCGTGGACAACTTCGGTGCAATTTGCTCCGAAGTTATGTCTGTTCTTTGTCCCTGATGCTTCAGGGCATCAGCTTTCAGCTTATACGCAAACGCCTTTTCGGAGGGCAAAATATGCTCGCGGTGCAGGTTGCTGTCCACCACCGCAATGGCGGCAGCATCCCGGTCGAGGGCGTAAATTAAGGCAGGGACTTCTGTCATCCCTGCCCTTTGTGCGGCGTGTAAGCGACGGTGACCGCTTATGACCTCATATTCCTCTGTATTTTCAATCGGTCGGACGATCAGCGGCGAAAGAATACCTTGCGTCTGTATGCTTTCGATCAGCGTATTCATCTCGTCATCGTCCTTGACCTTGAACGGGTGTCCGGCAAAGGGACGCAATTTTTCTACCGGAATTGCCACCGGCTTTTTCATCGTATTTTTCATTTTATCCACCTCTTTCCTTGTATCTCGCACGGGCTTTTTTCTCCAACTCGTGCTCTTGTTTTAACAGTTCATACAGGTGCGGGGATTTCTCTAAAATCCGCTCCGCACGGCGCAGATGCTCCCTTACGGGCTTCATCTGCTTGGATACCGCCTTGCGGCGTTCCTTGTTTTGCGCCTGTTCCTCCAGCGACTTGGGGCGGCGTATGCGGTTGCTGAGGTCGCTGCGCTCACGCTCCAAAGAGGAAAGCTCTGCCTTGGATCGCTCAATATTGGCTTGCAGGTCAGCAACCGTGTGGATGTTGTGTTTCTCCAAGAAGTGATAGTCGGCAACCAGCTCCTTCAAATCCTTTTCCGCCGCCCGCAGATCCGGTGACAGCAGCATTACATCGGCAAGCTCGGCTACGATTTGAATCACCGTTATGACAAGATAAAACACCGTATCTACCAAAACAGTGGCGGTATCATAGCTGTGTTCAATGGAGAAACCCAGCTTTCGCAGCTCGTCCTCCAACGGAAATTTCTTCGGCTTGTACGGTGGTCGGTACCCCAAGGTAAATAGCCGATACCGATTTTCGGCGTTCTGCCGCAGCTGTACGTTGACACGCTCCTTTGAGAAGCCCATACTATTCAGCCGCACGGCACGCTCCCAATGCTTTGTCTTGACCGAAAAGCGCACAGGGTCAAGGGTATACCCGAGCGTATAGAGTTGACTTTCAAACTCTCTGGGGCTGGTCGCAAAGGACAGACAGTATTCCACATCCTCCCGCAGATAGTCCCGGTGGGTTTTCTTGCCGGCCTTGTGGATCCAATATTCTTTCTTCTTGCCCTTGGAGTAGAAAGCGCTGTTTTCCAGCACAGACAGCTCGTGCTCCCGGCAGATCTCATCGGAAATTTTACGCAGTTCCTTGTGGTCGCCGATTTTGTTTTTGAATTTCGAGCCGTCCTTGAAAGACATGGGGTTCACAACAAAATGGCAATGCAAATTGTCGGTATTCAGGTGGACGGTGACAAGCACCTGATACTGGTCGCCCCACATTCTTCGGGCGGTTTCCTTGCCGATTTCAAAAGCCTGCTCCGGCGTGACCTCACCCTCACGAAAGCTTTGAATGCCGTGGTAGCCGACGACCTTTCCACGCAGACCGAATTGCCGCTGCACGGCGATCATCTCGGCGTAGGCGTTCTGTGCTGAGCAGTTGATTCCACCCACGAACATTTTGCGGTCGGTCTTATCATCGTTCCTCGCATAGCACAGGGCGGCGTATAGATCCTCGTCCAGATATTCCGGGGCGGTGGTCTTGTCGGGATTGTCGGCGTAGTCCAGCGTGGCTTTCAGATTTTTGAACACAGGCCAGAAGCCTGTTACCGCCATAGCGTCTCACCCCTTTCCCGGCAGCAGGAATGCTGCTGTGATTTGCTTCAGCACCGCTGAAATTTCTTTGTCCAACTCCGGTGAACTGGCTTTATCCGCAAGCTCACCCAGCCTTTCAAGGCAAACAAAAAGAGCGTCAGGCGGAACCGCTCTCGGCTCGTACCCCAACGCTCTTTGCTTCACATATTCGGTCGTACTCAGCCCGCATTTTCGGGCTTTGGACTGGATTTTCTCTTTCTCCCTTACCGTCACACGGACGGCGATACGAACATCTTTCCCCATGCACATCTCTCCTTTCACTGGGGGATTGGGGGCTGCGCCCCCAAAGAGTCAGCCGATTTCGGCTGTGATTGGGACTTTTGTGGCACACAAAGTCCCTGCTTGCTATACCGTGAGACGCACCCCGCAGGGCAAAAAGAAAAGCGGCTGCCAGATACAGAGATTTCAGAGCGTATCTCTGCGCTGCACGATGCCGCAAACTGCTTTCTTGCCTCTTGAGGCGCATCTTGTCTTTGAGCCAAAGTGGCACTGGCTCTGCTTCAAATACCGCGATTTGAGCCACATCTCGGCATTTTGGCTCAGCCGAACATTTCAAGGTCATCCAGCACACTCCTTTCATTTTCGGCTTGCTGCTCCTCGGTCAGCTCCGGTTGTATCTGCCCAAAAACAGGAGGTGCCACAGCAAACGACACCTCCTGCAATTCCTCCCGTATGACCTGCCGAATGTCCTCCAGCAAAACCCCATTTGTGGATGTCTGCCGCTGCATTTCATTTAGGACCGCCGTTACCATAAAAGCGTTGCGGGATCTATCCAGCGACTGTAAATATTGTGCGGCGTTCGCCTCTTTTGGCTTGTCCAAATCAAACCGCACATTGATCCGATACTTGCTCATCCCTTTGCCTCAGCCTTCATCTGCGCCTCGGCCAGATACTCATATCCCTTTGCGGCGGCGCAGATGTCCTCAACGAATTTTACACGGTCTGCGTTTACCTTGCTGAAATTTTTAATGAGACACCCGCCGCCACCGGTCACATACAAGGTCATCGTGTTCTCATCATAGCCGTGCTCACGAAGCCTGCGGAAGATGTCCCGCACATACTCGGCGGCGACGCCCTTGATGATTTTCAGGTCGGCAGGCGCAATGTTTGCCGTGCCGGTGATCAGCACCTCGTCGATGATGGCATCGTTGATTTCCCGCTGCGTTTTCTGCATAAACGCCTCCCGGACAGCAAGCGTACACTGATAAGTCCCAAATTTCTCGGTGAACATCTTGCCCTGCTGCGGTTTGCCGTTGATCATATACAGGGTGTTCATCGTGCCGTTGCCGATGTCGGCGATCAGGTTGACACCCTTCAGCGTGGTGGCAAAGCTCGCAATGGCGGCGTACCCCTGCGGATAGATACGCACATCGTCGATATAGAGGTGGTAGTCCGCCTTTTTGTAAGTGAACTCCACCTCGGCGTGTTTCATCAGATATTCCTTGAAGTCCGCCTTTTGTCCGCTTGTCCAGGTCAGGGGCAGACCGGCGGCAATTACAATGTGCGCCTCGGTAAGATTTTCGGCTTTCAGCTCCTTGGCGATGGCCGCAAGGGTCAGCACATAGTAATCCTCATCCTTGATCTTGTCCGGTGCAAACTCCTTGTGCCCCTCGCCGGTGAGATAATACCTGCCGCCGTAGACCAGCATATCCGCCGTGAACAGCGGCTCGTGGTCATAGGCGGTGATGCCGGTGGGAAAGCAGCAATTGGCCGTTTTCATATTCCCGTACCCGTGGTCGATGCCGATGATTTTTGTGTCGTGGATCGTTTTCATCATAAGTCCTTTCCTGCGCATAGCGCATTTCAAAATATTTCGGGCAGCAAAAAGCCGCCGAGTGTGACCTCGACGGCTCGATTACTGCCTTCTGTATATTGAATGGGGGAAACGGCTGAAAAGGGTATGTTTATAGCAACACAGTAAAAATGCTGTCCGCAACATCGGGAAAAAGCCTTGAATATCAGGCGCTTTTCTGCTACAATTATATAGAACAAATGTTTCTATTTGGCAATTCGGAGAAAAAACATCTTGGCTTTTCATCACCGCAAGACCGGTTTATGGGACACTTGGCTTGATAGAATATAGAAGGAGGCAGGGCGTATGAGCGATGGACTTGGCTTTCTTACTGCCGTTTACCGGGACGGTCGTGTACATATAGGCGGCAAAAGCTACCCGGCAGGAACCTTTGCGGTGCAGCTTTTGAATCAGTATTATAAGGATGACACGGCGGCGAGGATCGCCGTGTTCCGGCAAAGTAACTGGAATGTACAGGAGCAGCTATGCGCCGGGTATCTGAACGAAACAGATTTTATTAAGGCCGGAAAGGAGATTCTGACAATTCTGCAAACCCTGCCGAAGCTAAAGCCTTTTTCCTCCTTGGACATTGCAGCGGAGAAGCAGCGAATTGCAGAGCTATTCACGGAAGGCAACGCTGCTGCCCTTTCCGACTATCTGCGGCGCAGGGCAGCAATAGCACAATTCGATGGCGTGTTCCCTCCTGAATATAATAAGGCGCTGCTCAAAACCGGTGAAACGATGTGCGCAACCGTTTTGAGTACCCTCCGTTTTTATGATACCATCCCGGAGGATATGCGCAAGGCTTTTGAACTGCTTAAATGGTTTGCATCTCATGTAGACGAAGCCGACCGATTTGACGAATACCACCTGCTGCCCATTGCAACGGAGATATTCGGGACGAATTCATTTCCCTTGCACACGGAATACATTGCTCTCCCGAAACGGCGAAACAGTCGTATTCTTGTCACCGCCCGAAGAATGGCCTTTGAGAGCTATTACAGCTTTGTGCTGACGGACTTCTTTGAAGGACTGCACCACGGACACTATCCAAGGCGATGCGAGGTTTGCAAGCAGTATTTCCTGATGCAAAGCGCACGGCGGCAGAAATACTGCACCTATGGCACGGCACCGGAGTTGTACCACGGTGAAAAGATCAGCTGCCGCCGGTACGCCATCATTCAGGGCAAAGCGGAACGGGCAAAGGATAACCCGCTGAAGGCCGCCTATGACCGCCGCTGCTCGGCGATCCGCTCCGAAAAGAGCCGGGGAACGATCTCTACCGAGTTTGCGCAGGCGGCGCAGGAGCTGGCAAAACGCCGCTTGGAACAGGCAGAGGAAGATGATGCCTACGCCAAAACAAGTTATTATGCAGATTTGCAGCGCGCCAAGCTGTACGCTGACACGGACAAAAGAATGAAATGACAGGAGGTGCATCCGGTGTCCAAAGAACAGAATGAAGTTTTAGAGCAACAGCGGTACCTTTTGGAGCGCCGGATGTACCGCCTTGACCCTGCGCCGCCGAGGCTGCCGACGCAAGAATACATTGTCCGCTATCTCACCGAAAAAGAGGAAAAGTATCTGGCTTGGTATCTGCACGATCAGGAGCCTGCGCTTAATAAGCTGGCGCAGGCCGCCTGCGAGCGATACGCTATGACGGGGCATTTTGCAGACATCAAACAGGCGGCGGTGTGCGGTATCTTGGTCGCCCTTCAAAAGTACGATCCGGCTGTCGGCGCACCGTTTGCCGCTTTTCAAAAGCGGTATATACAGGACGGTATTGATGATTATATCCGCACAGCGCACAGCGGTGTCATCACCATGACGACGGACACTTATCCCGTCCTGCGGCGCATTATGGCGATTTACCATCTAAACGGCGATAATTGCGGCGATGATAGTGTACAGAGAATTGCGGATGAAATCGGAATGGATGCAAAGACTGTCCGAAGGTACATTGCGATAGGCACGCTGAATGAACGCCGAGTAGATTTTTACCGGCAGTACGATGAGGACGGTGAAGAAACAGGCGATGACATAGCTGTAGATACAACCTCGCAGCCAGACAAGATGTATTTCCGGGCGGTGCTATACGACGCACTGCACGAGGCTTACGACAGCCTGACCTACCGGGAACAGCGCACGGTTGCCAAGCATCTTGGCTTCTGCGATACCTGCTGGTCGGTCAGGAAAGCAGTGCTGATAAACAGTGAAATCGAGTACAAGCCCATAAGCCCCATGACCTTTGAAGAAATCTCCCACTCCGCCAGCCGCAGGTCCGATAAGGCCTCCGAGCGGACTTATAATAACGCCTTAGAGAAAATGCGGAAAGCTCTGCTTTCCTATCTTGAACTGTGGGAATAAATCAAACCATATAAACGCAAAAAGCCCCGATGAGTACAGAAAAAATCTGAAACTCATCGGGGCTTTCGTTTATATCCGCACATTCGATTCTTGTCACTGCTTTTTCTACAATGAACAGTGACAATTTTTGTTTTCATACTTTTCGAGTAGAATATCAGAAAAACTCGGAGGTAAATACGAATGAAAGGACTAAGAATTACGACCAAAGATATTGCCGGATTCAGAGAGCATCTGATCTTGGAGGAACGGAGTGCGGCAACCATTCAGAAATACATTCGGGATATCAAGACATTTGCGGAGTACGCAGAAGGAGCGGTCACAAAGGAAACCGTCATTGCTTACAAGAAGCACTTACAGGAGCATTACGCCGTGCGGAGCGTAAACTCCATGCTGGCCAGCATCAACTGTCTATTCACCTTTCTCGGCTGGCACGATCTGAAGGTAAAAGCCCTGAAGCTTCAGCAGCAGGTTTTCTGCCCCGAAGAAAGAGAGTTGACAAAAGCAGAGTACACCCGACTGTGCCGGACAGCGGAGCGAAAACACAATGAACGGCTGAACCTCATCTTGCAGACCATCTGCGGCACCGGCATCCGGGTCAGCGAGCTGCAATTCATCACCGTGGAAGCGGCCAAATGCGGCGAGGCAGTGGTGCGCTGCAAAGGCAAAACCCGCGCGGTGTTTATCGTGCGGGAGCTGAGACAAAAACTGCTCCGCTACGCAGCAGAGCAAGGGATCAAGTCGGGTATGATTTTTGTGACCCGCACGGGCAAACCCATCAGCCGCACGAATATCTGGCGGGAGATGAAAGCGTTGTGCATCGAGGCAGATGTCAACCCGCAAAAGGTGTTCCCGCACAACCTGCGCCACCTGTTCGCCCGTGTATTTTACGGTATCGAGAAGGATATTGCAAAGCTGGCCGATATCCTCGGTCACTCAAGTATTAACACCACACGAATCTACATCATTTCCACCGGCACGGAGCACCGCCGCCGGATGGAAAATATGCACCTGATCCTATGAAAAAAGCCGCCAAATTGGTGGTGAGTACATAATCCGCATTATGTTGCATGTAGGCGAAATTTCTCTAAAGGTATTCAATTATCCATTAGCATTTTATCACCTATTTTAGCGTAACGCAATAAAATTAACAGAGAAAAGTATGATTCTGCCGAAAATTGTCCATCTGAACACAGCAAAAGAGAGCCTTTTCAAAACAAAAATTGAAAAGGCTTGGATTTTTGCGCTGTTTTGCAGGTTGGTAGCGGTATACCTCATAGGCAAGCTCCCGTGCTGGCAAAACGACTGCAACATAATGCGGATTATGTTTTGGACAATTTTATGTGGAGGGAATGTTTATGGGAAAAATCGCAGATCTCATCAAATACGAGGGTGACAACAGCACATCCATTTGGAAGCACCCGTCTGAGGACTCTGCTAAAGAGGTGTGGCCTCCCTAATTCCTATATGTGCAACATTTTGTAGTACAAGGAGGAACCGTTATGGATCAACGAATATTGCTCAATAGAGCGATAAGCAAATCAGGAGGCGTAGCTCCTGGAACGGAATTCCTTTTGAAGGATTTATTTGACGGAGTGGACTGGAGCAATATGAAAGTCGGTGAACGCCTTAACTTCGGAAGAACATTTAAAGCAGAAGTGTTAGCGGGCAATATACCTTTGTTTCTTACATAGGAAAAGCTCAGAACAATTCAGCAAAATATAAGAAGGAGAGATGACAATGTCAGTTTTTAAGGAATGTGATACCCCACAGGTGCTCGATTCTCATAATACGACGGCCACGGAAGGCAGTTGTACTAACGAGCCGAGCAACGAGCCGCAGGAACTTTGTGTAGATGAGGTGCAGAGCGGTAGTGACAGGGGTTCAAGTTCAGTTGCCTCAGACAATAGCACTTTGGCAGAGGCAAAGAACACCGATAACTCAAAGGCAAGCTGCAAATTTTCACTAAAAAGAATATGGCCGTGGCTACTTAGTGCAGCCGTTGCGATTGCTGCAATTTTGGTTTTCGTGTTGACGCAAAAATCTCCTGTTGAGAAGTTGAATGAGTACATTCAAAATAATGGGGAACCTTTTGAAGGCGGTTACAGGTTAGTGAGCAAGGAAAACATTGAAAAAGGGCAGACTTCGCTAATTTCTTATGGCAACGGCTCTTATGTTTTTGCTTGGGACATGGATAATTCCATTATGGAAAATTCCTTCCGCCTTAAAGTAGAGCCCAAGAATAAGATGGCTTCGTTTGAAATAAAGGAAAATATTACATTGGTAGTTGGCTTTAGAGGCGCAAGCGATTCCGTGACGGCGACTGGAACTATCGAAAAATCAAAAAACATTTCAAGTTCCGATGTCAATTTTGAGACATATCGCCCGTTTACTATACAACTTTTTACGGCAGGGGATGTTAGTTATTATAACGAGGAAATGGTAAAAGACGATGTAAAGTCAACCATTAATAGTATGCTGAAGAACATCAATGATATGCTTGAGCTAAGTGGAACCGGAGCGACATTGGCTGATTTTGGTTTTACATCATAAGGAGGGAATATAGTATGAAGAAAATCATTTTTGTGTTTCTTGTTTTACTGATGGCGTTTCAGTTAACCGCCTGCAGCAGCGAAGCGTCTAAGGCTCTTAGAGAAGCTAACAAAGCATTTGAAAATGAAAACTGGACAGATGCCCAAGTAGCGGCGAATCAAGTTATTTTGAATTATCCGGGCACAAAAGAGGCTGAAAAGGCTGCCAAATTAGTGGAAGAGGCAGGCAAAAAGTTAGATTATGAGGAAGCCGAAGATCTGGTTACTCAAGCAGAGAAGGCATACTCGGAGAATCAGTGGAAAGTCGTAATCAACAGCTTTAGTAAAATCGAGAAGCTTGCGCCGGAAAGTGATTTGGTAGATCGGGCAGCAAAATGGAACGATGATGCGAAGGCAAATTGGATACGGGAGCTTTCCTCGAATATGCAAAATGCGTACACAAGTGGTGATTGGCAAGCAGCCCAATCATATGCAGCAGATTTGATACAGTATTTCCCGGATACTGATGAAGCCCAATCAGCAAAGAGCATACAGAGTGAGGCAAAGGCAAAAATAGAGGAAGCAAACATAGCCGCCAAAAGAGAACAGGCGAGAAGTAAGCTTCGGATTTCGAGATGCTGGGTTAATGGACCGGACTCTGCCGGAGGGTACGAATTGTATATCAATTACGAAAACAAGTCTGACAAGGTAATAAAATACTTTAGATTTGGCGTCACTTTTTATAATGCGGTCGGCGATCCGATCAGCACCTGGCGCATAAATAAAATCGAATACTGCGAAGACACAGGACCGATTGCTCAAGGAGAGGGGATGCGCGGCAATTCGGAGTATTGGGGAAAATTCTATGATTCACCAATTGATCACCCCGAAATAGTAGATGTCGAAGTAGAATATATGGATGGCACAACATGGGAACTGTCGGATGAAGAAATTTCGTATGTGCAGTATTAATGGATTGATAAATACGCAGAAAGAAAGGAATTAACAATATGAAACGATGGAGCCTGTTTATTATTTCTTTGGTCTTAATTTATATCTGTGTTGGATGTGGAAAGGCTGAGTCAGATACAGAGAATCCTTCCCAACAAGATCCTTCGCAGACGGATACGGATTCCGAAAATAAGGGAAGTACAGAAAATGAAGAAACAAATTATGAGTTAATTGCATTTGGCAGCAAGTTGACTTATGATGACGCTTTCTCATTTTCGGTTGCAGAAGGATGGGATGTTGAGGAGGAGGTTCGTGTTTCCGATCACGAAAGTTATGTCAACCACGGATCGCCGTTCTTTGTAATTAAGGGAGAGTTTCAGAATCTCTATACCGAGGCATGTTATGTAGACATGTTAGCTTCCGTCACCTTTGATGATAAGTGGAACTATGATGGTATGGTTATTGCATATGATTCTGGTTATAACGGAATTGTCCCCCTGCAAGAGTGTACATTGAAATTTGCATTTGAAGTTCCGCAGTCAGTTATTGACTCTTTTGAAAAATGCACTTTGAAGTTGGATTATAATACGAAACCTCTACCTGTTTCCGAATCGGAAAACTACGATTATTTCGGGTCCATGAGTGAACATAAATACATTGAGTTCACCCGATAATTTATCATATTCAAGCTGATTGTTTTATTGGCCGGTTGACGAAAGTATTTCTCACTCGTCCTATTTGGCAATAGTTGAGCGCAAGAGTAACTTACCGGGAGGTCACTATGACACAGGAAAAAGCCAAGGAAAAATATGATGAGCTGTTTGCAACCGAAGCGGACAAGGCTGCTGCATTTGATGAAATTGCCCGGCGATTTTACTTCGCAAATTTCGCAACCATGTCCAAGTCTGATTTTGAAACGCTACTGTTTTCCCTCTATTTGGAGCAGATTCTGAATTGCAGCGAAAATAACTACGATGCTTACAGCGATTATACCCTTTCAAAGGTACTGGGCGTTCCTCAGTCCAGAATCAGCACGCTGAAGGTGCGTAAGGAACTGCAATATCCCTATTCCAAATTCGACTGGAAGGAGTCTTTCAAGCGGATTTCCCAAAGAGCCATCTATGAAGACGGAAAGATTAGGCTGTACATTCCCGACAGGAATCTCTATTTGGAAATCAAAAATGCCGTTGAAACCAGTGGCGGGTATGTGGAAATGCAGCTTTCTCCCAATCTTTTGCAGATTCGCCCGGAATACTTCGTTGACCTGGTTCTTGCCATATCCGATGATGATGACCGCAAAAAAGCGAGTGAAGAAATCAAAAAGAGAGTCAAAGAAAAAGACAAGGCCATTGAGTTTATGGAGAGAAAATCGTTTGGACAGCAACTTGGGGGATTCGCTCCTGAAATAATAGCCGACCTATTGAGTAATATACCCGGAGTAGGCCCTCTCGTAGGTACATTGTTCAAAAATGTTTGCAAAGCGATTATAGGACAATTTTGAAAGTCAAATTTCCAGCACAACTTATGCTCTCACAAAACACAAACCCGGGGCACTGCGACGCAGTGCCCCAGGGTTCTCTATTTGCTTCGGGCTACCAAATAAGTAGTCCGCTCCATTTACGCATATATCAGTTCGCTGTTTGTGATTTCTACCGCTCTGTTACGGATGCTGTTCAACTTCCGCACCCACTCCATCGAATTGGCTGCTTTCAGCTGCTCGGTCACACCTTCGCGCTCTGCCATTTGCTTTACAAGACGCTCGAACATTTCCTCAGCCCGTCGGTCGATGTCAACAAGGTAGCTGTTCAGCTTGCCGCTGGTCAGCAGGTTGGCATAGCGTACACGGCGATGCTCCTTGAGATAGCGGCGATGCCGCTGTCCCCATATCCCGATTGGCTTCTGTTCTTCCTCCGGCTCATCATCCCCGGCGATAAGGTAATAATCACCGACCAACTCATATCTCAGTCCCGTGCGTTCGTCGGTAATGTACTTTTCCATCATCAACGCCTCCATTCCCACAATCCCGACTTTCGAGGCTTTGCTTTGGCGACTTTAATTAGCGCCTCGTCCACAGCATCTGCGTACCGCCCCGCCGTAATCAGCTTGTTACGGAACCGATTCAGCCCCTCAATGATAAGCCACCATTCCTGCCGGTTCAGTTCTACATAATATTTCTGTTTCATACGCAGTTCCTCCTTCAGTTGCTACAACCATTGTAGCAGGAGAATTAGCGTAAATCGAATGTGTCAATATACACATTCGGAAAAAGTCATAATATGTTTGAAAAACGAGTGAATATGTGATATAATATATGTAATTTCATTGGAGGTGTATGTATGGCTGAAGATAAGAATAAAGCGAGTTACCCAATGATTCCTGAAAGCAATTGGTGGAGTATGCGAAATCAATTTAGCAAGACTTTGCCATCAACAGTAAGCGTTAACTATTTAAAAACGCTGCTCGCCCTAGCTACTGATCAAGCAGCTAGAAACATTCTCTCTCCTCTAAAATCATTAGGAATTTTAGACGATGACGGTCATCCGACCGATTTGGCAAACCTTTGGCGGACAGATTCTACATATGGCAAAGCGTGTGAAACAATGCTCAATGCTATATATCCTCCAGAATTGCTAGAACTATTTCCAGACAAGGATTTTGACAAATCCAAAGTAAAAGAATGGTTCAAAGCTACTGCGAAGCTCGGCGATAGCGCCGCAAATAAGGCGACATCCCTTTTCACGCTATTGAAGAGCGGGGAGATCAAATCGACATCCGGATCAGCACAGAGTCCTGCGAAGAAAACTAAATCCGAGAAAAAAACTCCCACCCAAAAGGGCCAACGCACAGAAAAAGATATTACCAGCGGAAAAGAAGGTTTCTCTGCCCCTATTGCACCTATTACGGTAGCGTCTAACAAACTTCCGCAGATGACAATGCACATTGATCTTCAGATTCACATTTCCCCAGAGGCAAGCACAGAACAAATTGATGCTATTTTTGCCAGCATGGCAAAACACCTATATAAGTAATGGAATCATTCTATACTTTGTTCGGTAGAATTCACGAACTTAATGAAGAACTTAAAACACAGGTAGGCATTGAACACGCAGACAGTTCCTTAAAGACTACTGGGCTATCAGCAGATACATTTGATCTGTTAATTACGGATTCCGATTTGAAATCTAAAGTTAAAAAACTATTTCTAGACGGACACCATGCCCGTGCGGTGGAGGAAGCATATAAGTATTTGGATAACCTAGTGTTGCGACTATCAAAGCAGCAAAATATGACAGGGTCTTCTTTGATGAAAAAGGTATTTTCACAAAAGGATCCTGTGTTAAAGCTCAATGAAGGTATTTCTGCATCCGAACAAAACGAACAACTAGGATATATGGAGATTTTTTCCGGGGTTATGACTGGTATTAGAAACCCAAGAGCACATGATAGTGATTGGGAAGATGCGGAAGATCGAGCGTTTCAGCTTTTAGTTTTGGCGAACCATTTAATCTGTAAAGTACGAAGTGCTACTCTAAAAAAGAATAGTCACGCCATTTGAGCTTTCACATCATAAAAGGCGCCGTCTCGGAATCACTTCCAAGACGGCGCTTTTCTGCTGCGGATCAGAGCGAACACTTTAC
>OGGG01001662.1_pt1 | contig 16639 bp, 10 predicted proteins | sample 1571201 | NCBI WGS metagenome assembly OGGG01 (sample SAMEA2581946, study PRJEB24529) | metagenome | biome: Human gut stool | place: China | collected 2011 | reverse complement strand
AATTTAACCTTGTAAATGCAATGAGCAGAGAAACGGCTTTGAGAAATTACCTCAGCGAAGTAAAGGACAAATACGATTATGTACTTATTGATTGTATGCCCTCGCTGGGTATGGTGACAATCAATGCTTTATCTGCGGCAGACAGCGTTATTATTCCGGTTCAGGCACAGTATTTACCGGCAAAGGGAATGACGCAGCTTGTGCAGACCATTTCAAAAGTAAAGAAGCGTATCAATCCAAACTTAAAGGTAGATGGTATGCTGTTTACTTTGGTGGATAGCCGTACTAACCTCGCCAAAAGCACAGTAGAAGCTCTGAGAGAAAACTTCGGCAATCAGATTAAAATGTATCGCACATATATTCCGATTGCAGTAAAGGCAGCGGAGACTTCTTCCAAAGGCAAGAGCATATTTGCTTATGAGCCAAACAGTACGGTGTCGAAAGCATACACCGAATTCACAAAGGAGGTGTTAGCAGATGGCAGGAAGAAAGAGCGACTTCACTCTCACGAGGCTCGATGATTTGTTTTCAACACAAGAGCAAAGAGATGATGAAAAGCTATCTAAAATCAGAGATATTCCGCTGACGGAGATTGATGATTTTCCCGACCACCCATTTAAGGTGCGTGATGACGAGGATATGGCACAGCTTGTTGAAAGCGTAAAAGAGCGTGGAGTTATTACTCCAGCTACGGTAAGACAGAAAGAGGACGGCAGATACGAACTCATTTCAGGACACAGAAGAAAGAGAGCTTGTGAGCTTGCGGGTTTTGAAACTTTAAGATGTGAAGTTGTTGACCTCAATCGAGATGAAGCCACAATTTTAATGGTAGAAAGTAACTACCAACGCTCGCAGATACTTCCCTCGGAAAAGGCATTTGCATATAAAATGCGATTGGAAGCAATGAAAAGACAAGGACAACGAACAGATTTAACTTCTCGCCCAGTGGGCAATAAGTTATCTGTAACTCAGGTTGCTGATGAGGTTGGCGACAGTGAGCGTCAAATACACCGTTATGTTCGCCTTACAAACCTTGTTCCGGAATTACTTGATTATGTTGATGAGGGGCGAATTAAAATGCGACCTGCCATCGAATTGTCATATCTTGACGAGGACAGTCAGCGTGATGTAGTTGATGAGATAGACCTCAACGACGCAACTCCGTCCCACGACCAAACTATCCGTATGCGAAAGTTTTTTGATGACGGCAAACTGACAACCGAGGCTATCCAAGCCATTATGTCGGAAGAAAAGCCAAATCAGAAAGAAAAAATCGTGTTGAGGGGCGATAGAGTTCGACAGCTTATTCCGAAAAATGTTCCTATAAGCCAGACGGAAGATTTTGTTTGCAAGGCTTTGGAGCATTACAACAAGTATCTCAAACAAAGGGCAGAGCGTGACAGTCGTTAGTTCCCCCTTCTCACACTCTACCCCCATTTACTACCTGTTTACCAGCTGAATAAAATATATTCTACCTCTCTTAAATATATCTATCTTGATAAATTAAAGCTATCTAAACAAGGAGCAATGGTTTCGCACCGTTGAAAATTAAGCGAAGATTGCTTAGGATAGAGTTGAAGGGAGCGATGATTATGAAAAAACTTTTATCGGTAGTTCTTGCGTGTTTAATAATTTTGCTTGTAGGTTGCAGTAATGAAAAAGCAGTCAAAGAAGCTGCAACGAGTGAATTTAACAACGAGACTTCTTTTTCGGCTGGTAATACAGAAGCTGAAAAGCCACAAGAAAGCGATATTGTTGAAAGCAGTGTTCAGGTAATGGAAAAAGAGCGTGAAAACACTCAAAACTCCGCACCGGTACAAAAAGAGCTGCAAGTTACTTCTTCGGAAAGTAAATCGGCAGAGTATAAAGAAAAACCGGTTGAACACAAAGAGCAAGAAACAAAACAGAAATCCGAAAATAGAAAAAACGAGGTTAAACAGGAAGCAACAACCAAGAAAGCCGTGCAGGAAAAGCCAAAAGAAGAACCTGTGCAAAAGCCAAAGCCAACCGAAACAACAAAGCCTACAAAAGAAACATTTGATGTGAATGAGTATGTTGCGTATGCCAAGAGTTACGCTCAAAGCATAGGCTTACCTCTCGACAGTACGGCTACCGAATGTTGGGACAATCCCATTACCGCAAATCCGAGACGGAAAAATATTAAAGGCGACATTCAAAGCAGATTAAACAGATACAAGAATGTTGAAGGTTTCACGGCTGTTTGGGTATGGGCTGAAAAAGTAACCGATACAGAATACGAAATCTACATCGGCTACTGCTAAAACAAAATATTTCTACAAGACGCACTGAGTAATCGGTGCGTTTTTCATTTTAAGGAGGAAAACAGGATGGCAAAAAACAAATTTAAGAGAGCCGTATTCCTTGTTATGGCTGCGGTTCTCAGCTTGACTACCTTTATGGAGTTAGGCACAACCACTGCTTTTGCCGCTTCCGGTAAAAAGTCAGATGTGTATATTATGGAACTTCCGAGAAGCGGAGACACGAACAATAACGGTAAGTGGGGTCACGGAGAACTCAAGTTTATGAACGGTTGGTGTTCCCACGCAATCGGGAATGAATCACTCCGTGCAATGGGTTCGTATTCCAGCAATATTGTATATTGCATTGAACCCGGAACAGGTCAGCACACGGGAGATACTCTTACTGAAAAGAATGAGGACTACTTCAACAGCCTCGGCTCTAACGGTACAATTTCAGGCGATGATATTCGACTTCAAATCGGTCGTATTTTGCAGTACGGATACTGCGGTCCAATCAATACGAGTTGGAAATCGCAGAACAGCGGCGATGCAGATAAAATGGCTCACGCAATCGCAACACAGCTTTTGATTTGGGAATCTATTGTGGGAGAGCGTGATGAAAACTTTAACCATAAGTCACCCGGAAAGTATGACGCTATTATCGACCATATTCAAAAAGGTCACCCGCTTTACAGCCGTATTATGGCTCATTACAGCAGTATTGCCGAAAGTGTTCAGAAGCATACTAAAGTACCCAGCTTCTGCACAAAGTCAACAGGCTCTGCAAAGGTAAACGAACTTAAATGGGATGGTAGCAAGTATGTTACTACCCTTACCGACTCTAACGGAGTGTTGGGAAATTACAATTTTTCCGCAAATATAGACGGGGTTAAGTTCTCTACAAGCGGAAACAAATTGACTGTTTCAATGGACAAAGCACCCAGCAAAGAATTTACCATTACTGCAAGTAAGGCAAATGGCAGTCGTAAAGGTTTGGTTGTTTGGACAGATGGTAAATATTCTCCCGGCAACGGTATTCAGGATGTAGTGTCATATACACAGAAAGTCAGCGACCCGGTAAAAGGCTTTGTTAAGATGAAAGTCAGCTACGGTTCTTGCCAAATCGTAAAAACAAGCGAGGACGGAAAGGTTGACGGCATTAGCTTTACCATCAGCGGTAACGGTGTAAATAAAACCGTTAAGACTGCGAATGGCGGTAAAATTCAGATTGATAACCTTATGCCCGGCGTTTACACCGTAACGGAACAGACCATTGATAAATATGTTCCGCAGGAGGTTCACAGAGTAACTGTTGTTGCCGGTCAGGTGGCAAAGGTTAATTTCAACAATGTTCTCAAAAGAGGAACGCTCAAAGTGATTAAGTCCTCTGAGGATAACTTGGTTGAAGGTGTTACTTTTCGCCTTTACGGCACTTCTCTTTCGGGAATTGCAGTCGATGAATATGCCGTTACCGATAACAAGGGTGTTGCTACTTTCAAAGATGTGCTTATCAGCGGTTCAGAACCGTACACAATCGAAGAAGTGGATACAGCTATCCGATATGTAGTTCCTGCAAATCAGACGGCACCGATTAACTGGAAAGAAGTAACTACCCGTAACTTTACAAATATTCTTAAAAAGTTTAGCGTTACCGTAACTAAGAGCGACCGAGAAGAAGGTACTCCACAGGGCGATGCGAAACTTTCGGGTGCAGTCTACGGTATCTACAAAGGCGAAACTCTTGTAGATAAGTATGTTACCGATAAGGACGGTCAGTTTACCACTAAGGAATATGTTTGCGACAGCGATTGGACTATCAGAGAAATCACTCCGTCCGAAGGATATTTGCTTGATACCACAATTCATAAAGTAGGTGCAGAGCCAAAACTCTTTACGATTGAACACAATCTTGTGGCGAATGATGTAACCGAGCAGGTTATGAAAGGCAATATCGCAATTATCAAACATACCGATAACGGAGATACACAAATCGAAACTCCCGAAAGCGGAGCAACATTTGAGATTTATCTTAAATCATCTGGAGGTTATGGAGCTGCGGAAGATGATGAAAGAGATATTATCGTCTGTGATGAAAACGGCTTTGGGCAGACAAAAGATATGCCTTACGGTATTTACACCGTACACCAGACTTCAGGCTGGGAAGGTCGAGAGCTTATGAGTGACTTTGATGTGTTCATTTCTCAAAACGGACAGACTTATCGTTATCTTATCAACAATGCTAACTTTGAAAGCTATGTTAAGGTTGTAAAGGCGGACGCAGAAAGCGGAAAGAACATTCCTTACGCAGGTGCAGGATTTAAGATTTATGACCCTGAGGGTAATCAAATCTCTATGAGCTTTACTTACCCGACGCCTACAACTACTGATACTTTCTACACGGACGCAAACGGCGCTCTTGTAACTCCGCAGAAGCTTGAATATGGCAAGGGCTACTCTCTTGTAGAAGTTCAGGCTCCTTACGGATATGTTCTTGACAGTACACCTGTATATTTTGATGTAACACAGGACAATTCAAGTGATGAAGGCGGTGTAACCGTGATTAAGGTAGATAAGCCGAATATGGCACAGAAAGGAACAATCAACATTACAAAGACAGGTGAAGTGTTCTTTGGAGTTAATGTTTTCGGAGAGGAAGGCAAAGATGTCATTTACCAGCCGGAATACAAAGTAAGCGGTCTTGCAGGAGCCATCTATGAAGTTACCGCTGCCTAGGATATTATCACACCGGACGGCACGCATCGTTATCACAAGGGTGATGTGGTTGATACCGTAACAACAGACGAGGACGGCTTTGCAAAGAGCAAGGAACTTTATCTCGGCAAGTACACGGTTACGGAAATCAAAGCACCTGATGGTATGGTTATCAACAAAGAACCGCATAGTGTAGAACTTACTTATGCAGGACAGGATGTAGCTGTAACAGATACTTCCACAAGCTTTGTAAACGAAAGACAGAAAGTAACGGTTAGTCTTGAAAAGGCTATTGAAAAGAACGACACTTTTGGCATCGGCAACAAGGACGAAATGAAGAATATCAGTTTTGGGCTTTATGCCGCAGAAGATATTGTATCTGCAAGCGGAACAGTTATCCCGACAGACGGTTTAATTGAAATTATCACTCTTTCGAAAAACGGTAAGGCAACAATCAATACAGACCTTCCGTTTGGCAGCTACTATATCAAGGAGCTTGCTACCGACGAACACTATGTTCTCTCCGATACCAAGTACCCGTTTACCTTCAGTTATTCCGGACAGGATACAGCCGTTGTGAAAATTAGCGTAAATGATGGAAAGCCGATTGAGAACAAGTTGATTTACGGCTCTGTTCAGGGTAAAAAGATTGATGAAAACGGCGAGGCTCTTGGCGGTGCCGTAATTGGTCTTTTCAAAGCCGGTGAAACCGAATTTGCAAAAGAAAATGCACTTATGATTACTACCTCTGAAACAGACGGTAGTTTTTCTTTTACCAAAGTTCCGTATGGCAACTGGATTGTAAGAGAGATTGAGCAGCCGGAGGGTTTTGTTCTTGATGATACTTCTTATGAAGTGAGCATTTCGGAAAACGAACAGGTTATCGAAGTTCAGATTGTCAATGAGTATGTTCACGGCAATATCAAACTCACAAAAGTTGACGCCGATTATCCGGATAACAAACTTTCGGGTGCGGTATTTGAAGTGTATAAAGATAAAGCCGGCAATGGCATACTTGACAAGGAAGATGAGCTTGTAGGTACGCTCACGGAAACATCGACCGGTATTTATGAGATGAAAGAACTTCTCTATGGCAAGTATCTTGTGAGAGAAACCAAAGCACCTGAGGGCTTTGAACTTGATACCGGTGTGTATCCGGTATTTATCAACGAGGACGAAAAGACATACGATGTTGAAAACAAAGCCGGTGTCGATTTTATCAATCAGGCAATGAAAGGCAATCTTAAAATCGTTAAGACTTCTTCCGACGGAAAAGTTGAAGGTTTCACATTCAGAGTGACCGGAGCAAACGGTTATGACCGCAGTTTCACAACAGATAAGAACGGCAAAATCTATATCGAGGGACTACGTATCGGAGAATACACGGTGTCAGAAGTTAATGACAATGCTTCTGCCGGATATGTAATGCCTGCCGATAAAAAGGCTGCCGTTAAGGTTGGCTCGACTACGGTGGTTGAAATGCACAATGTCCTGAGAGATACACCTAAGACCGGAGATAATTCAAAGGTAGGTCTTTGGACTGCACTTGCAGGACTTTCGGCTATCGGTATCGGAGCAACCGCTTTTGTTGCACACAGAAAAAGAAAAAAGGAGGACGATGAATAATGGACGCTAAAACCATTGTTGCAGTTGTATTGGTCGCCTTTATTGTAGCCGGCTTTATCTTCTTGCAAATTAAAAACAGAAAGAAATAAGGAATGATTTTGGGCGGAGCTTAAAAACTTCGCCCATTCTTTTTTATGGAGGTGCTTATGAATAATAAAAACACAGTTGAAAGCAAGGTGCTTGCAATTTTAAGAGAATACCCCGAAACAAGGTATGACGATATGCAGCTTATCCTCTGCTATTACAACCGTTACAGCTATTTGAAGGTTGGAGATTTGCCTCTTGAAGATATAGTCAACAACTACAAGGGCTACGGTTTGCCCTGCTTTGAGTCTATTCGCAGAGCAAGACAGAGGGCTCAATCCTTATTCCCCGAACTGTCGAGACATTGTAAAGACGACAAAAGCGATATTCACATTGTAATTGAAATCGCCTAAAAGGAGGAACAACGATGAAAGATAAATTTACTTACCAGCAGAAAACAAAACTTTTAAGTAAGTTGTTTGACGCAGGCTGTAACACCGAAAAGCAGTTGCAACAGCTTGATATGGAAAGCATTTTGAAAATACCCGGTATCACTATTCCGGATATGAGTTTGATTATCGAACTTCAAAAGCAGACCAAAGCAAATAAGCTGTTTTCCTTTTTAGGAGGTGTCAGTGATGAGCAATCAGGAACATAGTATCCGTTTTATTGACAGCGAATATAACGAGAAGTTCCGTATATCTGACGGAGACAGAATTTTAATTCACACAAGAGACGGCGGAACAATGGAGCGAGAGTGCAGATATATTGATGATTATCATACTAAAATCGGCTTGAATATTTATCATATCTGCGAATTTGCAGAGCTTTGCGAGAAGAACGGTCATACTGTTGAACCGGCGGAAAAAGAAAAAGTTAAACAGGCAAAAAGCAAAGATAAAACAAGATAAGGAGGTGCGAGTAAATGGCAATAAAATATAAACTCATATCAGAGTTGTATGACAGAACTTGCAATACGGTTGTTGCCAATCCGCAAAGCTGGCAGAAGTATTTGGACTCTGCTTGCAGAAACTACAAACTGCGATTTGACGAGCAGCTGCTTATTTTTGCACAGCGACCCGATGCAACGGCTGTTCTTGAAATTGAGCGTTGGAATACTTCTTTCGGTCGTTGGGTAAATAAAGGAGCGAAAGGTATTGCGGTATTTGAGGACGCTAACAGAAGCCGTCAAAGGCTTATTCACTACTTTGATATATCGGATACCCACGAAAGCAGATATTCCCGTCCGGTACCTATTTGGGAGATGAAAGACGAATACGCAGACAGCGTTATTGAAACACTTGAAAGTTCCTTCGGTGAGCTTGAAAGAAAGAACAGTTTGGGCAATGCAATAATGAGTGCCGCACAAAATGCAGTCGAGGATAACCTGCCTGACTATCTTAGCGACCTTGTTGACGGTGTTGAGAACAGCTTTCTTGAGGAGCTTAACGAGGATATGATTTCAAATATATACAAAAAGGTTGTTACAAACAGCGTTGCATATATGATGATGTCAAGACTCGGCATTGATACGGAAGAATACTTTGAGGCTGACGATTTCCGTGATGTTACAAACTTTAACACACAGGACACGCTTAATGCTCTCGGTATCGCTACAAGCGACATAGCTGAAATGGGGCTTTCTGAAATATCTAAAACCGTTATGGCTTTGGATAAAGAAAATCGCACATTTGATAGAAGGAATGGCTTTGAGTACAATAAAGACGAAATCAAAAACGAAAGGAGTTTTGACGATGAAAGAAATCACATACACGAAGCAGGGAGATTACCTGATTCCCGACTTGACATTACCGGAACAGCCGGAGGTGACTCTCGGCAGATGGTCGCAGATGAGGAGAACTTATCTGAAGCAACATCACAAAATCCTATATTACAATCTTCTGACGAAGGGAATTCTGACACAGCACTTGGCGGAAGTTCAAGAGAGAGCGACCGACTTGGAGGAAAACTTAGTCAAGCAAATGGCAGAGAAAGCAGGTCTGACCGAGCAGATGAAAGCGGAAGATATGATGAAGTGGGTAGGACTGATGAACAACATTCGCAACTCCGCACAGGAAATCGTGAAGGACCAGATAATCTTCGCTTAGAATATTATGACCGCCGACACGAGGACAAAAGCCTACCGTTTTTCGGCAAGGATGATACAATCCGAGAGATACTCGGTACTACGCCGCATTTGAAGGCTTCAAAAGAAGAAATCAAAGACTTCTTTGAACTGAATGCAGATAGTGAGAGCCGTACCGAATATATCAAGAGTATTTTCAATAATGACTATACCGAACTCACATTAAAGGACGGCAGAACGGTAGGCTATAAGACATTTCAAAATGTTCTCCATTTGTGGGAAGGCAGTTATAACAACAGAACGGCTCAAAGTTTTTATGATTGGGGTGTAATCGTACAGCATTTTGAGGCAATGAGGCTTTTAGGAGAATTGTCCGATGAGATAAAACCGTTACCGTCAACAGACAGTCAGTTATCTTTAATAGAAAGCAGTCAGGCAGAGGAAAAGAAACCCTCTGCCTTTACTTTTTCTCAGGAAATTATTGACGCAGTTCTAACCCGTGGAAGCGGAGTATCGGAAGGCAAAATGCGAATTTATGAGCAGTTTAACAAGAGCCTTTCCGCAAAGGAAAATGTCGATTTCTTGAAATATGAATACGGCTGGGGCGGTTCGTACCCAGTTATTATCGGTGCCGGAATTGATGAAAATCACGATGGCAAAGGCATTACTCTTTCAAAAGGATTTGGCGAAAATAGACCCAGTGTTACTCTTTCTTGGTCGCAAGTGGAAAAGCGTATCGGAGAACTTATCCGAGCCGACAGATACTTAAACCCAAAAGAGAAAGGACAGTATCCACAATGGCTTGAAAAAGAGGAAACAAGACGAGCTGAAATTGAAGAACAGAAAAGAAACCGTGAAATTCTCTCTACTGCTCCACCCGGTGAGGCAGAACAACCTGACAACGACGATATAATCGGCAAGAAAATTATCATTGATGAACGTCGATTTCTTATCGAAAAGGTCGGAAAAATCAGCGGCGATGTTTCTATGCGTGATGTTACTTTTGAAGATACCGTCGGCTTCCCAATTAACCGTGTAGAAAAGATTGATTATGTCCGCAGTCTGCTTGCAGAGCAAAGCGACAAAGGAAATAAACTTAATACACAGTATGAATATCATCTTGGGGACACGGTATATATCGGTGCTTCGGAGTATGAAATCTTATCCTTTAACGATGAACGAGTAATGCTCTACGATACGGAAATGCCATTGTTTAACAAGGAGTTCACAAGAGAAGAATTTGACCGAAAAATACGTGAAAATCCACTTAATGACCATTTGAGGGTAACTTCATTATCAGCCGAGGAAAAAGCTGTTGCACAGGAAAATATAAGCGAAAACAGCACCGAAACCGAACAGAATTTTGCACCGAATACAAGCTATGATGATGCTTTCTTTCTTGATGACGAAAGTCAGACCGTTACTTGGATGTACTATAACCCGGACAGTAATTCCGGCGGACAGTATGTAACCAACACACTTTCCTATGACGATGTAATTGAAGCTGCAAGGCAATACGAAGGTGCCGGTGATTTCTTTGACTATCTTGGCGGTATCGCAAAGCAGGAGCTTGCAGATGTGGGAACGGAATGGTTTACACAAGCCGAGGAGCAATTCAAGGAAACTCCTGATTTTACCGATTGCACCAAGGCGACAATGGAGTCTGTAACCAAGCGTGCAAAGAACTTTGAAATGGTTAAGACAAATATCGGTAATGTTCCGGTTGAGGATTACAGAGAAATTGTTGCCTCACAAAATGGCTTCGACAGCTATGAGGAAATGTATAACGAAGGCATCCGTATCGGCAACGGTTATGATAAAGAGCCTGAACCGATTGTGCCGGCTTGGGAGCAGAAGAAAAAGTCAAAAGCACATAGCTTTGACTTGCACCCGGATATTCCGATGGCGGAGCGACACAGCTTCGATTTAGCACACAATCCGGTTGAGGAAGTGAACAGGAAAGAACGCTTCCACCGAAACTATGCAGCTATATCCGTGCTTAAAGAATGCCAAAAGGAAAATCGCTTTGCCACTCCCGAAGAACAAATAATTCTTTCAAAATATGTCGGTTGGGGCGGTATACCCGAAGCATTTGATGAGCGAGCCGGTTCTTGGCAGAGTGAATACACAATGCTTAAAAACATTCTCACTCCCGAAGAATATGCAGCAGCGAGGGAAAGCACATTAACTGCCTTTTATACTCCACCTGAAGTAATCACAGCCATATATAAGGCTATGGAGCAGATGGGCTTTAAGGAGGGCAACTTGCTTGAGCCGTCTTGCGGTATCGGCAACTTTATCGGTATGCTCCCAAAATCAATGGAAAATGCAAAGGTGTACGGCGTCGAGCTTGATACTGTTTCGGCTGGAATTGCACAGCAACTCTATCAGAAGTCCTCTATTGCGGCACAAGGTTTTGAAGAAGTTAATGTACCAGACAGTTTCTTTGACGGCGTAATCGGTAATGTGCCTTTTGGAGATTTCAAAGTTTCCGACAAGCGATACGATAAAAACAACTTCCTTATTCACGATTATTTCTTTGCCAAGTCCCTTGATAAATTACGCCCCGGCGGTGTAATGGCTCTTGTAACAAGTAAAGGTACAATGGATAAGGAAAATCCCTCTGTCCGTAAATATATTGCTCAGAGGGCGGAGCTTCTCGGAGCAATCAGACTTCCGAATGATACCTTCAAAGGCAATGCCGGAACAGAGGTTGTTTCTGATATTCTTTTCTTGCAAAAGCGAGATAGACTAATTGATATTGAGCCTGATTGGGTTTACCTTGACACCGATGAAAACGGAATAAAGATGAACTCATATTTTGTTCAGCACCCTGAAATGATACTGGGCGAGATGAAAATGGTATCGGGTCGTTTCGGACCGGAAGCAACTTGCGAAGCATTTGAAAACGCAGACCTCGGAGAGCTGTTGAATGAAGCTGTTATCAATATTCACGGAGAAATCTCTGAATATGAGGTTGCAGATGAGCTTGATGAAGAAGATAATTCTATCCCGGCAGACCCTACGGTGAGAAACTTTTCTTATACTGTACTGGACGATAAAATCTATTTCCGTGAGAACTCCCGTATGTCCCCTGCCATAGTATCTGCAACTGCTGAGAACCGAATCAAGGGTATGATTGCCATTCGTGACAGCGTTAGAACCCTTATTGAAATACAGAAAGAAGATTATCCTGACGAGGAGATTAAACGGGCACAGGAAAAGCTGAACAATTTGTATGACACATTCACTAAGAAATACGGATTGATAAACAGCAGAGCCAATAGTTCTGCTTTCAGTAATGACAGTTCCTTCCCTTTGCTCTCTGCACTTGAAGTTCTTAACGAAAACGGCGAGCTTGAGCGTAAGGCAGATATGTTCTATAAAAGAACAATCAAGCCACATAAAGCTGTAACAGAAGTTGACACAGCAGACGAAGCACTTGCTGTATCTATGGGCGAAAAAGCCTGTATTGATATGGAATATATGCAGCAGCTTTCCGGTAAAAGTGAGGAAGAACTATTTGACGACTTAAAGGGTGTAATCTTCTTAAATCCGCTTTACGGCTACGGGAATGTAAGCGAGCAGAAGTATTTGATGGCAGATGAGTACCTTTCGGGGAATGTCAGAGAAAAACTTATCACAGCCAAAAAATCTGCCGAGGTGTATCCCGATGATTATAAAATCAATGTGGAAGCTTTGGAGAAAGTCCAGCCGAAAGACTTAACCGCAAGCGAAATTGCGGTAAGGCTCGGAGCTACTTGGCTGCCGCCTGAAATCATACAGCAGTTTATGTTTGAGTTTCTTGATACGCCTCGATACGCACAATGGAATATCAAGGTTCACTTCTCACAGTTCACAGGAGAGTGGAACATTGAGGGCAAGTCTTATGACCGCAGCAATGTAAAAGCGTACAGCACTTACGGTACTTCCCGTATCAACGGCTACAAGATAATTGAGGAAACGCTGAACTTAAAAGATGTCCGTATCTTTGATTATATCGAAGATGAGGAAGGCAAAAAGAAAGCCGTTCTTAACAAAAAAGAAACAGCAATCGCACAAGCTAAACAAGAACTTATAAAGCAAGGCTTTCAGGATTGGATTTGGGCTGACCCTGCCCGCCGAGAAAAACTGACGAAGATGTATAACGAAAAGTTCAACAGTATAAGACCCCGTGAGTATGACGGCAGTCACATTGTCTTTAATGGTATGAACCCTGAAATTGAACTGAGAGAACATCAGAAAAACGCTGTGGCTCATATTCTTTATGGCGGTAATACCTTGCTTGCACACGCAGTCGGCGCCGGTAAAACCTTTGAAATGGTGGCAGCTGCTATGGAGTCTAAAAGGCTTGGACTTTGCAATAAATCTCTGTTCGTTGTACCAAATCATTTGACAGAGCAATGGGCGGCGGAGTTCTTACAGCTTTACCCGGCAGCTAATATTCTTGTTGCGACAAAAAAAGACTTCGAAACAAAGAACCGCAAGAAGTTCTGCGGCAGGATTGCAACCGGAGATTATGATGCCGTTATTATTGGTCATTCGCAGTTCGAGAAAATCCCGATGTCCATAGAAAGACAACGGGCAATTTTGGAGCAACAGCTTGAAGAACTGACAGATGGCATTGCAGACTTGAAACGAAACCGTGGAGAGAATTTCTCTATTAAGCAGCTTGAAAAATCGAGGAAAGCCGTAAAGCAAAAACTTGAAAAGCTTAATGACCAAAGCCGAAAAGACGATGTTGTAACCTTTGAGGAATTGGGTGTAGACAGGCTGTTTATTGACGAGAGCCACTACTATAAGAACCTATATTTATACACCAAAATGCGTAATGTAGGCGGTATCGCACAAACCGAAGCGCAGAAATCCTCTGACCTCTTTATGAAATGTCGTTACCTTGATGAGCTTACAGGCGGACGAGGAACAGTCTTTGCCACGGGTACACCTATCAGCAACTCAATGGTTGAACTCTATACAATCCAAAGATACTTGCAGTACAACACCCTTGTGAAGAATAATTTACAACACTTCGACGCTTGGGCTTCAACTTTTGGTGAAACGGTGACAGCCATTGAACTTACTCCCGAGGGCTATACTTTAGTAGGACGATAAATAATGCGTTCCTAAATTGAAAATAGGTTATCAAAGTCGGTTGCAGAATTTCAAAAAATATTTTTTTGATTCTTTGAAAAACAGTTCCGCTTTGTATCCCTATTTTCTCCTATTGGTAGAGGGAGTAATACTTTTAATACCAAAACAGATTACATAAAGAAAGGAGGATAAGAGAATGTCAAGGACTTCAAAGATTACAGCACTCTATGAGCGTTTATCAAGAGATGATGACCTCAATGGTGAGTCAAATTCAATCACCAACCAAAAGAAATACTTGGAAGATTATGCTCGCAGAAATGGGTTCACGAATATTCGCCATTTTACTGACGATGGTTTTTCGGGTGTGAATTTCAATCGTCCGAGTTTTCAAGAACTGATTAAGGAAGTAGAAGCAGGAAATGTCGCAACGATTATTGTTAAGGATATGAGCCGATTAGGACGAAACTATCTGCAAGTCGGCTTTTATACGGAAGTTCTGTTCCCACAGAAAGATGTCCGTTTTCTTGCAATAAACAACAGTATTGACAGCAACAATGCTTCGGATAATGACTTTGCCCCGTTTTTGAATATAATGAACGAGTGGTATGCCAAAGACACAAGCAATAAAATCAAGGCTGTGTTTGATGCCCGTATGAAAGACGGAAAGCGATGTAGCGGTTCTATTCCCTATGGATATAACCGATTAGCAACCGACAAACAAACGCTTGTCGTTGACCCTGTGGCTTCTGAGGTGGTAAAGCGTATCTTTCTGCTTGCCAACGAGGGCAAAAGTCCGAGAGCAATCGCTGAATTGCTTACCGAAGAAAAGGTTTTAATTCCGGCAGCACACGCAAAGGAATATCACCCCGAACAGTATAATGGAACGAAGTTTTCAGACCCATATACTTGGGGAATGTCAACCATAAGAGCGATTTTGAGCAGACAGGAATATCTTGGTCATACTGTTTTGCGTAAGTCGGTCAGCACCAATTTCAAACTGCACAAAAGGAAAAATACCGATGAAGATGAACAGTATGTATTTTATAATACGCACGAGCCTATCATCTCGCAGGAACTTTGGGACAGCGTTCAGAAGCGAAAGAAACGAGCCAACAGAACAGCGGCAAGAGGAACGCACAGCAATCGTTTAAGCGGTTATCTGTTCTGTGCTGACTGTGGCAGAAGAATGACCTTGCAAACGCATTACAGTAAAAAAGACCGTTCGTTACAGTATTCTTACCGTTGCGGTGGGTATGCCAGCAGAGTAAACTCCTGCACTGCCCATTCGATTAGTGCTGATAATGTTGAAGCCTTGATATTATCGACTGTAAAACGATTATCAAGATTTGTTCTGAATGACGAAGAAGCCTTTGCAAAGGAACTTCAAGTATTGTGGAACGAAAAGCAGACAGAAAAGCCAAAGCACAATAAATCGGAGTTGCAGCGTTTTCAGAAGCGATACGATGAACTGTCAAAACTTATTCGTGGGTTGTATGAAAATCTTGTTTCGGGATTACTGCCCGAAAGACAGTACAAGCAACTAATGAAGCAGTATGATGATGAGCAGGCTGAACTGGAAACGAAAATTGAGGAAATGCAAAAGGAACTGACCGAAGAAAAGGCGAATACGGTTGATATTAAGCATTTCATTTCTTTGATACGCAAGTGCAAAGAGCCGACAGAAATTTCCGATTTGATGTTTGCCGAACTCATTGACAAGATTGTGGTTTATGAAGCAGAGGGTGTGGGAAAAGCAAGGACACAAAAGGTTGATATTTATTTCAACTATGTGGGGCAGGTCGATATTGCCTACACAGAAGAAGAACTTGCTGAAATCAAGGCACAGGAAGAACAGATTGAAATGGAACGACTGGCAAAACAGCGTGAGCGTGAAAAAGTTTACCGAGAGAAGCGAAAGGCGAAAAAACTCGCTGAAAACGGTGGAGAAATCGTAAAAGCAAAGGTATGCCCCCATTGTCAAAAGGAGTTTGTACCTACAAGCAACCGACAGATATTCTGTTCAAAGGATTGTTGCTATCAGGCAAGGCAAGACCAAAAGAAAGCCGACAGAGAAGCAGAAAAAGGAAATCATTATTATCGTCAGCGTGTCTGTGCTGTGTGTGGCAGTACCTACTGGCCTACACACAGTCAGCAGAAATTCTGTTCCGAAGAATGTCAAAAACAAAATCACAACGAAAAATCTTTGGAATTTTACCATAAGAAGCAAAAGGAGAAATCAAAATGCAAAGATTTATTACAGACGAAAGAACCGGTATCCAGTACGAACTCATCGGAGATTATTACTATCCCTGCTTGACGATAGAAAACGAAGAACCGCCCACTCTCACAAAATACGGAAGAATGAGGGAAAGATATTTAAGGGAACACAGGAAAATCTTGTATATCAATCTGCTTACAAGCGGAAAGTTATATGAACACCTTGCCGATATTGATACTTCGGCGTGTGATATGGCGGAGTATCTGATAAAGGAAATGGCAAGAAAGCAGGGTGTGACGGAAGAACTGAAAGGAAAGGATATGATGAAATGGATAGGATTGATGAACAATATCCGAGCCTGTGCAGATGAGATTGTATTGAACGATATTGTGTATTCTTAATAGCATACCAGCCGAAAAGGAACTGCTGTCTTAACGGATGGCAGTTTTTCTTTTTCGGGAAGTATTTAAGAAGTTATTAAGTCGTGAGTATAATCGAAGTGGCTAAGTTGAAAAATTCACAAAAATATGGTACAATACGTCTAAATCAGCGAGATAAATCCGAAGTTGTGGAGGTAAAATATAGATGAATCAAGGTAGAATTATTGTAATCACAGGTGCG
>OGGG01001630.1_pt1 | contig 17036 bp, 14 predicted proteins | sample 1571201 | NCBI WGS metagenome assembly OGGG01 (sample SAMEA2581946, study PRJEB24529) | metagenome | biome: Human gut stool | place: China | collected 2011 | reverse complement strand
AGGCCTCCTCCGGCGTGGCGGCGGTATACACTTTCTTCATGCCGTCGAAGGGGTGCTTCCAGTACAAAATGCTGCTGGAGGGCTTTACGATGACAGGGTACGCGAAGCCCAGCGCTTCGGGCGACAGGGCGGCGGCGTCCATGGGGCCTTCGGCGCAGAAGGTTTTGGGGTAGGGGATGCCGTACTTGTCGCACAGAGCGTAAAAATCCGCCTTGGAAACCAGCTTGTCCCGCAGCTCCGGCGTGATGTAAGGCGCGATGCAGTTCGCGGGCAGCTTGTCCTGGACGTCCATGAGCAGGCTGGCGTAATCGTCGGTACAACCCATGACGATGAGCGTTTTGTCCGCGTGTGCGGCGGCGAAATCCGTTACCGTGCGCAGCAGTGTGTCCGCGCTGTCGATGTCCGGCACGGCGGTGAAGCGGACCAGGCGGGAATACATGGTATCGCCCATGGCCCAGCGGCCAAAGGCGTAAGAACGCACGCCGTAGGCCTCATGGAAAGCGCGCGCCAGCGTGTAGCAGTTCATATCCGCGCCGATGAGCACGGGCAGGATGGTTTCGGAAACAGGCATCAAAAGGCTCCTTTGAACCCGGTGACCCGGGCAGATATATACTACTTTATTATATGCACAAACGGGGGCTTGTCAAGGCGAAGGAGCAGGGCGCGGGCGCCTGTGGCGTCCGTGCCGGCAGGCGTTTATAAAGCAGTATCGCCCGTTTGCGCCGCCTCATTTGCTTTTTCGGCTGAAATGAGGTAAAATATCAATACTTATTGCTTTGTCTCTGTCCGAGGGCCGGGCGGAAGACAGGCCGACGAGGTGCCGTATGATCAAACTTTCTCCTTCGATCCTGGCCGCGGACTTTGCGGAGCTGGGCCGCAGCTGTGAGGCCGTGATGGCCGCGGGTGCGGATATGCTGCATGTGGACGTGATGGACGGCGCGTTCGTGCCGAACATCAGCCTGGGCGTGCCGGTTCTGGCTGCTTTGGCAAAGCGCGTGCCGGCCTTTTACGATGTGCATCTGATGATCCGGCGCCCGCTGCAATATATAAAGCCGTTCTGCGCCGCCGGGGCGAACCTGTTGACGTTCCACATAGAGGCCGAAAGCCCTGTGGAACAGACCATCCAGGCCATCCACGACGAGGGCTGCAGGGCCGCACTGTGCATCAAGCCGGCCACGCCGCCCGAGGCGGTGTTTCCTTATCTGGACGCGCTGGAGATGGTGTTGGTGATGAGCGTGGAGCCGGGCTTCGGCGGGCAGAAGTTCATGCCCGCGGCGCTGGACAAGCTGCGCTGGCTCAAGGCAGAGCGCGAAGCGCGCGGCGCACACTATCTGCTGGAAGTGGACGGCGGCGTGGACAATGCCACCGCGCCCCAGTGCGTGGAAGCGGGCGCTGATATTCTGGTGGCGGGCAGTGCAGTGTTCGGCGCAGCAGACCCTGCTGCAGCCGTGCAGCACCTCGCCAGCCTTTGAAAGGATAACCATTTATGGATGAATCTTTGATCCGGGAGCAGGAGGCACAGCTCCAGAAGACCGGCCGCTACTATAAGCATATCTGCTTTATGGCGGTGCCGGTGCTGTGCATGGCCTGTTTTCTGTACGGTGTGCGCCCGCTGCTGCTGTGCGGCATTGCGGTGCTTACCGGCAACCTGTGCGACCGTCTCGTTTCGCTGCTGCGCCGCCGCGTGTATCAGGGCGGTGACTTTTCCAACGAGAGCTTTGCGCTCGTCATTGCCCTGCTGATGCCGGTGACGGTGGATCTCTATGTTCTGATCGCCGCAGTGATTGCCGGTGTGCTGATCGGCAAGGAGATCTTTGGCGGCTACGGCAGCTACCCCTTCAACCCGGCTGCTGTGGGCTATGTGGTGGCGGCAGTGTCATGGCCGGAACAGGTGTTCCGCTATCCGCAGCCCTATACGAACATCCCTTTGTGGGACGCTTCCATGGTGCCGGTCTCCAGCGCCATTGAGGACACCCTGCGCAGCGGCGGCATGCTGAACATCGGCTCGCTGGCGCTGGGTCTGGGCGAATATGCTGCTCCCATGGGCACCGGCGCTGCGCTGGTGATCCTTGCCTGCGGCCTGTTTTTGTGGACCCAGAAGGATGCCCACATGTCTGCATCGATCAGCTTTCTTGTGACCTGTGCGGTCATTGCGTTCTTCTTCCCGCGGCAGGCGGGCCTTGCCGACAGTGCTGTGCTGTCAAATATCCTGCCCCGCCTGCAGTGTGTGCGGGATGAGCTGCTGACTGGCGCGATCCTGTTCAGCGCGGTGTTCCTGATCAACGAGCCTTACACCTGCGTGCACCACCGCATGGGCCGTGTGCTGTACGGCGTGCTGGTGGGCGTTGTGAGCATGGGCTTCCGCTACTATGGCGTGTACGAGACCGGTGTGTGCTTTGCGCTGCTGGCGGTCAACAGTGTGTCGGCATGGATCGACCGCACCGAGGCAAAGCTGTATCACCTGACCCATCTGCAGGCAGATGCCGGAAAGGGGGCAGCACAATGAGACGCGTAACGGCTGAACTGATCGTAAAAGATCCCAACAAGTTTGCCCACCACGACCGTGTGTTTCTGAATAACCCGGTGGTCATGCAGGGCATGGGCCTTGCCCCGCTGGTGGTGCTTGCCACCAGCGGCCAGAATGCGGTGATGCTGGCGGCGGCGGTGGCGCTTCTGCTGGTGCCCTCCCGCGTGCTGGCCTGTCTGCTGAGCCGCCTTGTGCCCCTGCACGACGAGGACCCCGCCCCGGAAACGCTGCAGAAAAAGCTGCTGCCCCGTGCACTGGTGTACGGCTTCAGCACGGCGGTGGTGTATCTGGCGGTGTATCCCATCCTGAATATGCTGTTCAGCACCAGCCTGCTGAGCCTTGGCATCTACCTGCCCCTGCTCACGGTGGAGCCGCTGCTGACCTACCGCTTTGGCCGCGTGCAGGAGACGGTGCGAAAGGCTGTCTCCAAGGGCCTGCGCATCACGGTGGGCTATGCTTTGCTGCTGGTGCTGCTGGGCTGCGTCCGTGAATGGCTGGCCGCAGGCACCATGTTCGGTATGGTTGTCAGCCGCCCGGTGCTGCCCATGGCAAGCATGCCGGCAGGCGGCTTTATCGTGCTGGGCGTGCTGTGCGCCGTATGGCGTGCACTGGCCCAAAAGCGCAAGGCATATCTCACCAAAGAGGCACGCAACCTTGTGGATGTGCATTCCCAGAAGGAGGCGGACCGCGAACAATGAGAGATGTTGTAACAACAAGCGCAGTGTTCTTCAGCTATGCACTGCTGGCGGTGTTCGCGCAGAACGCCGTCTTTACCCGTGCACTGGGCGTTTCGCGTCTGGTGCAGCTGGTGGGCGATGACCGCACCAGCAGCTGGCTGTTCGGTATGCAGCTGTGCATCACGCAGGTGCTGGTAACGCCGTTTGCGTGGTATGCCGGCAGCCGGATCGCGCCGCTGGCAAACCGTGCCCAGCTGCGCCCGCTGGTGTATATTGCCAGCATTGCCGTGGTGTGCGTTCTGGAGCACGCCGTGCTGTGGCTGGCGAAGGGCCTGCCGCACCGCAGCGCATTGCTGCGCATCGTGCCGCTGGCGGGCCTGAACAGCTGTGTGCTTGGCACGGTACTGGTGGAGCGCACCCAGAGCTTTACGCTGGGGCAGAGCCTTGGCTTTGGCCTTGGCAGCGGCCTTGGCTATGTGCTGGCGGTGCTGCTGGTAACGGAAGCCCGCCACCGCCTGCGCAGCAAGGCCATCCCGGAAGCATTCCGCGGCCTGCCCATCACGCTGGTGTATATCGGCGTGCTGGCACTGGCGATCTATGGTTTCACCGGACATTCTGTGATCCTGTAACATTGGCAGGGAGGAGGATCGACAATGGCAAAGTATAAACGTCAGAAGGTCAAGCGCTACCGCCGCAGCTTCTACAGCCGCGGTACACGCATCAAAAAAGGCATCGGCATCGTGGTGCTGGTGCTGGCGGTGCTGGGCGCAGCCTGGCTGGCAGCACCCCACGTGCTGGACTGGGCTACCCACACCTGGTATACTGTGGTGAAGAACCGTGATCTGGAAGCTGAATCGGCATCCCGCGCAGCCGCCTCGTCCGAAGCAGCTGCATCCTCGGCGGTACAGGAAGCGGCTTCGTCCCAGCCGGAGCCGGAACAGCCCAAGGAGCTGGACGGCAAGGCCATTACCGGCGGCAGCTGGGCTGCGGTGGACGTGAGCGCCCTTGCCGATGACGCATCCATCCGTGCAGCGGCGCAGCAGCTCAAGGCACAGGGGGCAGATTACGGCCTTGTGACCCTGAAAACACCGGATGGCAGCATCTGCTACGCTTCGCAGGTGGCGGCGGCTTCCGGCAGCGTTGCCGGCACCGCTGTGGACCCGGCCCGCATCGCGGCCATCTTCCGGGAGGAGGGCATCATCCCGGCGGCACAGCTTGCGGCCTTTACCGACCCGGTGTCCGGCTATACCGACCGCAGCATGGCCGTGCATTACAGCGGCACCCAGCTCTGGCTGGATAACGTCAGTGCCAAGGCCGGCGGCAAGTCCTGGCTGGACCCCAGCGCAGCATCCGCTGTGCAGTATGTGGGCGACCTGATCGACGAGCTGCACGGCATGGGCTTTGAGCAGGTGGTGCTCACTGGCGTGCAGTTCCCGAACATCATCACCCGCAAGCAGGAGTTTGCAGCGGCGGGCGGCAAGAGTCAGGAGGGCCGCGCTGCCCTGCTGGCTGCGGATATCAGCACATGGCAGGCCCGTTTTGACGGCAGCGTGGTGCTGTGGCTGAGCTACCCGGCCCAGCAGTGCACCGACGCTTCCGATGCACTGGGTGCACCGGCTGTGAGCCTTGGAATGCACAACCTGATCGTCACGGCGGATACGCTGGACGCGGCGGCACGCGGACAGCTGCAGCAGTCTGCCGCCGAAGCCGGTGTGCAGAACGTTGTGATCTGCAGCACCGAGAGCTTCCAGTAAAAAGAACATGGATCGCTTTGGTTATTGTAAAAGGGAGAGATCTACTATGAACACGAAATCCTGCTTTGCACCGGCCCACATCCTTCTGCCTTCGGAGCAGATCCCACTGGAAAAGTGGGGCTGCATTGCCTGCGATCAGTTCACCAGTGACCGGGATTACTGGCAGAAAGCCGAGGGTGCTGCGGCAGGCAGCCCCAGCACCCTGAACATGATCCTGCCGGAGGTCTATCTGGAGGACGGCGATGCCGATGCACGCATTGAGAAGATCCATGCCACCATGGATGACTATGCCCGGAACGTGCTGACCCGCGCGGTGGACGGCTTTGTTTACGTGGAACGCACCGAGCAGAGCGGTAAGGTGCGGCAGGGCCTTGTGGGCATGGTGGATCTGGAAGCCTACAGCTACCGCTGCGGCGCACCCTGCGCCGTGCGTCCCAGCGAAAGCACGGTGGAAAGCCGCATCCCGCCCCGCATGAAGGTGCGCACCGGTGCCGCGCTGGAAACGCCCCATATCATGATGCTGGCGGACGACCCCGGCTGCACCCTCATCGAGCCGGTGGCGGCGCATAAAGCCGAACTGCCCAAGGTGTACGAGGGCGAGCTGATGCTGGGCGGCGGCCACATTGCGGGCTGGGCTGTGGAAGACCCTGCCCTCATTGCGCAGATCGAAGATGCGCTGGCTGTGCTGGGCAGTCAGGAAGAATTCGACAAAAAGTATCCGGATGCCACCCGCCGCGATCCACTGACACTGGCCGTGGGCGACGGCAACCACTCGCTGGCCACTGCAAAGGCCTGCTGGGAGGAGCTGAAAAAGACACTCACACCGGAGCAGGCAGCAAACCATCCGGCCCGCTGGTGTCTGGCCGAGGTGTGCAATGTGCACTCGCCTGCAATCGAGATCGAGCCGATCCACCGCGTGCTGTTCAATGTGGACTGCGCAGCGGTGCTGCTGAGCCTGATCACGTGGAGCGATTCCAATATGGCCGGCTGCAGCTTTGGCGGCAGCAAGCAGCAGCCCTTCACGCTGGCCGGGCCGCACATGTCCAACGTGCTCAGCTTTGAGGACCCAACCGCACCGCTGACCGTGGGCACCATTGACGAATTTATCGAATACTATCTTGAGCACCACAAGGAAGCCCGCGTGGACTATGTGCACGACGAGCCTGCTGTGCGCGCCCTGTGCAAAAAAGGTGCTGTGGCATTCCTGATGCCGCCGTTTGCCAAGAGTGACCTGTTCAAAGGCGTTGTGATGGGCGGCGTGCTGCCGCGCAAGACCTTCAGCATGGGCCACGCAGAAGAAAAGCGGTACTATGTGGAGTGCCGGAAAATTACGGAATAATTATTGGAGAACCATGACATTTAAAGAATTGAATCTGTCCGCCCCGCTTCTGCGCGCTGTGCAGGAGGCAGGCTATGAGACCCCGTCGCCCATTCAGGCGGCGGCGATCCCGCCGGTGCTGTCCGGCCGGGATCTGATGGGCTGCGCCCAGACCGGTACCGGCAAGACGGCTGCTTTTGCGCTGCCCATGCTGGACCGGCTCACGGCCAATGCGCCCCGCAGAAAGGGTGCCATCCGCGCCCTGATCCTGACCCCTACCCGTGAGCTTGCTTTGCAGATCGGCGAAAGCTTTGATGCCTACGGCAAGTATCTCAAGCTGCGCAGCACCGTCATTTTTGGCGGCGTGGGCCAGGCACCGCAGGTGGAAGCGCTGAAAAAGGGCGTGGACATCCTGATCGCCTGCCCGGGACGGCTCAACGACCTGATCGGTCAGGGATTTATCGATCTCTCGAACCTTGAGATCTTTGTGCTGGACGAAGCCGACCGGATGCTGGATATGGGCTTTGTGCACGATGTGAAGAAGGTGATCGCAAAGCTGCCCGGGGAGCGTCAGAACCTGATGTTCAGCGCCACCATGCCCACCGAGATCGAACAGCTGGCCGCAGGCATCCTGCGCAAGCCCGCCTTCGTCAAGGTGGACCCGGTGTCCAGCACCGTGGACCGCATCCAGCAGAGCCTGTACTATGTGGAAAAGGGCAACAAGAAATTCCTGCTGCCGTGGCTCATCAAGAACCTGCAGCCCCCGGTGGTGAACGCGCTGGTGTTCAGCCGCACCAAGCACGGCGCGGATAAAATTGCAAAAGACCTCACCAAGCAGGGCATCCCGGCGGCGGCCATCCATGGCAACAAGAGCCAGACCGCCCGCGTGACCGCGCTGGAAAACTTCAAGGCCGGTAAGACCAAGGTGCTGGTAGCCACCGATATCGCCGCCCGCGGCATCGATATCAGCGAGCTGTCCCATGTGTTCAACTACGACCTGCCCGAGGTGCCGGAGACTTATGTGCACCGCATCGGCCGCACGGCCCGCGCCGGTGCCGACGGTACGGCGGTCAGCTTCTGTGCACCTGAGGAGCAGGAGTATCTGGCAGGCATCGAAAAGCTGAACCGCCGCAAAATTCCCGTGGTGAGCGGCCACCCGTGGGACGGCGTGCCCGCGCCGGTGCGCCCGGAGCCGCCGGTGCGCGGCAAAAAGCCCAAGGCAGCCGCTGAACCGGCAGAAAAGCCTGCCGCAAAGCAGCCGAAGCCCGCAAAGGCCGAAGCAAAAAACGCAAAACCTGAAAAAAAGGCTGCACCCGCACCCAAGGTGCAGGCAAAGCCCGCAAAAACCGAAAAAGAGGAACCATTCATGGATGATACCAAGCGTACTACCGGCGGACGCAGCAATGACCGCCGTTCCAATAATAACAGCCGCCCGCGCCGGGAGCAGAACGCTCCTGCCCGCGGCAGCAATGCGCAGCCCAAGTTTGACCCGCATTTTGTGAGTGCTCCGGAGGCCACTCCGCTGCGCCCGGCCAAAAAGACTCCGGCTGCACCCGCCGCCCCGGCCATCCGTACGGCTGCACAGCCTGCTCAGCAGAACAGCAGCACGCAAGGCCAGAAGAGCCGTCGCAATGACCGCAGCGACCGTCCGGCCCGCCAGAACAGCCAGCCTGCCGCCCAGAGCCAGAGCGCAGAGCAGGGCCGCGGTGCAAACAACGGCCAGCGCGGCCGTCAGAATGCGTCCCGCAATGCACAGCCTGCACCGGCCCGTGCCCCCAGAGCGGAGAGCAGCCGCCGCGGCCGTGCCGCTGCTGCAAGGGACGAAGACCCGGGCCTTATGCTCATCAGCCGTCGTCCGCCGCAGCAGAAGTTCACGAACTTTGAGGAGTATATGAACGCCCACGGCGGTGCAACTGCACCCATTGAGGACCACAGCGACGAAGTATGAGCAAAAATGAACCGTTTGCCCCATGGCAGTGCCCGCTGTGCGGGGAGAAACTGACCGGCGACAGCACCCTGAAATGCACAAAAGGCCACTGCTTTGACCGCGCTAAGGAGGGCTACTGGCATCTGCTGCCGGTGCAGAGCATGCGCACCAAGGCTCCCGGCGACAGCAAGGAGATGGTGGCCGCCCGCCGCGCGTTCCTGAATGCCGGATACTACGGCATCTTTGGCAAAGCGGTGGGTGAGCTGTGCGCAGAGTACGGCCGGCCTGCCAGCCCGGAGGCGGCGCTGCATCTGCTAGATGCAGGCTGCGGCGAGGGCTGGTACGACCGCTGCATCGCGCAGGCGCTTGCCGAAAAAGGCCGCCGGGTGCAGCTGGCGGGTTTTGATATCGCAAAGCCTGCGGTGCGTCTTGCGGCCAAGGCCCTGCCCACGGCACAGTATGCGGTGGCATCCAGCTTCAGCCAGCCGGTGCGCACCGGCTGGGCCGACCTGCTGCTGAACTGCTTTTCGCCCTTTGCACAGGAGGAATTCCTGCGGGTGCTGCGCCCGGGCGGACGGATGATCTATGTGGTGCCCGGTGCCGAACATCTGTACCAGATGAAGGCCGTGCTCTACGAAAAGCCCTATAAAAACCCGGTGCAGCAGATCGCCTATGACGGTTTTGCCGCCATTGGGGAACGGGAAGTGACCGGCCGCGTCACGGTGCCCCACGAACAGCTGGAAGCGCTGTTCGCCATGACACCCTATTACTGGAAAACGCCGCGCGGCGGGGCGGAGCGCCTTGCTGCGCTGTCCCAGCTGGAAACCGATATCTCGTTCCGGTTCCTTGTATTTGAAAAGCTGTAATGATAGCAGTTTGCGTTTTTAATGCACAGGCAACATCCGCAAACTGCATATCGCAAATATGCCGTTTTAATAGGCACTATTTTTGAAAATTGCGATAAAAAGCAAAAAACGCTCGTCATGCAGAATTGTGTGACGAGCGCTTTTTTGCTTCAGTTTCTGTCAAAAGCCCCGTCCCCGAGGGGGCTATCGAGCGAATGCGAGACTGGAGGAGTTCCGTGTGATAGGTCGTCCACGAAAAACACCACTGCCCCACCGCCGGAGGATAGGAGAAGTCCGGCAGGTGAGGGCAGCAGTGCTGTATCAGGATAGAGAGATCGCTTAGTGTTTTTCGCCCTTGGGCAGCAGACCGGCACGCTCCAGGGCCGGACGCAGGGCGAGGTACAGGATGACCGCACACACGGTGGAGGCCACGCTGTTTACAAAGGTGACGCCGCCTGCAATTTTGGTCAGCGCCTGTGCCACGGTGTATTCCTGACCAAAGATGTACACATTGCGGAAGTAGCCCAGGAACGGGTCGGTCAGCACGTTCAGCAGCAGGCCGGAACCGGCAGAAACGATCACCTTGACGAGATAGCCGGAGCTGTGCTTGTCGAGGTCGCGCAGCTTGAATGCCTTGTGCGCCACGGCACCGCAGGTGATGCCGATGATGAACTTGAGCACAAAGGTGGTGACGGCGTAGCCCGGGTCACCGGCCAGAATATCGGCCAGCGCCAGACCAATGGCACCGGCCAGACCGCCGGACACACCGTCCAGCAGCAGGGCGGTCAGGGCGGTGAAGGTGTTGCCCAGATGGAACGAAGAGCCGCCGTAGAACGGCACACGGAAGAACAGATAGGCCACAAGGCTTAAAGCGGCCATGACACCGGTCAGGGCCAGCTCCTTGGTGGTGAAGGTGCGCTTGTACAGCACACTTGCAAACAGAATGACGATGACAACGACTGCCAGAAGCAGCCACATTGCAGTAGTAGACATGATTTTACTTTCCCTCCAATTTTCCAAAATACCAGCCCAAACCCATGCGAACTTGTCAGAGCGAGGCCCTTCCATCTTGCCTGCGGCAAGACCGTTCAGTCGCTTAAAGTCCCCACTGGGGACTTTATTGTTCCGCTTCGCTTCACAAACGCGAACTTGTCAGGGCGAGGCCCTTCCATCTTGCCTGCGGCAAGACCGTTCGCCGCTTCAAAGCCTCACTGGGGCTTTGATTGCTTCGCAACCGCTTACCTATAATCCTACTTGACATTTGGGTGTCCAGCGGGTATGCTCCTATTATACGCAGAACTGACACCATGAAAATACCCAGAATAAAGTTTTTTAATGGGGTCAGTTTGATGCAATACCCAGACAGGAGGGATAATTTATGGTCCATCTGACCACGGCGCTGGATGCTTCTTCTGGCGTGCCGCTGTACGAACAGCTGTACCGCAGCCTTGCCGGAGAGATGCGAAGCGGCACCCTTGCGGCGGGCACCCGGATGCCCGGCAAGCGGCGGCTGGCGGCAGAGCTGTCCGTCTCGGTGAATACGGTGGATGCCGCCTATCAGATGCTGGCGGCGGAAGGGTATCTGGAATCGCGGGAGCGCAGCGGCTTTTATGTACAGGAATATCTGGCCCTGCCGTCCCGGCCTGCCGGCGGGCCGGAACAGCCCGCACCGCCAAAACCGGAACCGCCTGTGCTGCCGGTGCGGTACGACCTTTCCACCCGCGGGGTAGACCCGGAGCTGTTCCCGTTCCGCACATGGGCGCGGCTGCAAAAGGAGCTGCTCTATTCCTCGCCCCAGCTGCTCACCCACGGCGATGCGCAGGGCGACCCGGCCCTGCGGCAGGCGCTGGCGGAATATCTCTCTGAATACCGCGGTGTGCAGTGCGGGCCGCATCAGATCGTGGTGGGCGCGGGATTGGAATATCTGCTGGGCCTGCTGGCACCGCTGCTGCCCGGCCCTGCAGCGGTGGAAACGCCGGGCTACCCCCGTGCTTTGCAGGTGCTGCAGAACAACGGTGTGCACTGCTGCTGCCTACCGGTGGACGAGGACGGCCTTTCGGTGGAAGCACTGAACCGGTCGGATGCAGCGGTGTGCTACGTCACGCCCAGCCACCAGTTCCCCACAGGCGTTACCATGCCTGCAGGCCGCAGGGCCGAGCTTCTGCACTGGGCAGCCCGCAGGCCGGGCGGGCGGTATATTATAGAAGATGATTACGATTCGGAGTTCCGTTTTGATACCCGGCCTCTGCCCAGCCTGCAGGGCATGGCGGGTGCAGACGGCCCGGTGGTGTACCTCTCCACCTGCTCCCGCAGTCTGGCTCCCAGCATCCGTATCGCCTATATGGTGCTGCCGGAGCATCTTCTGCCTGCATGGCGGAAAAAATACCGCCTTTACTCCGGCACGGTGAGCCGGTTCGAGCAGCAGACGCTGGCCCGCTTTATCACCGAGGGCTACTTCACCCGGCATCTGGCCCGGGAGCGGGTGGCCTACAAGGCCCGGCGGGACGCGCTGACGGCAGCGTTGAACACTGCCTTTGCTCCCGGCGAGCTGACCCTTGCGGGCCTGCACACCGGACTGAACCTGCTGGCAAAGCTCAAAGACCCGCCGCCGGATGCTGCGCTGCGCTGCGCGGCGGAAGCCGAAGGCGTGCAGCTGAGCTTGCTGAGCGATTACGACCTGACCGGAGAAGCACCCTCAGCGGCGGGCACGCTGGTGCTGGGTTATGGCTCGCTGAAGGACGAGGCCTGCGCCTCGGTGGGCGAAACATTGAAAAAGGTCTGCATGGCAGCGCGGGAAGCATCCGTGACCGTGTAAGTGCCGCTGGCGGCATTCCACTGGCCGGGCAGGGCCTGCGCCGCCACAGCGGCGCTATTGTTGGCAAGAAATTCCAGTGTGCGTTCCAAAGCGTCATAGTCCAGCGCGGTCAGGTCGGTGAGCAGGGCCGAACTGCTGGCACGCAGTGCATCCGGCAGGGTGGCGGGCAGCAGGTCCAGATCCTGCCGGAGAAAAGCATCCCACACGGCAGCGCGGGCCGCTGCGGTGCGTACTGGTGAAAAGGCTTCGTCGGCCTGCAGCTGGCACAGGAATTCGTGCGCGTCCCCGGCGGAAATGCCCTGCACGGCCCGGCTGCGGCCATAGCGGGCAAGCTCTTCCTCGGTCAGTGCGCCGGTAAAGCCCACCCGCACCGGCCCATACCGGCTGGCAATGCGCTCCAGCACATCGGGAGAAAAGGCCAGATACCTTGTGCCCTCCGGCAGGGCCAGCATCTGTGCCAGCGCTTCGCGGCAGCGGGCCGGGCCAGCGGCGGCATAGCAGCGGGCAAGGGATGTTTCTTCTTCTGCAAAAGGCACGGTGAGCACGGCAGGCACGCTGAGCAGATGCACGCAGTTCTGGCTGGCGTTCAGGTAGGCCAGCACAAAGCCGGGCTGTTCGCCGGAGACGCACAGCAGCACAGTGAGCTGGTCGGTGGTCTTGGGCAGCTGGATGGGCACACCGCTCTCGCTGCGGGCAGCCTGCCGCAGCTGGGTGCGCAGCTGCTGACGGGACAGCAGCACTGTGCCGCCCACCAGCGGCACCAGCACCAGCAGCGAAGCAAACAGTGCTGCCCAAAAGGGCTTCCAACCTCCACTGCGCATGGGATACACCGCCTTTCCTTTGCATAAAGCTTTGGCCTGCAGGCAAGACTTTATGCAGAAAAGGAGGCGTTTGCAGATGAAGAACAAAAAAGAGACAGCACCGACCACAGAGAAAGAACGGGAGGACTTCTGGCTGGAGATCGGCCCCGCCAGCGCCTATTACGGCACAGATTCTTACGAGACCGCGAAAGAAAACGGCGATGCCAGCCCGGATGGCAAAGCCCGGGGGTTTGAAGGCGCGGAGCCGAAAGAAAAGTAAAATAAATTTATGGCAGCGCTATGATGAGGGAGAGCAAAAGTAATACCAAAACAAAATTCATCTGTCGGCATAACAGATGAAAAAGCAGCATATGATATACAAAATGTCTTGCGCACAAGGACAGAATATGGTATAGTCTTTCTATCGCGCACAACTGTGCGCCGGAAGAACTGAAAAAGACGTGCACGGCGGGGAAAGACCGTGCACTCTGGAGAAGCCCGCTTGTAAAGTGGGTGCCGAAGGTGTAAGGCCGCAGGGAAGGCGGCTGTATCTCTCAGGCAAAAGGACAGAGCCATCGTCTTTGCGCAATGGGGCGCAGCCGGGAATGCGGCGCACCCCGGCTGCGGAAAATGAGAGCGCTCCGAATTTTGCGGGCAGAGCCTTTGGTGGGTTCTGTCCGCTTTTGTTTTGTGTATAGGGGGAAAGAGAGAATGGTCGAGATGATCACGCAGGTGAACAATGCCATCAATGGCGTGGTGTGGGGGCCGTTTGGTCTGGCACTGCTGTTCTGCACCGGCTTCTGGATGAGCGCCCGCACGGGCTTTTTCCAGTTCCGCAAAATGGGCTACTGGCTCCGGCACACCATCGGCGCGATCTTCACCAACAAGGACATCACCGCGCACACCAGCAAGGAGGATATGGCCATCAGCCAGTTCCAGAGCATGTGCACGGCGCTGGCGGGCACCATCGGCACCGGCAACATCGTGGGTGTGGCAACGGCCATCGTTTCCGGTGGGCCGGGTGCCATCTTCTGGATGTGGGTCATGGCCCTGCTTGGCATGATGACCAGCTTTTCGGAGAATGTGCTGGGCGTGTACTACCGCCGCAAAAACGAAAAAGGCGAGTGGTCGGGCGGTGCCATGTACTACCTCACCGATGGTCTTGGCGCAAAGAAGGGCTGCAAACAGCTGGGCAAGGTGCTGGCAGTGCTGTTTGCCTGCTTCTGCATTCTGGCTTCCTTCGGCATTGGCAACATGAGCCAGATCAATTCCATCGCGGGCAACATGAACGCTGCTTTTGGCGTACCGACCCTCGTCACCGGCCTGTGCCTGATGGTGGTCACGGCCCTTATCGTCATTGGCGGTTTGAAGCGCGTTGCCGCTGTTACCGAAAAGCTGGTGCCGCTCATGGCCCTGTTCTACATTGCAGGCGCGCTCATCATCGTAGTGCTGCACGCGGGCAACATCCCAGCGGCATTTGCGGCTATTTTCAAGGGTGCGTTCAACCTGAACGCGGCAGGCGGCGGTGCGCTGGGCTACGGCATCAGCCAGACCATCACCTGGGGCTTCAAGCGCGGTGCCTTCTCCAACGAAGCCGGTCTCGGCTCTGCCGTCATGGTCAACTCCGCGTCCAACGTCAAGGAGCCGGTGCATCAGGGCATGTGGGGCGTGTTTGAGGTGTTTGCCGATACCATCGTGGTCTGCACGCTCACTGCTCTGGTCATCCTGACCACCGGCGTGGTGGACCTGCAGAGCGGCGCTGTACTGGCCGGTGTGCAGGACAACGCATTGGTGGGTCAGGCCTTCACCGCCGCATTTGGCAGCTTTGGCCCCAAGTTCATTGCCATCTCCATTCTGCTGTTTGCCTACTCCACTACGCTGGGCTGGAGCCACTACGGCACCAAGGCCGTGGAGTATCTCTTCGGCACCACCGGCAGCCGCATCTACAAGGTGGTCTTTGTGTGCATGACCGTGGTGGGTGCCACCATGAAGCTGGGCCTTGCGTGGGATCTTTCCGACACTTTCAACGGTCTGATGATGATCCCGAACCTGATCGGCGTGCTGGTGCTGTCCGGCACTGTGGTGGACATCACCCGCAACTACTTCGACCGCCGGGTGAAGGGCAAGGACATCGAACCCATGTGGTCGGCTTTCCTGGAGTACCAGAAGCAGGAGGAGGCCGAAGCCGCCGCAGAGGAAGCGGAGCTGGAAAAGGCCGCAAACGAATAAAATACCCAAAAGCAAGGGCTGTCTGTGAATGAGGACAGCCCTTGCTTTTGTCTGCTGCCCTGCCTTATAATAAATTAAAAAACAGGGGAGGGAACAACCATGAGCGAATTTTCCCATCTGAAAAATAAACTCCTTGCCGAACAGGTGGAGGACGAAATTTACCACTATATTCTGGATACCCCGCTGGAGCCGGGAGCCAAGCTGCCCAATGAATTTGAACTGGGCGAAAAGTTCGGTGTGGGCCGCAGCACGGTGCGCGAAGCCGTGAAGCTGCTTTCCAGCAAGGGCATCGTGGAGGTGCGGCGCGGCTCCGGCACCTATGTGGTCACGACTGCCAAGGGCCTTTCGGACCCGCTGAACCTGCGCAGCGTGCAGGACAAGAACGCACTGGCGCTGGATCTGGTGAACGTGCGCCTGCTGCTGGAACCGGGCATGGCCGAGATGGCAGCGCTGAACGCTTCCGACGAGGACATTGAGCGCATCCAGCGCCTGTGCGACCGGGTGGAGAGCAAGATCCACAGCGGTGATCTGTACATTGAGGACGACATCGCGTTCCACACCTGCATTGCAGAGAGCAGCAAGAACATGGTGGTGGAACAGCTGATCCCCATTATCGATACGGCTGTCATGATGTTCGTGAACGTCACCCACAAAAAGCTGACGGAGGAGACCATCCTGACCCACCGCATGATCACCGAAGCCATTGCCCGGCATGACCCCATTGGCGCCCGGTCTGCCATGGTGATGCACCTGAACTTCAACCGCAACTGCATCCGAAAGCTTTACGACGGCGAATGGGAAACCTGACGCCGCTGCATTTTACGTCCCCGCACAGTGCAAGGTCTGTGCGGGGACTTTTTATGCCTGAAGTTGTCTGATGACTTTTTAAGACGAATGACACAGAAAAGCCGAAAAACTGGTTAGATTCTGTGATGTATCCAAGATTTCAGAGCAATATGCACGAAAAACTGGGCTGGTTATTGTTATAAAGTGGGTTCTGACTGCGACAACTTGCAAACGAGGCGGGAGTCGATTAAAATGAACATGTAAGATGTCCGACAGTCAAAAGGACGATTTGCAAAGCAGAAAAAGAGCATTTTGGAGGTATGATCATGGAACTGCGTTCTCAGGCAGTGCGTAAACTGGCACCGGAAAACGATCCGCTGAAGATCGGCATGGGCTGGAAGGTGGACGACCTTGCAAAGCCCCAGATCATGGTGGAGAGCACCTTTGGCGACAGCCACCCCGGCAGCGCCCATCTGGATCAGTTCGTGAAGGAGGCTGTACAGGCAGTCAACACCCACGGCGGCAAGGCTGCACGCTATTTTGCAACTGATATGTGCGACGGCATCGCACAGGGCCACGACGGCATCAACTACTCGCTGCCCCACCGTGATGCCATCGTGAATCTGGTGGAAGCTCAGGCCAACGCCACCGTGTACGACGGCGGCGTATTCATCGCCAGCTGCGACAAGTCCATGCCCGCCATGCTGATGAGCATTGGCCGCCTGAAGGATATGAGCGCCATCGTGGTCACCGGCGGCGTGATGGAAGCCCACACCCTGCCCAAGAAGTACGTGGTCAATGACCCCGCCTGCGCCATCAACGACCTGCTGACGCTGGAACAGATCGGCAAGTTCGATGCATGGGAAAAGACCGGCATCATCCCCAACGAACAGCTGGACTACTACAAGCACAACGCCTGCCCCAGCTGCGGTGCCTGCTCCTTCATGGGCACCGCCTCCACCATGCAGATCATGGCCGAGGCTCTGGGCCTGATGCTGCCGGGCACCGCCCTGATGCCTGCCACCGCCCCCGAGCTGAAGCAGGCCGCCTATGACGCCGGCGTTCAGGTGATGAAGCTGGTGGCCGAGGGCATCAAGGCCAAGGACATCGTCACCATGAAGAGCTTTGAAAACGCCATCATGGTGCACGCCGCCATCTCCGGCTCCACCAATGCCACCATGCATCTGCCCGCCATCGCACACGAGTTCGGCTTTGAGATCGATGCCGACACCTTTGACCGGATGCATCGCGGCGCACACTATCTGCTGAACATCCGTCCTTCCGGCGACTGGCCCGCACAGTACTTCTACTATGCAGGCGGCGTGCCCCGCGTGATGGAAGAGATCAAGTCCATGCTG